>OJGU01000017.1_pt1 | contig 141348 bp, 117 predicted proteins | sample 1594741 | NCBI WGS metagenome assembly OJGU01 (sample SAMN05416841, study PRJEB24817) | seawater metagenome | isolation source: Sea water | place: Canada:Atlantic | collected 2013-07 | reverse complement strand
TTCCTGTTTGCTTAAATAGTACAATACGTACTTTTTACAAGATATGAGCGGCGAGGGTTTTCGGTTTTTGTGAAAGTAACAGAATTAATTAGTTACCTGAAAGTTAAAAATAGCGGAGCCAGTACCCCGAGTCCGCCTTGAAACGCTTGTTATAAGGCGCTTGGTTTATAGATTTCATTTCGTGCTAATTTAATGAGTTCAGCAATTTCAGTACAATGTTCCAGATTGCTCTGTAATCCCATATTCTCAGTTGCGATTCGATTCAAGTAATTTGCTAATTCAAAAACCTCAGAATCTTCAATTGCTAAACGGAATGCTTTTGGAACATAACTTTGATATTCGTCTCTAACATTTTCGTGATCGTTCACCCCAATTGGATCCTAATCTTCCCAAAGAATTTCATCAATTCTCTTGTAAAGTTTAGCCTGTTCTGAAGTTAGTTTTGACCCATTTTTTTGAATCTCTTTCAAGCCTTATAACGACCCCGCGTTTAAGCGGCGAGCCGAGATTTTAATATTAAAGTTTCGAACCCTAAACGAGTCCGCTTGAAACGCTTGTTATACTGCAAGTTAGCTTACAATTATAGGCTGAACATATTTAATATTACAGCCATTTAAAATTAAAACACCATATTCCCAACCAAGATTACCGGGTTTTGATGGAGCGTTATTAAAACTCCAAATTTTATCTCCGGATTCATAATGATTTAGAAAGCTTTCAGCAGATTGTTTACTTCTTTGTTTCTCCCATTTTAAAACTTTCCTCTCGTCGTCAGTTAATTCAGTTGAACTAGTGTCAGTTTTTGAAAAATCTGTATGGTAGTCGAAAACTGTTTCAAAGAAAAAAATCTCAACTGAGTCGGGATGAATTTCTCGAAGTAACCAATTATTGGATAAAGATTTGGAATAAAATTTAAATTCCTCAGATGAAGAATAACTACTACACTCATCAATATTGTTTCGGTTTGTTGAACAGGAGACGCAAAAACAAAACAATAAGAAAAAGTAAGCTAGTTTGTTCATTTGCAGTATAACATATTAATATACGACATGGGTTATCTTATAAGACGTCGCATAATGTCTGAGAAACATTCATTAAACAACTTCTAATAATGATTTTGGATTATTATCCGCCAAAAAATGTCGCATAACATTGAATCTCAAGATAGCAAAAGCATCAAATAAAACAAGCACTAAGAGCGACCGTAAGATGGTAAGTCTTGCTTAGTTGGCCTTCTTTAAGAAAAGATAAAAAATCACTCTATAGTTGGTGGGTCAGAGATATTGCCGGCCATCCAATCGTTTAGCACTCTTATTTTCTCACGATATGGTTTTACTGCCGGCCAGTTGTGCTTTGTAGAATCCACCATTTCCTGGCGTATTTCAAATACCTTATACATTCCGTCCACGATCTCTTTTTTCTGCTCAGCGGTTAAATATTCATTTTTATTTACTGCGTCTACCTCTGATTGCAACTCTTTTTTTTCTTCGTCGATGGATTCCTGTTCGTCTATACCGGTTATGGTATCATAGATCGCGCTTTCAATATCTTTAAACTCCTGAACATCCCAACCATTCTTAACCAGATATTCATCTCTGGCTTTAAAGTAAGCTTCTACCACACTGTCATACTTCTCTGCGTTCGCCCGATATTCTCTCTCTAACTTATGAGTTTCGATTCTGGTTTTCATCCAACTCTCAACTTCAGCGGTACTAAGTGATCTAATTTCATGCTGTGCATTAATGTTCGTAGTCAGGAGCATTAAAAATGCTACACATATTCCTGATTTGAAAAATTGTACTCCCACCCTCATCATATCTCCTTGTTATTCTTGTTCTCTTTATAAACCAACGTCCGGTATGGGAAAGGAATTTCAATTCCCTCTTTGTCGAACCGTTTTTTGATGCTTTCATTGAGATCTGTACCCAATACAAATGCCTTGGGTGGATCTTCTGCCCATGCCCAGGCTCTGAGGTTTACGGATGAATCTCCAAAAGAAATGACTCTGACCGGCACTAAAGGTTCTCCGGCCTCTTTTTGTTCATCATTTCTTCCGTCTATAAAATTGGGATGAGCTTCTACCTCCTCCTGCATGATCTTTCGGGCCAGATCAATATCAGAATCATAGCTGATGCCGAGATCGATCCATTTTATGATCTTATCATCTCCGTAGTTCGAATTAATAAGCACTTCGTTACTGATAACCGAGTTAGGGATAATAATGCGCTTGTTTTCAAAATTACGAATAACGGTATGTCTTAGGTTGATATCCTCTACAACTCCATTTAAAGTAGTTTGCAGTGATAGTCTGTCACCGATCTTATACGGTTTAAAGATCACGATAAACACACCACTCACAATATTGGCAAGCGCTTGTTGAGCAGCAAAACCAACAGCAATAGCCAATAAACCGGCACTGGCAAACATACCCTTTGCAATAACTCTGAATTCCGGAACTATATAGATCGAAAAACCGATCCCAACCAAATAGATCAGAACAGTTACTCCTCTTTTCAGGAATTTTAAGTTGGTAAGGTCCGAAAGCCCCTCTTCTTGTTCCGATATCTTAATTGCTCTTCTGAAAAGTCTGGCTGATACAGCTGCAGCCACTATCGTTAAAAAAAGAATTACCCCGATGGACACAAGCATCAAGTATTGTTCGGGTATAAGGTTTTTAATTGCTTCCATTATCTAAAATCTATTTTTACTTCTGAAGTAAATCCTCTCTGGATGTTAATGTTTTGCTGAATATAGTAAGGCTCAGGTTTTATATACGGATCAACTGAACCATAATCCCAAACACCATTTTCGTTATTATCCTGGAATATGATCAACGTATACTTTATTGGAGGAATATTTTCAATTGATATGAAATTTGAAAAAGTAGAATCAACGGAAAAAGTATTCTTATCATCATAAAGTTGCATTCTGAACGCTTTGGTAGAATCTTTTGATGATACATCAATTTCGATCCCGCCAAAATTAACCGGATCCCAGATATCAGGATCTATAAGTTGTCTTTTTCTTTTGAGTGGATTCCAGACCAAAAACTTGTAATCTACTCCCTGTAACCAGTTCTCTTGTGGTGGAATGGTTAGTTTATTGTCTTGAATACTGATATTCGGCCAATTCTTAAAGTCTACATCTCCTTCAATTACTACGGTGGAATCAACAACTTCCTGTTGCGAAATCGGGCGAATAAATTCAACGATCAAGCTTTCATCGGGATAAAGACCGTTCTCGCCATTAAATGTTAAAATATCTTGGCTAACCGTGTCTTCCTGATCACTTCCTAAAAAACTTTCTCCCAAGCCTATTGCTTCATTTCCCGAAGGATCGGTTATTCCTGAAAAATTTAGTCTGTAACTTGAATTGGCAACTAACGGCTGCCTTGCATATGCAAAAGCTATAAAAGGTTCTTGCTCAGGAATATATAGAGGGAAAGCTGTTGTATACTCATTTCCTGATGAGTCTTCAATTGAAATACTTGTTTGTGGCGTAAACCTTACTTCTTCTCCAAAACGAAATCTCATTCGCTGAGTTGAAAGTAAACCGATGGCCTGTAATTTCGGCTTTAACGTATCTACTTCAAACCAGTAAGCTACGTCCAAAGTATCTTTTCCATTGTCAGATAAATTGATGAATTCTGTATTCATGGGTCTTGCTGTTTCATTTGACCTGTCCCAGATCTTGTTTCTGTTTCGGTCGTCTAGAGCAAACGCTCTGTATCTTCCCTCCCGTAAATATCCAAATCTGAAAACCCCACCGGTATCCGGTTCCGAAGAATAATTAGCCGGCTTTGTTAAATCAAAAGGCTCTCTGTACAGCATCACCCTAATATCTGCCTGAGCTTTTCCGGTTTCCGCATTTCGTAACCTCCCAAGTATCTCACCCTTGTCAATCTCATCCCCTGTTGAAACAGCTAATTGAATTGGAGCTCCAATTTTATTACTTCGAGTATCTGTAGTGTTTCCTCCAACAGTTATTATCACTGTTGTTGAATCAGGGAGCTCACTTTTAAACTCAACCGTAGCTGTTTTTCTTCTCCATTTAACTTCGTATTCAATACCTAAATCGGGTTCTATTGTCAGCTCTTTCTCGAAAGAAGATCTATTAACAAACTCCGAAAACTCAAAACTGATCTTTCTTTCTTCAAAATTTACAGTGCCTGTTTCAGGAGAAGTTTCTTCGATCTTTGGCCCAGTTTTATCTGCCGGTCCACCAGTTGGGGCAATGGGCGTAGCACAGGAAAAAAATAATGTTACAACAAGTAACACGTTTATGTGATGTATCAATCTCAATGAATTATCGTACTATGGTTTTGGGATTTATCTTGCTAATATAACAAGCGGTCAACAACTTATTTAATTTAGATTGCAACAACTTCGGAATTACATATTGAACATCAGAGAGTTTAAAAAATTGGGTTTGGCCTGCTTTTTTATGATCGGAGTTGTGTTATCAGGTTGCCATTCTTATGTACTTGATGATGCTCAATTTGATCTAAGAGATAGTTTTACCGCAGCAGATTATCAATCCTCTGAAGAACTGCTCAAAAAATTAAAGAAAAAAAATATCTACCGCTCCAAAGATCAGGTTTTATATAATCTTGAAAGCGGGATGATCTATCATTTTTCGAATAAATATGACTCCAGCAGTTTCTATTTATCCAATGCAGAAAATGAAATTGATCAGAATTACACAAAAAGTGTGAGCAGAGGTGTCGGTGCTTTCTTAACCAATGACAATAAACTGGTTTATGACGGCGAACCTTACGAAGATGTCTATTTGAATGCATTTAAAGCACTAAACTATATTCATCTTCAGGATTGGGAAGCAGCGTTAGTAGAAACCCGAAGGATGACATACAAAATGGAGCAACTTGATATAAAGATTAAAGGTCTGGCAAGTGCTTTTGCAAAATCTGATTCCACAGGTAAAACAGATTGGAAAACAGGTGATGTCAATATTCAGAACAGTGCTTTGGGACATTATCTCTCAACGGTTCTTTATGCTAAAGCAGGTGATATCGATGACGCACGCATTGAAAGAGAGAAACTAGAAATTGCTTTAAAGGAACAAGCAACTTTAAGTACCGGTAGAAACATCGTGAAAAGTGATCTATCAAAATTGCAGAACTCAAATACTTATAATGTCTTACTTGCCGGATTTACCGGAAGAGCACCTTATAAAGTTCAGGAAGATGCCCGGGTCTTCATGGATGATTATGATGATGAAAAAGACAATGAATTCTATTTAAAATTCTCATTCCCTGTCCTCAGAACATATCATTCTGATATAAATTATGTACGCGCAGTAATCAATGATTCTATAACCATCCCACTTGACCTTATTGAACAAATGGATAAAGTATCAGCTGAAGTATATAAAGCAAAACAACCGATTATATATTCCAGAGCATTGATTCGTGCAAGCTCGAAAGCAGTTGGCACTAAATTAATTTCGGGAGCAGTCAGAGAAAAGAATGAATTTTTGGGAGATTTGTTACAGATTTTAGGGTTTATAGCTCAGGAAACCACCGAAAAAGCGGACCTGAGAAGCTGGCAAACAATGCCCGGACAAGCTTGGCTGAAAACCATTAAACTTCCCGAGGGCATAAATACTGTCCGTATCGAATATGTTGGGAGAAATGGAAGAGTACGGTATTTCGATGAATTTGATGTAAATATTACCCCCAAAACAGAGCTTGAACTGGTAGAATCCATCTACGCTAACTAAGAACTTAACTTTAAAACAAAACCTACTATTATGAAATATTCACTATTAACCGGATTGCTGCTAGCTTTTGTACTGGTTGGATGCCGGCCATCTCAAAAAATAACTCGTATAAATCCTGATACTACAACAGACCTTTCAGGCAAATGGAATGATACCGACGCACGTTTGGTAGCAGAAGAAATGATTGCTGATGCTTTATCAAAGCCTTGGCTGAATCAATTCAACAGAAACAATCAGAAACCACCTGTGGTAATTGTCGGACGTGTCCGCAACGAAAGCATGGAACATATTGAAACAGAAGTATTCACTAAAGAACTTGAGCGGTCATTCGTGAACTCAGGAGGAATTTCTGTGGTAGCTAGTTCAGAAGAACGACAAGATGTTCGGGATGAGAGATTAGATCAGCAAGCCAATGCGTCTTATGAAACAACTAAGAAATTAGGTCAGGAACTCGGTGCCGATTTCATGTTGATCGGAAGCATAAACTCTATTGTTGATGAAGCTGTTGACAGCAGAACCCTCGCAGTATTCTACACTGTAAATCTTGAATTTGTTAATATACAAACCAATCAAAAAGTTTGGATCGGTAATAAAAAGATCAAAAAATTCATAGAGCGTCGAAATTACAGAGGCATGCCATAATTTTTTAAAACTCTTTTTTTCTAAGATTTAAATCAAAGGCTTTCAGTTTCTGGAAGTCTTTGTTTATTTTGGCATAATATTACAGATATGCTAAAAAACTACCCCGCCATTTACACCGACTATTATGAGCTTACAATGGCTCAAGGATATTTTTTATCCGGTCGTAAATCTGATACTGCCTGCTTTGATTATTTTTTCAGAAAACTCCCCTTTAAGGGTGGGTATGCTGTATTTGCCGGTTTGAGTGATCTGTTAGAAATCCTAAAAGATTATAAGTTTAGTGATACAGAAATAGATTATTTACGAACTCAGGGTTTTAAAAATGAGTTTTTAGATTATCTGAAAAAATTTGAGTTAACCTGTGATATTCATGCAGCCAAGGAAGGAGAAATTGTATTTAATAATACACCTCTAGTCAGAGTAGAAGGAAATATAATTGAAGCTCAAATTATTGAAACGCTCTTACTTAACATTCTGAATTTTGAATCTTTGATTGCTACAAAAGCTTCAAGACTAAGAGAAGTAGCCGGTGACAGAACTGTGCTTGATTTCGGGCTCAGACGTTCTCAGGGATTTGGAGGAGTACAAGCCAGCAAAGCTTCTGTAATTGGCGGACTAAATGGAAGCTCTAATGTTTATGCGGGATTGGTGCATGGTTTGAACGTAAGTGGAACCATGGCTCATTCCTGGATTCAGTCTTTTCCCGATGAGCTCACAGCATTCCGGGCTTATGCGAAGTACTTTCCTGAAAATACAATACTTCTTGTTGATACTTATGATACCCTGAATCAAGGTATCCCGAATGCTGTAACAGTAGCAAAAGAACTCAAAGAGTCTGGTCATTCGTTAAAAGCAATCCGCTTAGACAGTGGTGATCTTGCATATCTATCCAAGAAAGCCCGAGAACTATTAGACCATGAGGGATTTGAAGATGTCAAGATCGCGGTTTCTAACCAGTTAGATGAATATTTGATCAAAAGCTTGCTGGATCAGAAAGCCCCTATTGATATATTTGGAGTCGGTACAAAATTGGTGACCGCTTACGACGATCCTGCTTTGGATGGAGTTTATAAACTAGCATCCGTTAACGGCCAACCTACTTTAAAAATATCAGAGAATGTCGAAAAAATAACACTTCCCGGAACAAAGAAAGTGACCAGATATTCCAATCCCGATGGTTCTTTTTATGCAGATGGCATTTCTCTTAATGATGAAGATAAATTTTCAGTAATAGAACATCCTCATTTTCCTATTAAACAAACCAAGGTTGATAACATGAACTCGTCTCCCCTACTGGAGCCGGTGATGTTAAAAGGGAAATTGAAAATTGATATTCCGTCCGCCTATGAAAGTGCTGAGTATTGTAAAGACCAATTACTAAAACTAAATCCTGAGTACAAACGATTTGATAATCCTCATGTTTATAAAGTGGGAATTAGTCGCAAATTAAAAGCACTCAGGGATCAACTAATCCAAACTAATTCGAACTGACATGTACGCACTCTTAATCATAGATGTTCAAAATGATTTCTGTCCCGGCGGTAAACTTGCTGTCCCTAATGGAGATGATGTAATTGTACCAATCAACAAACTGTCTCCCTTTTTCGAATATGTTATTCAAACACAGGACTGGCATCCCAATAATCATTTAAGTTTTGCTTCCAATCATAAAAACAAAAATCCCTACGACACTATAGATCTCGATTACGGAGAACAGGTCTTATGGCCTAATCATTGTGTACAGGAAAGTCGTGGAGCGGAATTTCATCCTGATCTGGAAACTCTTCATACAAATATCATAGTCAGAAAGGGATTCAGGCCGGAGGTAGATTCTTATTCTGCCTTTTTTGAAAATGACAAAGCCACTAGTACCGGACTCAAAGGATATCTAGATTCGCTGAAAATAAGCACCGTTTTTATATGTGGTCTTGCTACTGATTTCTGTGTTAAGTGGACGGCTTTGGATTCGGTAAAATCAGGATATAACACCTATTTGATATGTGATGCCATCAAAGGAATAGATATTGATAACTCAGTACAATTGGCAATGAAAGAAATGTATGACAACGGCGTAGAATTTATCTTGTCTGATTATTTAATTCCTCTTTTGGACAACTGATATGAAGTATGACTTCTGTATTTTAGGAGCCGGTTTAGCCGGTTTATCATTAGCAAAAGAACTTAAATCAATCTCAGACGCCAAAGTAGTTGTTATAGATCCCAATGGTATAGCGAATGGTGCTTCTGGTTCTCCTCTTGGACTTTCAAATCCTGCCACCGGACGTTATGCAACTAAATCCTGGAGAGCAGAAGAATCATTACAAGCCTGTAAAAATAATTTAGAAGAAGTCTCGTCATATTCATCAGAGCTTTTTTATTCGCAAAGTGGAGTTATCCGCCCTGCTATGGATTCCAAAATTGCCCGACGCATGCAGGAAAATCTTGAATCCAACAATTGGCCTGATGATTGGTGTGAATGGCTTTCTGAGGATGAAATTAAAACTCGTTTCCCTGATTTACAGTCTGAGTATGGTGGAGTTTGGGTTTCACAAGGTATCACAGTGGCTATTCCTGAATATCTGCAAGCATTATCAAAGTATTTGAATAGCAAGAAAATAGATATTTTTGAGCAGCTAAATTATGAACTGAATAGAATATCCGATTCCTGGGTTTTGGATTTTCAATCTTCAAAAAAAATTGAAGCCAAGCACCTGATCGTTACAGCAGGAATAAAAACACAAGAGTTCGATTTCTGGAAATATCTGCCACTTCATGCAGTTAAAGGTCAGGTAGCTATTTTTGAGGCTGAATCAGAATTTCCATATAGTAGTGCTGTTTCAGCTTTGGGCTATTTTGCTTCCATTGATTCAAAAACTTTTGTAGCAGGAAGCACTTATGAACATAATTTTGTTCATGAGCAGCCCGACGAAAATGGACTTACATATATTGAAGACCGCATGCTTAAGGTAATGCCTGAAATGAAGGGAAAATACAGGCTAATAAAACAATGGTCAGGAGTAAGAGCATCTACACCGGATCGAAAACCGATTGTCGGAAGTCATCCCAATATAAAAGATTGTTCCGTTTTTACCGGATTAGGTTCTAAGGGTTTGCTGTATAGCAGTATACTTGCTAAAGATCTTGCGAGAAGTCTCATAAATGGAGATACAATACCTGATGCTGTATCTCCACAGCGTTTCTGATGCTAATGCTTCAAATAAAAAAAGCTCGCCTTTTTAAGACGAGCTTTCGAAAATAAATAGTGCTTTTACTTTTAGAATCGTAATACCAGACCACTAAAAGCTGCAGCAACAGATCCTCCATTCTCAGTGTCGTTCCCAACTAAAGAGAGCCCCGCGGAAAACTCAAGGAAGTTAAGATCGATTCCAGCTCCCGCAGAATAGACTGTTGAAGAATAACCCCCAACTCTGGTTCCGAACCTCAAAGGAACTAAACCAAGCAGTCTGTATTCCAGTCCAAGGTTTAATGTACTTCTTTTACTGTTCGTGCCACTATCGTTGAACCCTACTCCATAATCAACAGAAGTTGTGAGTTTTCCCATTGTTAAAGAAGCTCCAAAGTTAAACATGGTTGGTAATTCATACTCAATTCCATCTATATCTTCGGCGTCAAAGTCACCATAAACCTTATTCTTTAGGCTATCCGCAAGATCATCATAGAAATCTCCCGGTTCCTGATCATTTCCTGATCCGGTAAAGTCAAAAGTACCATTAGCTGTGAAAGATGTTGGGTTTTCATCGTATGTAATTTTTCCTATATCAGTTATTGACATAGAAACACGGAGAGTCTTCTTTTTCCCAAAGAAGCCATCAATGATAGGGACTCCGGAAATATCCATTTCAAGAGTTGCACCCATATCTAATCCAAAGCCTGATGCATTAACATTGGCATATTCACCACTTAAATAATCACCTGGAGTTACACTGTCGTCTTGTTCAAAATCAGATTCAAACTCTCTAAGATCAGCTGATACATTACCTACTGTGTTTAATCTGTAATCGAAATTATGGATTATTCTGTTGGCATACTGACTGTTGTTAGCTCGTTGAATCTCGATAGTAGAATTAAAATCTAATGTCGAGTTTTGAATTCCTATTATGTATTTAGGTGCAATACCTGCATATAGCTTCACATTTTTTGCAAATAAAAGATTTGGCAGGCTAAGAATTTCACGAGCATAACCCAATGAAATCTCAGAAAATGCCACAGCTCCAAAGCTGAAATCTACAGGTGTAACATCGTTCAACTCCTGAGGATCCAACCCATATACTCCCAACTCAGCAAAGCCACGGTTAATAGTAAAACTTTCTGTAACTCTGACTCTTGTTGCTAAGCTAACAGAAGACTTATTACCTCTGTTAGAAAACCCAAACGGCACCAAACTGAAAGTTGTGGATTGGTTTCTGGTTAAATTAGAGCTTGATCCTCCAAAAAGGTCAGTGAGAAAATTATCAGCTATATCTCCTTCCAGTGTTAAACCTTTAGTTAAATACTGATCGTAAACATCCAGATTGATCAAAGTACCACCTGCTCTGAACCCCACACCACCTACCAAACCTAAACTTCTCTTTGGTCTGTTGTTTGTCGAGTTGATCATCAGGTTTGCAGGGTTTACAAAGTTGGAGTGATAACCATCTAAGTAAGCTGTTCCTCCACCACCCATTCCTAAACTTCTGGAATCGTAGTGTCGTGATTGGCTAAACCCCTCAAAAGAGGTAGCCACAATAACTAATAAACTAATTGTTAGAATTTTTTTCATTTTGCTATCCCTTATTTGCCACCAATTTTGTTTTCAATTTTTATCCGAGCTCCTAAACTCAGTCTGAATGAATCACTTGCTCTTAATCTCACAGCTTTGTTTTCTGAGGACCTCAGATTGATAGAAAACTCAACAATATTAGTTTGTTTTAACAAGGTAAGTTGTTCCTCAGTAAGGGTGGCCATAAAAGTATTGTTCTCCTGTCCCCCGGTAGCAAACCCCGTAACATCATCAACCGGAGAAGCAACTAACCTAAGCTCATTTCCCGGATTTGGTAATGTAAAGAGCTCAGTATTACTGGTGGTATCCTGAAATGATAAAAAGATGTTCAAACCAATTGGAAGATCGTTGGTATAAAGGATAAATAACTGACCTTCAGTTAAGTTTGTATCATCTCCAAGATCAAGGCTAACATCCGTAGTATCAGTAAAATTAGCAGGATTCCCAACCTCTGTGCTAAATGCAAGAGGAAGATCAACATTTAAACCAGGAGTAAATTCCAAAGGAGTAGTTATTGAAGCTTCATTTTCACTTTCGTTAACTACGGCTCTTCCAACAAATCTGATATCGCTAGGCAGGTTGTTTAAGAAGTCATCTACATTTGTGGTGTTAATATTGAATGCAATCTGGCAAATGCTGTTTTGACAATCACTAACATTATCAATTGAAAATTTTACCAACTGGTCAGGATTTAATTGCTGTCCATTGGCGACCAAACCTGTAATTGGGTCTGATGCAGTAACCTCATTAGGTCCCCCTGCATTTCCTGATAAGTAAACAGTGTTACCGTCAGCATCTACACCTACTAAAGCCGCGTATATAGTTGTCTCAATGCGAATATTAGTATTGTAGTTTATGTTGATGATCGGCTCTGTAAACTTAAAACCGTCGATTTGATCAGAAAACTCATCAAGACCATCGATGGTAGTAACTTCAGCTTCATTATCATTAAAGACATCTAGTATTTCAGATCCGGTATCGTTTGTCACATCATTATCACCTAGCAGAACCGTTTGTGCTAATACAATTCCGAAAGCTGATTCAATAGTAAGACCTGATATATCTACATTTGCAGTTATTTCATCTGTCTCAGAAATAGTTACAGGTCCGGCATTAGGTCCTGTTTGAGTATTTTCCGTAGCAGAAACAATGTTATAACTTACTTCATTATTATCTGCGAAAATTCTATAGCCCGATAAGTCAACTATTACATCATTCGCAGAAGTATTGGCAGGTATTGCCGGGAAGTTCAACACTAAACTGTCTTCAACTCCAAAATCGTCATTTCTTATCCCTGGAAAAGAAATTTGTAATGTCTCAATTCCAATCCCCATATTATTTACAAGATCGGTCACAGCAATTTGCCCGGCACTTAATTCTACATAATGCGAGGGATCAGTAAATCTGAATTCTGTATCACTAAAAGTAGATGTGCTTGTAGTACTGAAATCCTGAGGCTCAAGATTTGCAGTTACAGATGAAGCAAAAAGGTTATTTCCTTCTGCAGAATTAATGATCAGATCGCCATCATTAGCAGGATAATTAAATGCATCCCATGTTATTACTACATCAACAGAAATATTTGTAAGCTCATCTCCATCCGTAAAAACTACGCTTGCAATTTCAGAAGCTCCATTTACCAAATTATTAAAAGTGGCTGCTGATCCTACTTGAACTCCATTTGATAATAATGTTATCTCTAAAGATTGTATATCAAATCCAAGTTCATTTGTTACTCCCATATCCAGCGAACCGTCTCTGATAGTAGCACTTGTAAAAAAGTCTGACGTAGCGCCGATATCAATATTCACCGGCATTGCTGAGTTATCACCAGCAGGTACAGGTGTACCGGTCGGAGGTGTTGCTCCTCCTGTGATCTCAGCGAAATTAGTAGAACCTAAGTCTCCACCACCTGATGAAAAACTACCTATTTCAATTTCTCCAACCTCGGATTCGAAAGAAGCGCTTGTTCCATCTATTTGAGGAATTGCATCATCCAAACTTCCAAAGTCAAAATCTTCTTCTGTTGTTATTGAGATCAGTCCGCTAGTAGGATCAACAACAAATAAAGAATCTAGATCTTCACTTGTCGAATCTATTAATGCTCCCGTACTGTCTCCCAAAAAAACATAAGCTTTGTTATTGATTATTGGAATTTCGACAGTATGAGCCGTTGTAAAGTCAGGTTTATCGGGAACGCTGAGATCACAAGAAGCTATCATGCTTATTATGATACATGCCAACCCCAACATTTTGATTTTAGCCATCTATAATTGGTTTTATTTTTTTTTAAATTTAAATCCCCTTTGTGCTTGAAACCACACCAGAAAATTGTACGTAGTTTTTTTCAGTAGATATAGTAAGAATATGTAATAAAAAAAGTGCTACCTATTTCGGTAGTATATGCAAACTTTTCAAAAAGTTTACGTTTTTAAATTATTTGTTTTGTGAAGAACCAACACTTTAAATTCTTTGGCTTTTTAAAAAATTTAGAGTGATTCTAAGATTCATATATAAATCTGAATTTTCTATGGGAAGAACTTCTCATTTTTATAGGCACTACTACCTATATAATCTTCTGAATCTCACTATCTTATCTTAATTGACGGAAGACTTTCAATTTTTTTAGATTGACAGATGAGTAATTAAGCAGAAAGGTAATTAATTGGGATACTCTAGTATGGCACAGCCGATAAAAGCAAAAAAATAGAGATACTAAAGTAAAACAGAGCGGAGAGGGAGGGATTCGAACCCTCGGTACCCTTGTGAGGCACACACGCTTTCCAGGCGAGCCCGTTCGACCGCTCCGGCACCTCTCCGTTTACAATAAGAATGGGCGTCAATGATAGAGCTATTCTGAACCTATATCAATAACTAAAATCCAAATGAGAAAATTTGTGTGGTATAAGCCTTAACGGCTTCTCCATTATCCTTTGCAGGGTTAAATCTCCATTTTTTTGCTGCAGTGAGTGAAGCTTCCATTATCCCGTATCCAATTTCAGTCACAATTTCGAAATCCCGAGCATTCTTCTCGTATTTTCTAATGCTGGAAATAAATATCTCTTCTACGATCCCTTTTTTATCTACTAAAAAAGTAACGTGAACTTCAGCAATAATATCAGCATTTCTGGCTTTTTCAGGTATTGCAGGCTCAATAATTTTCAAGGGAGTAGGCGGTCGCTGCGGGCTTGCTACAGGCTCGTCAGAATCTCCTGTTTGCCCGACTTCACCTTCACCAATTTTTTCCAATGAAAGCATATCTTCAAAATCGAGCAACTCGATGTCTTCTTCAATAATCTCCTCGGTTGGTACCGGAACTGGTATTTGTGGCTTAGGAGGGCTAGCAGGTGCTGTTTCCTGTTTTGTAGCTATAGACTGTTCTATAAATATTTCCTGATTTGGCTCTATATAAACTTTGTCATTGTTTTCTTGTCCATAGCCCGGCCATAATTTAAATATCACAATCATGATAAGTAGAGAACTGATCAAGCAAAGCATAAACCGGTGACGGTACTGCAGTTGCTTATACATCTTATCAGGATCAAAAAATTTCAATGAGTTCTGATTCGTTTCAATTCTTCATCTATTAACTGATGAGTATGGTCTTTTAATGTGTTAATATCTTTAAATTCTGAGGTTTTAATTGGATCAAGGATTGAGATCGAAAAACTAACAATTGGCTCCACTATTTTTGATCCTGATTTCATCGCTATGTGCCCCCCTTCCAAAACCATCGGTTGTAAATTAAAACCATATTCATGAGCAAGTAAAAAGGCGCCGTTCTTAAATCGTTTTAGATCTCCATCAAGTGTTCTGGTACCCTCGGGGAAAATCATCACCGGAATGTTATCCTTTAGTGGTTGTACCAGATTATCAAGGCGTTTTAATGCTGACTTACTATTTCTGTTAATAGTCAAATGACCTGTCAACCAAACCAACCAACCCATTACAGGTATCAGGGCCAGACTTCTTTTAGAAACCCATTTCATTTGCCAAGGTAAATGATACGCCAGTGCCATATCTAAGAAACTCTGGTGATTTGCAACGAATACAGTAGGTACTTCGGGATCAAACTTCTCCGTTCCCTCAATGTTGATCTTCCATTTAGGACTGGCTTTCATCATAAGTTTTGCCATTATAGAAAGCACTTTATTTGGAGCCTTTCTGTAGGGATCAAACAGAAAAGTGAATAAAAATACGATCGAGATCAGTACAAAAAAAACAGCGAAAAGAAATGAAAAATAAAGCCAGAGAAAAACACTGAATAATGCTTTCATTAATCTAGGTATCTTTTATTGCTTTGCGGATAAAACCATTATGTTTTTTCAGAAGGGTTTCTGCGTGTTCCTTTTTAATCTTCCCAAGTGCCATTACTATTGCTGTTTTAACATGATTATCAGCTTTTTTCAAATACCCGGCTGCTTCTTCGTAGTTCAGGTCTGTGAATATCATAATGATCTTTTTTGCTCTTTCCATCAACTTTTTGTTAGTAAGCTGAAGATCCACCATCACATTTTCGTACACTTTACCTTGTCTGATCATAGCTCCTGTTGTAAGCATATTCAGAACCATTTTTTGGGCAGTTCCACTTTTCATTCTTGTACTTCCCATCACTACTTCCGGACCAACCGGAACATCTATTATATAATCCGCATCCACATCAATTTGTTCTTTCGGAACTGTAGAAACCATAATTGTTTTACATCCCCTCTTCTTTGCTTCATTCAAAGCTCCAACAACATAAGGTGTTCTGCCGCTGGCTGCTAAACCGCACACAACATCCGGCGGAAAGATCTCATTATCTCTGACATCAGTGGCTCCGTTCTCTTCGAAATCTTCAGCTCCTTCTTTAGCCACGTACATAGCATCTTTTCCTCCCGCTATAAAACCTTGTACAAGTTCAGGATCGGATCCGAAAGTCGGTGGACATTCTGAAGCATCTACTACACCCAATCTGCCGCTGGTTCCTGCTCCAAAATATAGTAATCTACCGCCCAGATTAAAGCTTTCACTTATCGCTTCAACTGCTTCCGCAATAACATCAGAGCGCAGGGAGACAAGTTTAGCTACTTTTTGATCTTCTTCATTGATTATACGAACAATTTCTTCAGGTGAAGCAACATCTATCTTCATGCTAGCCTCATTTCTTTGTTCAGTTGCCAGCTTGGATATTTTATCGAATAGTGCTTGTTCTTCAGTCATATAAATTTGTTATCTCCTGTTCAGCCACCAATCGGAAGTACTGTTTCCGGCTGATAGCATTTCCTTGGGGTCTTCTGTTTCAACTTGTTTTAATAATGTAGCAGCCAATGCAAGAATGTTTTCGTCCACCTTGCTTTCTAGTTCTTCAGGATTGAAGTGATCTTTAACAAAGTGAGTATCGTATTCGGCTTCTACAAAATCCTTATGATTCAATGTAAATTCACAAAAAGGGATCGTTGTTTTGCAACCTACAATCTCATATTCATCCAGAGCTCTGAGCATTTTGCTAATGGCAGCTTTCCTGTCTTTGCCATGCACAGTAAGCTTTGAGATCATCGGATCATAATTGATCGTTACCTCCTGCCCTTCTTCCACACCTGCATCTACACGGATTCCATCTCCCGTTGGCACACGATGTTTATGCAACATTCCGGTACTCGGTAAAAAATTATCGCTTGGATCTTCTGCATATATTCTGCACTCGATAGAATGTCCATTGATCTTCAGGTCTTCCTGAGTAAACGGAAGTTCTTTTCCTTCAGCTACTAAGATCTGAGTTGCAACCAGATCAACTCCTGAGATCATTTCGGTTACCGGATGCTCTACCTGGAGTCGGGTATTCATTTCCAGAAAATAAAAATCCAGATGTTTATCTACTAAGAACTCAATAGTCCCTGCTCCAATATAATCACAACCTTTTGTAGCTTTTATCGCAGCTTCAGCCATTTTTTCTCTTAAATCCGGAGTAAGTAATGCACACGGAGCTTCTTCAATAACTTTTTGGTGGCGCCTTTGCACAGAACACTCTCTGTCAAAAACATGTACTACATTTCCGTGCATATCGGCCACTACCTGGAATTCTACGTGTCTTGGCTCTTCCAGATATTTCTCAATGTAGATCCTGTCGTCACCAAAAGCGTTCTTTGCTTCGGATTTAGCAGCTTTAATACTGCTTTCGAATTCATCCTTTTTATGAACAATTCTCATTCCCTTACCACCCCCACCTGCAGCAGCTTTCACTAGTATCGGATACCCGATCTCATCTGCGACTGTAGATGCTTCTTCCAGATCTTTTAATTCAGACTTCAATCCCGGAGGTGTTGGAATGCCTAATTTTGTAACCAATTCACGAGCAGCTGTTTTATCCCCCATTACAGTGATAGCATGAGGTTTCGGGCCAATAAAGATAATTCCTTCTTTTTCACAACGCTCAGAAAAAGCAGCGTTTTCGCTCAGAAAGCCATACCCCGGATGAACAGCATCTGCACCTGTTTTTTTAACTGCTTCAATGATCTTATCCATAACCAGATAACTCTCTGATGAAGCGGCTTCTCCAATAAATACAGATTCATCTGCGTGTAGCACGTGTGGCGAAGCTGCATCAGGTCTCGAATAAACAGCAACTGTTTTAATTCCTAGTTCTTTACAAGAATGAATTACTCGTAGTGCAATTTCACCACGGTTTGCAATAAGTACTTTCTTTATATCTGGCATTTAAAAGCGGTTTTTTATTTAAGGAATAATACCGCTTTACTAAGAGATTCTCCAAGCGGATTTACACTGCTTTTTTTAAGTCGAGCAACACTTTGGGAAGAATGTATAGTTTCTCCGACTGATTCAGGTAGGCACGTTTATTAAATACATCATACTCGTTTTCTTCTATCTTTTCGAGAATACGGCTATAATTTCTATGAGCAAGATAAACCGGTAGTCGGCTGTCTCTATCAAGCATCTCTATTCCTGAAAAAGCTCGATCATAATATTCCCGGGCTCGTGCAATCTGAAATTTCATAAGCTCAATAAATTTTCCGCTTTTCTTTTTAGCGAAAAGCTCCTCTTCTGTAATATTGAACTTTATAAGGTCTTCTTTTGGAAGATAAATTCGTCCGCGTTCAAGATCTTCTCCCACATCTCTGAGAATATTTGTTAGCTGCATAGCTATTCCAAGATCAGTAGCTTTTTCTATTGCAGCATCAGAGGTATATCCGAATACTTCAATAGTCATCAAACCTACCACAGAAGCAACTTTATATGAGTAATCATATACTTCCTGAAAATTTTCAAATCTTGTAATTTCAAGATCCTGTCGAACTCCTTCTATCAACAACAAAGGTAATTCTTTAGATACTTTATATCTCTTTAAAGAATCGGCATATGCACTAAGAATTGGATCATGAACAGTATACCCGTTGTAGACTTTGTCCAGATCTTTTTTGAACATTTCCAACTTTTCATCAATTTCTGAGAGCGTGAGTTTTTCATCTCTGATAAGGTCTTCGGCTTCATCAACCAAATTATCCAAATACCTGCACATCCCATAGATTGCGAAAATACCTCTTTGCTTATCATTAGGCAGAAATCGGGTAGCTAAATAAAAAGTCTTTGCGTGATAACGGGTTATAGCTCTGCAATGACTATAGGCTTGCTTTAGCTCTTCATCGCTTACATCTTCAATCACTGATCTATGGAACGAAGTCATCTCATAGATCGGCCTGAAAAGAGAATATGGTATTTGTAGAAGGTTTGTCATTGTACAATGGCTATAATGCTAAATTCTACGAAAAAAGTTCCTGTTCAGATTTAAAATTACCGTAATAAATATCTTTCAAAAAGTTCACTATCTTCAAGCTCATTCAAAAGTGCGTTTTATAGCTTTGAAAATTAAAAAAGGTTGAGTTCATCTTACATCAGGAGTGTGTATGAATAAAAAAGTGACAATTTATGAGGTAGCTAAAAGAGCCGGGGTTGCTATCTCTACGGTATCAAGAGTATTGAATGGTTCTCAAAATGTATCTGAGGACACCAAAGTGAAAGTTAATGATGTAATTAAGGAACTGAATTTCCGTCCACAGGTAAATGCACGAAAACTGGCCAGCAAAGAACCGCAAATGCTTGCCATCGCAGTGCCTTCTTTTACTACTCCTTTTTTCAATGAAGTTTTGAAAGGTGTTAAGGATGAGATCAGTAAAATGGATCTGGATATCATCTTGTATAATACCGGATCAAAGAATCCTGAAGAGGCTGTTCATAATTTCTTTGACCGAGGAACAGCTGATGCACTTATTCTTCTTTCCATCGATGTAACTGACAAAATTCATGAAGTTTTACAGTCTACTCAAACACCCGTTGTTTTGGTAAACTCTGCACATGAAAGTTATAACTATTTTATGCTGAATGATTACAAAGGCGGATATATGTCTGGTGAACATTTGGTGAAAAACGGATTCCAGAATATTGGAATGATCAGTACGGTTACCAAAAATAAATCCTCATCTGAACGAGAGCGAGGTTTTATTGACGCCTTAAAGAATTATAAAATGAATATTGATGAAAGCCTTTTCATTACCGGTGATTCTGAAAAACACGGTGGTTTTACAGAAGAAGCAGGATTTGAAGCCATCAATAAATATGCTGAAATGGGTAAATTTCCGGATGCTATTTTCTGTGCTAACGATACTCAGGCACTTGGAGCTATTCATGCCATCAATAAACTTGGAATGAGTGTTCCAGAAGACATCGCATTGATGGGCTATGATAACATCAAATTTTCAAAGTATATGGATCTGACTACTGTGAATCAGAAAATGTATTCCACCGGAGTTCAGGCTACTTCCAGATTAGCAGAAATTATTCGAAATCCGGACCAAAATCTCATTCAGACAACTATAGATCCCGAACTTATAGAACGGGGATCAACTAAAAATTCTAAAAAATAAAGTGAACGCAAACTTTACTACTCAGGAAGCACTCGATCATTGTATTACAGAAACAGCTGTTGAAGGATTACAATCCTACAAAGGAAAAGTCCGGGAGGTATACGATCTTGGATCAGATAAGCTTGGTATTGTTGTAACTGATCGTATCTCTGCTTTTGATTACATCATGAAGCAAGCCATTCCTTTTAAGGGACAGATCCTGAATCAAATGGCCGCCTTTTCATTTGAGAAAGTTAAAGATATCGTTGCTACTCATATTATTGATGTACCTCATCCGAATGTAACGATCGCCAAAAAATGTGATCCGGTTCCTATTGAAGTTGTGATCCGTGGTTATTTAACCGGACATGCATGGAGAACTTACAAGTCAGGATTAAGGGAATTATGCGGTGCTCCGCTTCCCGAAGGATTGAAAGAACATGATAAGTTTCCGGAACCTCTCCTCACCCCTGCTACCAAAGCAACGGAAGGTCACGACGAAGATATCTCAGAAGCTGATATTCTGAAACGCGAAATCGTCGATGAAAAACTTTGGAATCAGATTCGAGAAACTGCTTTTAAACTTTTTGAGCGGGGAACTGAAGTTGCAGCCAAACAAGGATTGATCTTAGTGGATACTAAATACGAATTTGGTTTGTACAACGGTGAACTCACTTTGATCGATGAAGTTCATACAACAGATTCTTCCCGTTATTTTTATTCAGATGGATATGAAGAACGTCAGGCTAAAGGTGAGCCACAAAAACAGCTTTCCAAAGAATTCCTTCGGGAATGGTTGATGGAACATAACTTCCAAGGTTTAGACGGACAAACATTGCCCGATCTCCCCGATTCCTTCCGAATGGAAGTGTATGAGCGCTATGCTGAATTATTCGGTTTGCTTACCGGAAAAGAATTTGAGCCTAAGTTGGAGAAAGATTTTGATACGGAGTTGGGTGAGATTTTGAGTAAAACTTAAACATTAAACCGGGATATGATGAACAAAATGCGTCATATTCTTATGTCGAAGCACTCTCCTGCGTTTCGGAAGAGTGATATTCTTTGATCCCTTGCTTACCGGTCGGACGGCTCTAAGCCGTCTGACCGATGCTAGTTGAGTATTCGGAATCTAAATATCTAAGTTCTCTATCGGACTTTTAACATCTTTCATGCTTCGTGAGCTTACATGTGTATAAATCTGAGTAGTAGAAATATGTTGATGCCCTAATAATTCCTGTATAAAACGAATGTCGGTTCCGTTATCCAATAAATGTGTAGCGAAAGAATGACGCAATGTATGCGGCGTGGCTTTCTTTTTGATATTGGCTTTTTTTCTATGTCTCCTCATTAGTTGTTGAACAGAAGCGCTCGAATATTTCCCTCCATTCTGTCCTTCAAATAAATATTCTGACGGTTTGTACTCTTTCACATACTTTCTTAGTAGCTCTAAAACTTTTGGTGATAAAATAGAATACCTGTCCTTATTCCCTTTGGCTTGGTTGATACGAATTTGCATACGGTCTGAATCAATATCACTAATTTTGATATTGAGGATCTCTCCTAAACGTAACCCTGCCGAATAACAAAGAGTAAAAATTGCTTTATGCTTCAAATTGGTAAATGTATTTAGAAATCTTTGTACTTCTTCCACTGACAGCACTTCTGGTATGGTAGAAGGTTTTTTCATTTTTATATTGAAATCGAAATCACTTTTTTCCAGAAGCACGTTTTCATATAAAAACTTAATTGAAGCAAGATGTTGCTTCATAGTAGAATAGCTGTAGCCTAAATTTTGCTTGCAATGGTAAAAGTAATTTTCCAATTCCTTTTCACCAACCTCTTTAAGCTTTTTGGCCTTTATATAACCAAGAAATAATTTTAATCCGTTCAAATAAGCATTTACTGTATTTGAACTATAATTTTTAAGAATAAGCTGATGTTTGTACTTTGATAATAAATCTTTTGTATTCATTATATTCTTTAAATTTAGTAGAATATGTTGAATAAAACTTAAACATCAAACTGGGATATGATGAACTAAATGCGTCATATTCTTATGTTGTACGCAAGCTGAAAAAAGAGCCAGCCGCACATTAGGCACATTTGGTTTTTGCCTAAACGCAAAGCCAACGCTGAAAATCCAAAAGAGCCTAATTTTGGCCAACGCTCGACCGAAATAGGAATATTAACCGAAAGGAATAAAGAACATAAATGAAACTGTACGAAGAATTAGAAAAACAGCTCAAAAACGAACCCAACTTTGTGAGCGACAATGGAGAACTGAAAAAGTGGGTGGTGATAAATAAAGCTCAAAACTTTGATAGCGAACTGATAGCACTACTATTGGACAACCAAGAGCTGAAAGTGAAATTCTTTGTGGATGTGAAAGGCACATTGGTTTTTAACCAAAATCTTTTTGTGCAGTTTCTTGAACAGAAAAACTACCTGAATGACAGCTACACTCAATACAAGAACAAGGTTGGACTAACCATTGGTGGCAAATACCTGAAACAACGCAACGAGGTAGCCTTAGTTTGGCCGTTTAAAGACTGCATACTGGAAGGCGGACAAAGCCGAGAAGAAGACAAGCGGGAAGAAATTTTCTTCAACGAAATACTAGCACAGGACGAGATAACCCAATTGCTTGAGCCCAAAGTACTGAGTAATTCCAAAGTCTTTGACAAAGACGGAGAACACGCCTTTAGTGGTTTAACCCGTGATGCTGAGCTGAACAAGAAAAGAGACCTACCCGAAGACACTATTACCGACAACCTAATTATTAAAGGCAACAATCTTTTGGCTTTGCATTCACTAAAAAAGGAATTTGCAGGAAAGGTGAAGCTCATTTATATAGATCCGCCATACAATACTGGCGGTGACTCCTTTCAATACAACGACCGTTTCAATGAGAGTTCTTGGCTTACTTTTATGAAGAATCGTTTAATTGCAGCGAGAACTCTGTTGCAATCGCAAGGAGTAATTTTTGTGCAATGTGATGACCACGAACAAGCGTTGTTAAAAGTTTTATTGGATGAAACTTTTGGAGCAAAAAACTTTGTAGAAACCTTCATTTGGAAAAATACTGACAATGCTCCTGCTCTTTCCAAAAAAACTAGAAAAAACATAGAATTTATTCATTGCTACGAAAAGGCATTGGACACGTCAGTTGGATACGTTGGGAGAGATAGCGATAACGATGATGCCCCATTATTGAATAGTGGTAATCCAATCACAACCTTAAAATTTAAACCAGGAATCATCCAATTTAGGATTCATGATGGCAAATACAAAAAAGGTTCATTTGACAAAATCGAATTGCTTGATGATTTATTAGTTGAGAATGGTTTAAACAAGAATGAGGTAAGATTAAAAGGTCGCTTTAAGTGGCAACAGTCCTTTCTGAAAGACGAGGTTGATAAAGGAACCTATTTTTTGATTAAATCCAAGAAGTTTTCAATAAGGTATCAAAGAGAAGTGGCATCAAATATGGCTCCCGACAAGCTGATTGATGAAGTTTATCTTTCAAAATCTGTGGGCGTTGAAACAAATGAAGATTCAAAAAAACATATTGATGCTCTTAAGTTAAAATTCAACTCATATCCTAAACCTGAATCACTTATTGCATTCCTAATCAAAGCTGTTACCAAAGAAAACGATATTGTAATTGATTATCATCTAGGTAGTGGCACAACAGCATCTACCGCTCATAAAATGAATCGCCAATATATCGGGATAGAACAAATGGACTATATTGAAGATGTAGCTGTTGAGAGAATAAAAAAGGTCATTGATGGAGAGGCAGGCGGAATTTCAAAAGCGGTTGATTGGAAAGGCGGTGGTTCATTCACCTATCTCGAACTCAAGAAATACAATCAAACTTTTATTGAACAGATTGAGGAAGCAAAAGACACCAAAGCACTTTTGGCAATTTGGGAACAAATGAAAGCCAAAAGCTTTTTGAACTATAATGTGGACATCAAAAAACAGGAAGAACACATTGAGGACTTCAATGCACTTAGCCTAAAGGAACAGAAACAACACCTTTGCGAATTACTGGACAAAAACCAGTTGTACGTAAACCTTTCCTCACTCAACGATAAAGACTTTGAATGCACGGATGAAGAAAAGCAAGTAACCCAAGACTTTTACCAAATAGAAAACAAGTAGCACTATGGCATATTTATACAATACCATCGTGCAGGAATTTGGCAAACGTGAACTTGCACGCACCGCAGTACCCAACACCATATTAGATAATCTGCGCCCAGGTTACGGTCAGCGACCTTATCAGATTGAGGCGTTCCAACGTTTTATACTTTGCTACAACGAAGATTTTGAGGGCAAGCCACACAAACCATTTCATCTGCTTTACAATATGGCAACAGGAAGTGGTAAGACCTTGATAATGGCAGGCTTGATGCTTTACCTCTATGAAAATGGGTATCGTAATTTTCTGTTTTTTGTGAACAGCAACAACATTATCAAGAAAACCAAAGACAATTTCCTGAATCCACAAGCCAGTAAATACCTATTCAACAAAAAACTGGTGGTTGACGGCAGAGAGGTACTTATCAAAGAAGTTGAAAACTTTGAAGAAGCTGACACGGAAAACATTAACATCAAGTTCACCACCATTCAGCAACTGCATATTGACCTGAACAATACCAAAGAGAATAGCATCACCATTGAGGATTTTAAGGACAAGAAAATTGTTTTGATTGCAGATGAAGCTCATCACCTTAGTTCAGCAACCCGAAACAACGGAGATTTATTTGGTAGTTGGGAGGGCACAGTAATGGAAGTACTGAAAGCTAACTTTGACAATATCCTTTTGGAGTTTACCGCAACATTGGATTATGAAAGTCGGGAGATTGCCGAAAAATATCAGGACAAGGTCATTCACAAATACGACTTGGCTCAATTTCGTTTGGACAAGTATTCGAAAGAAATCAATCTGGTTCGGTCGCTCTACGAAGAACAGGAACGAGTTATTCAGGCCTTGATTCTCAATTTGTATCGTCAGGAACTGGCAACATCCAACAACATCAATCTAAAGCCTGTAATTCTGTTCAAAGCCAAACGCACTATTGCGGAATCTGAGCAGAACAAAACAAACTTTCACCAACTCATTGAGGAATTTTCGGCAGAAATGGTGAACAACATTCAGCAAACTTCTACTGTACCAATTGTTCAAAAGGCATTTCAATTTTTTGAAGGCAAAGGCATTTCGAGTACCGAAATAGCCAAACGAATCAAAGTCAACTTTAAGGAAGAAAACTGCATCAGTGCCAACAATGACGCAGAAGCAGAAACCAATCAGATTTTACTAAACACATTGGAAGATGAGAACAATCCAATCCGTGCCGTTTTTGCCGTTCAGAAATTGAACGAAGGTTGGGATGTTTTGAACTTGTTCGATATTGTACGTTTATACGAAGGACAAAATACAGGTGGAAGTAATCGAGGTATTGGGAATACCACAATTTCGGAAGCCCAATTGATTGGTAGAGGTGCAAGATACTTCCCTTTCAAACTGGAAGAAGGTCAAGACCCTTTTACTCGAAAGTTTGATGATGACGTTTCCAACGACTTAAAAATCCTTGAAGAACTGTATTATCACACCAAAGAAGACAGCCGATACATTTCCGAATTGAAACAGGCATTGATAGATACAGGTATTTATGAAGATGATGAAAATTCTGTCCAGCTTTCCTTGTTCCTAAAACCTGAATTTAAGGAAACAGACTTTTACAAAACTGGTCAGGTGGTTTTCAACAAAAAGGTTGAAAAGAGTTACGACAATGTAAAGTCATTCGCTGATTTAGGCGTAAAGAAAAAGAACTTCAGTTATACTCTTTCATCTGGAGTTGGACGTATGACTGGCGTATTCACCAAGGAAGAAGAAAACGGTGATACAGGCAAGATTGACCAAAAAGACATTTCGGTAAAGGACATTCCAAAACACATCATTCGCTTTGCCTTATCGCAAAATCCATTTTACTACTTCGACAGTTTGGAGAGATATTTCCCGAATGTTGAATCCTTATCAAATTTCGTAGAAAGTGAAGATTATCTAAGTGGTTTGGAAATAACTTTTAACGGAACGAAAAGCCGTTTGGAAAATATCAACCATCAAGATTATTTATTTGCCATCAATGGTCTTCTTGACACAATTGAAATGGAGATAAAGTCGAACCTGACCGAGTACGAAGGTTCGAACTACGTTAAAGATTACGTCCACAAAGTTTTCAAAGACAAAGTGATTAAGGTGTACAAAGACAGTGAGCGAGCAGACGGACAATTAGATGTGGTGAGTGAACCTGAATGGTACGTTTACAGCGCTAATTATGGAACAAGTGAAGAGAAGGAATTTGTAAAAATGTTCGCCAGACGTTTTGAGCATTTAGAGAAAAAGTACACCAATATCTATCTGATACGAAATGAAAGGGAATTGAAAATATTTGACAAGTTGGGTCGTGCTTTTGAGCCTGATTTCATTCTCTTCTGCAAACAAAAAGACGAAGAAGAACTGACCTATCAGGTTTTTATTGAGCCAAAAGGTGCTCATCTGGTTGCAAACGACAAATGGAAAGAAGACTTCTTGAAAGAGATTAGAGAAGAAAAGAAAACCATCAAGATTGACACGGACAAATACTTGATTACAGGAGTACCATTCTACAACAATGCGAACGAGAATGAATTTAAGGACACATTAGAAACAACATTGAATGAATAAGCCAACGCTAAAGTCATACACATTTGCAAGCCGCACAATGCCAAGCTCAAACCCAAGCTTGCAAAAGAGTATGCCTTTGCAGACCCGAAAAAAAGAAAAGCCAGCGTACAACAACACCTATACGCAATGCCCTTCGGGACACTGCGCATAGCCAAACCGTTAACTGCAATTGTGAAAGACGTCCGTGACTGAAAGTCAAAAAAATAGAATAAAAAAGAAGATAGCTAATATTAAAAAGGCTTTAGCTGCTGATAAAAAACATTGGGGTGGATTTTATCACGATGGCGGCGGACTGAGATATGCACAACCTGAATTGTATATAAAATTGCATGATTACACTGGAGCTCTAAGATACTTTAATTGGTTCGATAAGAATTTCCCAAACGATGCCGGAACCCCACAATTCCTTTTTGAATATGCCTTGATTCTATTTAAAACCAATAGAATTGAGAAAGCAGAAATTAAAATCCTAGAAACACATATGAGTAATCAGTATTTAATTGATTATTTTTTGAACAGAATTTCCATTCCCGATATTAATGATCAATCTGAGTGGGAAATAAAATCATTGGTGCGGTATTTTGATTATAAAAAGAAGATCATAAACTGATTGATTTTTCCGAATGGCTTGCGGATTTTACGAAAAGCAAGAGATATCTAATCTTTCGAAATGAATTAAATGAAATTGATCAAAAATTAGACACGAAACCCGAAAGTAGAAAAAGAACTGAATTGATAAAGAAACGTAATCAACTCCTCGAGAAAGAAAACAACAGCAGTTAACAACGTGTATAAGTAATACGGGTGATCTAGTTCAATCGAAAGTTTCGGTATATTTGGGAAGACCGCCAAATCTTCTGATTTGGCTTTTGAACAAAAAAAATAAAAAGAAAAACAGTAGATTTGGCTAGTGCTGGCTTGAAAATTATAGAAACTTCCCTCCCGCACTACTCATACACAAACCGTTACCACACATTAAAAACAAACACCAGAACTAACAAATGTCATACGAAACAGCCTTAAAAATTTCGGATGTTGTAAATAACATTCACAAGAAAAAATACTTACTTCCAGCAATCCAAAGAGAATTTGTTTGGAACACTTACCAAATCGAAAGACTGTTTGACAGTATAATGCGAAATTATCCAATTAGTTCATTCCTATTTTGGCAAGTCGATAAAGAAAGCGTGAAAGATTTCGAGTTTTACGAATTTCTACGTGAATTTCACGAAAGAGATAGAAGACATAACTCGAAAGCAGATGTGAGCGGAGAAGAAGGAATTACCGCAATTTTAGACGGACAACAAAGGTTGACTTCAATCTATATTGCTTTAAAAGGTAGTTTTGCGGAAAAATTACCACGCAAAAGATGGGATAATGATTTAGCTTATCCCAAGAAAAAACTCTATTTGAATTTAGTTAACAAATCAGAAGATTCTGAACTTGAATATGACTTCATCTTTTTGACAGACGAAGAAGCAACAGAAAATGACGAAAATAGTTATTGGTTTAGAGTTGGCGACATTCTAAATTTAAAAGAACCAGGAGAAGTAAATTCATATCTGATTAAGAATAAAATTTTTCAAGAATATACGACTGAACAAGCTGAATTTGCAAACAATGCTTTATTCAAACTTCATAATGTAATCCACATAACACCTTTAATAAGCTACTATAAAGAACAAAGTCAATCATTGGACAAAGTGCTTAATATCTTCATTAGAATTAATAGTGGTGGAACTGTTTTAAGTTATTCAGACCTTTTACTTTCAATTGCAACAGCTCAATGGGAAGAAAAAGATGCGAGAGAAGAAATTATCAAATTCGTTGATGAAGTAAATGACATTGGTGGCGGATTTAATTTCAATAAAGATTTTGTATTAAAATCAAGTCTTGTAATAAACGAATTTTCAGATTTTGCATTTAAAGTAGATAATTTCAACAAAGCCAATATGTTGAAAATCGAGCGAAATTGGGATGCAATTACAAATTCTATTAGAATAGCTGTAAAACTTGTATCAAGTTTTGGTTACAACAGAGAAACATTGACTTCTAACAATGCTATCATTCCAATTGCTTACTATTTATTCAAAATTGGAGCAACAGAAAGTTATCCAACTTCAACCAAAAATTTAGTCGACAAAGAGAGAATTAGAAAATGGTTAATTCTTTCACTTGTAAAAAGAGCGTTTAGTGGTCAACCTGATAATGTATTGAGACCAATAAGAAAGATAATACTTGAAAACCACGAGAGTTTCCCAACGGAATTAATAATCGACAAATTTAAAGGAACAACTAAATCATTATTGTTCTCGACTGAAGATATTGAAAACTTATTGCATTACAAATACGGACAAGGATTTACATTTTCAATCTTGTCATTACTTTATCCTCAATTAGATTATAACAATCAGTTTCATATCGACCACATTTTTCCAAAAAGTCTATTTACAAAAGCCAAATTAAGAAAGCGTGGAATTTCGGAAGAGGATATTGAAACATTTTATGATTGGTTCAACTATATTGGGAATTTACAGTTAATTGGAGCAATCCCGAATATTGAAAAAAAGGATATAGAATTTAAAACGTGGCTGAACAAAATTTATCCAGACCAAAGAAATCAAGACAATTTTAAAGAAGTTCATTACATTCCAAATACGGAATTGGACTTCGAGAATTTTATCGAATTCTTTGAGGAAAGAGAAAAATTATTAAAAGCGGAATTTGAAAAAATTCTGTTAATAGAAGAAACAGCGGAATAAATAACGTGTGGTAACAACGTATATAAAACATAGCTATTACAGGCTTTCCGAAAGGTTTGTGTGTATTTGCAAAGACCGCCAAATTTTTAAATTTGGCTTTTAGTAAAATAAAGATAAAAAGAAAATTTAAAAATTCGGCTCGTGCATAATCCGAAAGGTTAGCATCTTTTTACACGCTACGTTTCATATACAAGACCGTTGTAGCGAATTAAAGTAACTCTCAATTATTTTAAAACAATAGAGAAATGTCCAAAAATGTATCTGACCATTTAGTGGAAACACTTGCCGCAGCAGGTGTCAAAAGAATTTATGCCATTACAGGTGACAGTCTCAATCCGGTAAATGATGCGGTACGAAGAGATGGTAGACTCCAATGGATACATGTCAGGCACGAGGAAGCAGGAGCTTATGCGGCTTCTATGGATGCAGAATTGAATGGCATCGGATGTTGTATGGGGAGCAGTGGTCCAGGACATGTACACCTCGTTAATGGCTTGTATGATGCTAATAGAGCTGGAAATCCCGTTATTGCAATTGCTTCGACTATACATACAGACAAACTAGGGCTGGATAATTTTCAGGAAACAAGACCCGAAGCACTGTTTCAAGATTGTTCAAAATATGTGTTTTTGGCTAATACACCAAAACAGGCATTGAATGGCTTGCAAACTGCCATTCAGCATGCTATCAGTCAAAAAGGTGTTGCTGTATTAGGCCTGCCCGGTAATGTAGCTGCTGCCGGAGCAGACCCTGTTCACTCTGCCAATAAAAATTTCTATACTCAACCAAGAGTTATCCCGAGCAACGAAGATCTTAATGAAGTAGCCGATATAATAAACAAGCATGAAAAAGTGATGCTCTTTTGTGGGCATGGTTGTCGCCATTCTGTTGATGAAGTTATGCAGCTAGCAGAAAGACTCAATGCGCCATTAGGTTATAGTTTTAGAGGGAAAATATTTTTTGAACGCGTTCACAATCCCTATGCTGTTGGATTAAACGGACTTTTGGGTAATAAATCTGGTTTTGAAGCCATGCATAAAGCAGATGTGCTTCTTATGCTGGGTACAGATTTCCCTTATAGTGAGTTTCTACCTGAGAAATGCAAAATCATTCAAATAGATACTAAACCTGAAAAGTTGGGTCGAAGAGCCAAGGTAGATTATGGATATTGTGGTGATATTAATTCAACCTTGCAAGAGCTTTTACCTTTTATTGAAGAAAAAAACTCTACCGAATTCCTTGATAAAATGCGTGAATTGCATAAAGAAATTGAGAACACTTATGAAAGCTATGTCAAAGATAAAGGCTCAGAAAAGCAGATTCACCCGGAGTATGTCGCTCATTTGGTAGATAAATTAGCAGATGACGATGCAATATTTACTGTTGATACGGGAATGAGCGCGGTATGGGCTGCGCGCTACCTAAAAGCTAGTAAAAATCGCTACCTCACAGGTTCGTTCAATCATGGATCTATGGCTAATGCCATGCCGATGGCAATGGGTGCAGGATTATCGCATCCTGACCGACAGGTAATTGCATTTTGCGGAGATGGCGGTATTTCCATGCTCTTAGGCGATTTGATGACCATTAGCCAGTATCAAATTCCGGTTAAAATCATCATTTTTAATAATCGTGCGCTTGGCATGGTGAAACTTGAAATGCGTGTAGAGGGTTATATAGATTGGCAGACCGATATGGTAAACCCTGATTTTGTAAAGTTGGCTGAGTCTATGAATATTGCCGCATGGGAGGCCAAGGAATCCATAGATGTAGAATCAGCACTTACAAACGGATTTAAACATAAAGGCCCTGCCATTATCAACATTTTCACAGACCCTAATGCGCTGGCAATGCCTCCTTCCCTAACCTTCGAACAAATGAAAGGTTTTGCAAAATCCATGTCAAAAATGATAATGAATGGTAAAATTGCAGAAGTAGTAGATACGACCAAAAACGATCTAAAATACTTAAGAGAATTATAATCTATTATGAGAGAAGCACTTAAATTTAGCTTAGTGGCATTGATTATTTTTGGAATAATCATCGGTATTATTTTATGGCCATTGCCAGGATTTATCGTTTTGGCTGCCCTATTAATATCCATTGGCTTATATGATATTTTTCAAAAAAAGCACACCATTCTCAGAAACTTTCCTGTAGTTGGCCACATGCGTTTCTTATTGGAAATGATTGGTCCTGAATTACATCAATATTTTGTAGAATCAGGCACAGATGGAAAGCCTATCGATCGAAATCATCGAAGTTATATCTATGAACGGGCCAAAGAAGAGAGGCAAACGCATCCGTTTGGCACAGAGCTCAACGTTAATGTTGATGATCATAAATGGATGCAGCATAGTATCTACCCTGCCAAGAAAATGGAAACTCCTCCTCGAATTATGATTGGAGGTATAGATTGCCGACAACCTTACAGTGCATCTATATTCAATATTTCAGCGATGAGTTTTGGAGCTTTGAGTAAAAATGCAGTAGAAGCATTGAATTTGGGTGCTAAAGCCGGAGGCTTCTTTCATGATACTGGCGAAGGGGGTATTTCAAAGTACCATTTGAAAGGTGGTGATTTAGTATGGGAAATAGGCACAGGCTACTTTGGCTGCCGAAGTGAGGATGGCGACTTTGATCCGGACAAGTTTAAAGAAAAAGCCAACTGGGAGCAAGTGAAGATGATCGAAATCAAAATTTCACAAGGAGCAAAACCAGGGCATGGTGGTGTCTTGCCAGCAGCTAAAAATGATCAGGAAATTGCTGAAATAAGAGGAGTGAAGCCTCATACAACAGTGCTATCTCCTCCTGGTCATTCCGCTTTCGATGATGCTGACGGATTATTGCAATTCGTTCAACAATTGAGAGAATTGTCCAACGGAAAACCTGTAGGCTTTAAACTTGCCATAGGAAGTAAGCAAGAGTTTATTGAAATATGTAAGAAAATGCTCGAAACAGGTATCAAACCGGATTTCATCACTGTAGATGGTGCGGAAGGAGGTACAGGGGCTGCTCCCATTGATTTCTCAAACTATGTAGGTATGCCTTGGGAAGATGCATTGATTTTTGTGGTAGATACTCTCAACAAATACAACCTGAAGCAAGAAATCAAAGTTATCACAGCTACCAAGATTTTTACGGCTTTTGACATATTCAAATCACTTTGCATCGGTGCGGATGTATGCAATTCAGCACGCGGCATGATGTTGGCCTTGGGCTGCATACAAGCACTAAAGTGCAACACCAACGAATGCCCTACTGGTGTAGCTACAAATAATCCAAAATTTGTAAGAGGTCTGGTAGTCTCTGAAAAATGGAAAAGAGTGAAGAATTACCACAAAAATATATTAGAAGACTTTTTGGAATTATTAGCAGCCTCAGGCTGTAAGTCGCTGGAGGAAATGAAACGAAGTTTAATTTACAGAAAGGTTGATAAGAAATGGGTTTCCTACTCTTAGAGAAATAAAACGATACATAATTGAGGATATTATGGATTATAATCGAGCGTATTATCAAATGAATTAAAAAATAGATAAATAAAAACTCGCTACAACAATGTATATGAAATCATAGCACCCTTCGGGATCTACGCTTCATATACTAGACGTTGTATGTCATTAAAACTATCCTAAGCAGTTGAATAAAATTGAAGTAAAAAAAGGACAAATTCTACAAAGAAAAGGTGACTTAAATACTAAGGTTTATCAAGTTGAAACCGGGTTGTTGCGTAGTTATTCCATCGACGAAAAAGGGAAAGAACATATTTACATGTTTGCTCCGGAAAACTGGATCATTGCAGATAATCAACCGCCGGATATACCCTGTGAATTGTTTATCGATGCTTTAGAAGATTCGGTTGTTATTTCAACTGAGAAAAATGATTTATCCATCACCAACGAAGATTCGAAAAAAATAATTAAACGGTTAGGCGTTCTTCAAAATCGAATAATTATGTTAATGAGTGCTTCTGCAATCGAGCGCTACGAACATTTTATCGAAACCTATCCGGATATCGTACAGCGAGTTCCCCAAAAACTGATTGCCTCCTACCTGGGTATAACCCCTGAAGCACTTTCCGCCGCTAAAAGAACAAGAGCGCTTAAAAAGTAACTCGTACCCCTCGTTTATTTCTTAATGTACATTAATGACATTGGCTGCTCTATGCCTGAAATTTGTTTCTAGTTAAACAAAACGATTAATGATATTAATCAATCAAAAAAAATAGACAAAATGAATACAGCACTTTGGATTGTTCAAGGACTATTGGCAGCTATGTTTCTCATGGCCGGCCTGATGAAACTGGCTAAATCAAAAGAAGAACTAAAGCCCAAAATGGGTGACTGGGTAGATGACATTTCTACACCCGGATTCAAACTTATTGGATTATTAGAATTTTTAGGTGCCGTTGGTGTCGTTTTGCCTATGGCGATTGATGTGCTACCGATACTAACACCTGTTGCAGCAATCGGTCTTGTCATGACTATGCTAGGCGCCATGGGTTTGCATATTCAAAGAAAAGAATACGATGCAATCAAGAAAAACGTACCGCTATTGCTTCTTGCACTATTTGTAGCCGTAGGCAGACTCATCATAATTCCCATTTCATAACTAATAAATCACAAACAAAATGAAAACTTCTATACTGCTAAAGACCTCTTCAATCTTGTGGATCATCTGGGGCATTGTTCACATAATTGCCGGAGTAATGACCATGAAAGGCATTTTAACCAATGATATTTCTTCCTCTGTGGCAGGTATTGCTGATGCAGTTGAACCAAGTATTGTTCAGATGGACTATTCAGAAGCATCAGGAGCAATAATTGGGCAACACGGGTTCAACCTGTTTTGGATTGGAATTGTAACTTTCATTTCAGCATTCTTTGTGTGGAAAGGAAACCGAAATGCAATTTTCCTTGCAGCTATTACCGGCGGTCTCGCAGATTTAGGTTATTTCCTTTTTATGGATCTGGGTGGGTTTGTGAATTTCGTACCGGGAACTGTAATGACAATTGTTTCTTCATTAGCAATCATTTTGAGTTTTTACGCTTACTTTAAAACTCGGAATAAGAAACTTACCCAATAAAACACCACCTTTAATATTGTATAACTTAATGGCGGTTGGGATGTTAATTCAAACCGCTATTTCTCTAGTACGAGACCGCTAGCTGCTAGCAAAATCAACCTTCTTGTTTTTCAAAACGAGCATACATGTTTTGAATGAAGCTTTCTTTGTTTGATTTGAATTTATTTACAAATGGTTTGGCTCCATCTTTCAAATGATCATTCAAGTTATTGTCGCTCCATTGTGCAATTTCCAATATGATCGGCAACAGCTCTTTCCCCTTCTGTGTTAGACTATAAATATTGGTCTTTTTGTTTCCTTCAAGTTTACCTTTGTTAATAATGCCTAGTTCTTCAAGCATTGAAAGTCTGTTTGAAAGTATATTCGTAGCAATTTTTTCGTTGGAGTTGCTAAACTCACTATACGTTTTCTTTCCGGAGAACATCATATCTCTAATAATTAATAATGACCACTTATCCCCTATTAAGTCCAGTGCTGAACTAATCGGACAATTCGACCTGAATTTTTGTTTCATTATTTTCTGATTTTAACTTGCATTATGAAAGTTATTCTATATTTTACTTGCAAAACAAAAGTAAAAATAATCAGAGGAACTACAAACCTAATATGAAAGATTCTGAAATAGCTATTCTAGGAGCCGGTGTTGGTGGATTAACAACGGCTATAGCTCTTCATCAAAGTGGCTTTAGAAACATTCAAATTTATGAGCGTAGAAATAAAGCAACAACGATTGGAGCCGGTATCGTTATTTGGGCAAATGCGAGTAAGATTTTGAGTAGACTAAATCTCATTAGTGAGATCGAAAAAATTGGGGGCTCAATAAATGAAATGCAACGTTGGACAGAAAAGGGTGAATTTATTGGCTCAATAAATATAAATGAAATTGACTCCTACATCGGAGCAAAAAGCTTTTCTATTAGCCGTAAAGATCTGCAAGAAATTCTGCTTCAAAAGATTGATAAACTTAATATTCCTATACACTACAATCACAATGCACAACAAATTTCCACTCAAAAAAATACTGCATTCATAAATTATGAAAACGGAATCGAAATTAAAGCCGACATCTTAGTTGGTGCAGATGGAAGAATGAATTCAATTGCCCGAAAATATGTGAATGTTACCAATCAGCCGATCTATCAAAACTTTGTCAATTGGATTGGAATAGTAGAAAGTGAACATCCTGTTTTTCCGGAAAACAACGTTTTAGACTATTGGGGTTGCGGTGAACGCTTCGGAATCGTACCTATAAATAAATACAAAGGTTACTGGGCGGGAGGAAAATCCTTACCTCTAAATTCATCTTTCAAAAATCAGAACCCGAAAGATCTGTTATTTGAACTATTTGGTTCATGGTCTCCAAATATCAAAGAAGTTATCGCATTGACCAATGAAGAAAACATTAAATACATTGAGGTTTTTGACCACAATCCTATTCCCAAATGGTATAGAAACAATGTGTGTTTAATTGGTGATGCTGCTCATGCTGCTTTACCAACTTCAGGTCAAGGTGCTTGCCAAGCAATAGAAGATGCGTGGCATTTTGCTTCAATTTTAGAAAAAGCTGAAACTACCGAAGAGGCCTTCAGTCAGTTCCAACAACTAAGATTTGATAAAACGACTGCAATCACAATGGCTGGACGTAATTTTGCAAAATCAGTATTCAATGAAGACCCACAGTTTTGCGAAGAGAGAAATAAAAACGCAAAGAAAGCAGACTATAAAAGTGCCGGTAAAAATATTGCGAAACTTTGGAGTAAAGACTTACCCAAATAAAACCCTCAGCTATCATCATTTTAGCTTCATAATTACTAGATTATTCCGGCATCAGATTTATAATTTATCTTTCATCACTATCAACTCTATGAGCAAGAATATCCATTGGGGAATTATTGGCTGCGGAAATGTAACAGAAGTTAAAAGCGGTCCGGCATACAAAAAAGTTGATGGCTTTGAGCTAGTTGCTGTAATGAGGCGGGATAAAGAAAAAGTGAAAGATTACGCTGAGCGACATAAGGTAAAAAAGCATTACACCGATGCTGATCTTCTAATCAATGATGATGACGTTGACGCTGTTTATATCGCCACTCCTCCCGACTCCCATTTAGAATATGCTCTCAAAGTTGCTAAAGCCGGAAAACCCTGCTGTATTGAAAAACCAATGGCACCAAGCTATGAGGAATGCATAGAGATTACCCGGGCTTTCGAAATCGAAAAAGTCCCATTGTTTGTAGCTTATTACCGTCGGTCGTTGCCCCGTTTTCTTAAAATCAAAGAATGGCTTGATCAAAAGTACATCGGAGAGGTCAGGCATTTAAACTGGAACTACTCCTGTCCTCCAAAAGAGATCGATCTTCTTGGTACTTATAATTGGCGCACTGATGCCAAAATAGCCAAAGCCGGCTATTTCGACGATCTGGCTTGCCATGGACTAGATCTATTCAGTTTCTATTTCGGTTCTGTTCAAACAGCTCAAGGAGTAAGCACCAATCAACTCGGTTTATACACTGCTAAAGATGCGGTTACGGGTTCATGGATTTACGAAAATGGAATCACCGGATCGGGAAGCTGGAATTTTGGGAGTTATTGTTATGACGATGAAGTTGAGATCATCGGTAGCAAAGGAGCGATCCGATTCTCTGTTTTTAAGAACGAAGCTATTGAACTGGATAGCGAAACCAAACAAGAGAAAATCTTTATAGAACATCCCGAACACATTCAGTTTTATCATGTTGAAAGCATGAAAAGAGCGTTGACAGACAGAAATTTTTTGCACCCTTCTTCCGGAACTTCAGCTACACATACCGCCTGGGTGATGGATCAGATCTTGAAATAGTAGATTTTTCTAACTCCATACTTCAATCCCTTTTTAACTCAGATCTACTTTTAGATTATAACTAGACAAGATCAGATCAAACCCTTAAAATATTAGTAACAATTATTGGGTATTGAGTATCCTTAGCAAAAATGCGGAACTGAAGTATGAAAGATGTTGAAGAATTTTGCCCTAGTGACAAAAAGGATTGGAGAGATTGGCTCGAATTGAATCACGGCAAAAAAGATGCGGTTTGGCTTATCTTTTTTAAGAAAAAGTCTCCCAATTATAATTTAAGCTGGAGTGAATCGGTTGATGAAGCTCTTTGTTTTGGTTGGATCGACAGCACTAAAAAGGGCATAGACAATGAAAAATACAGACAGTATTTCTGCAAACGGAAACGAAAAAGTAATTGGTCTAAGATCAATAAGGATAAAGTGAAAACTTTAATTGATCAGGGACTTATGAAAGAAGCCGGTTTCAAAAGTATTGAAATCGCAAAAGAGAATGGTTCCTGGACAATTTTAGATGAAGTTGAAGCGCTTGTAATTCCTGAGGATCTGAAATCAGGATTTAAAAAATATAAAGGCTCAATAGAATACTTTAACAGCCTGAGCAAATCTGTTAAAAAACAACTTTTGTACTGGATAGCTTCTGCAAAAAGAATGGAAACAAGGCAAAAGAGAATTCTGGAGATCGTAGAAAATGCCGGTCAAAACAAGAAACCAAAGCAGTTCCGGTAGAGTTATTAAAGCTTCCTGTCCTTCCATATAAATAATTAATAATTTAAACATTACTATTGGGAGCAGGAGCTCCCTTATTTCAATCCCAAGCAAGAGCTTGGGATGGAGAAAGAAACACACTTTTGTAATTTGAAATTTGTGTTTTGTCTTTTGTTTCTAAAACTTAACCTACTCTAAACTTCAATTCCTCGATCGTTGAAAGTATCTCATTTCGATCCATTTCGCGGTAACGCTCAGGAAGTAATTCTTTAGATGTACATTCGATCACTGCATTCAGAGTCTGTAACTCCACCTCTTCCGGATAGGTTGGTGGAATGAAATCTGCTAGTGCCGCATCCAGAATTTCCGGCGTGACTTTCTTTCTACCTTCTGCTGCTGCACGGAACTTAGCTCGAGTTAAAGCTGCTTCCATATCCGCACCGGAGAATGTCTTCAATCCTTGCTGAACAACTGCAGGAATATAATCTTCGGTAAGCTTCAGACTGGTTTTCTTAGCCATTGCTTCATACAACTCAATTCGCTCTTCTTTGGTATGAGGTGGGAATAATGCCAAATGCTCTTCTGCCCTACCCTGTCGCTTTAAATCGATTGGCATCAGATCAGGTCGTGCCGTCATCAAAAACCAAACAATTTTACCACGATTGGTGGTATCACTCATAAAAGTAGCGATCTGCGAGAATACACGGCTGGAAACTCCGCTGTCTCCTCCTGCATTTCGATCTCCGAGATAAGCATCCGCTTCATCGATCATCACCGCTACCGGCGACATCGCTTTTAGCAAAGACAAGATCTTTTCGAGATTTCCTTCCGTTACCCCCTGCCATTGGCTTCTGAAATTCTTCAGTTTTACCATCGGGATTCCAACTTCACTTGCAAAACAAGTCACTAAAAAGGTTTTCCCCGTTCCTACCGGACCACAAACCAGATAACCCATCGGCATTACATCCTGTCGGCCTGCTTTAAGCGCTTTAACCGCCTGACGAAGGTGTTTCTTCACATGAGTGTGTCCTGCAACGTTATCGAGCGAATACGGTGTTTCCACAAATTCCAACAATCCATAAGCTTCCGCTTCGATCAGATCTTTTTTGTTTTCCGATAATCCATCGAAAGTGATCTTTTCCTGATTTTCACGAGCATTCGAAAGCACACTTCGGATATTCACATAATTCAATCCGGCCGTTTGCTGAGCTATGATCGATGGAGAAACATCTGATAACTTTTTGAAATCGTCGTTTTGAGTCTCATATTTTATGAACGCCAAACGATCTTCTTCTCCCGGAATATTGATCTTGATCTCTGTGGTATAAGGATTCTGAACAATAGTTTTATTCAGATCTGCAAGATTTTCGGTGATCATCACACAAGTAAAATCCGAAGCCAAAAACATAGGGTCGTGTGCCCAACGTGATAAATAAACCTGAGAAGTTCTGTCCTCATTTCCGGTTGAACCGGCATCACTCATTGGCACGATAGTTTCAGCATAATCAATAATGAGTGCTATGCTTTTCTTTTGATCTAAACGAAGTCGGAAGTACTGCTCCAGTAAAGACATTACCCGGACAGGATCCTTAGGCATCTTTTTGGCATAATCAGTTCCAACAATGCTGTCTCGTCCTGCTATAGCCTGATTGAAATCCTGTTGAGATTCTTTATCTCTGAAATAAATTCCGGATGCTCTGTCATAGAACACAACGAAATCGCGGGCTCCAAAAAATTCGTCTGACAAAAACGATTTCAAACGATTGAATTCAGTGCCTTCATCGGTTTTGAGTGCAACCAGATCGTGCACGTTACCGTGAATTAAAAAAGTGTTTATGGTTCTGCTAAGGTATTTTCTCGCAAATTCCTGCGACCACTTCGGATAATGATCAAACATATGCCCTACTCAATAATAGTTAGTCTTATTGTCTCAATTCGGCTTTGAGTTGCCTTACTTATTATGAATTTATTGCCTTCAATCAGCACTTCTTCATTCACTTTTGGAATGCGCCCCAAATGATTGATAACATACCCCGCTACGGTATCATACTGAGAAGGTTCCAAAGGAATTTCAATTTCTTCGTATGCATTCATTAACTCGTCGATCTCAACATTTCCGCTTACTACAAAATTATTGGGAGCTATTCGCTTCATTAATTCGCTATCCGTATCGTATTCATCCTGAATATCTCCTACCACTTCTTCAAGCAGATCTTCGATGGTGATCATACCTGCTGTTCCACCATACTCATCCAGAACAATTGCCACCGATAAATTAGACTGACGAAATTCCTGCATCAGGTCTTTGGATTTTTTACTGGAAGGAACCAGTTTTATCGGGCGAATGATTTCGTGAAGTGTCTTGGGATTTTTGAAAAAATCATGAGCAAATACAACGCCAATCACATCATCAATACTGTCCCGGTATACAGGAAGTTTTGAATGTCCCGATTCGATCATGGTATTCAGTACTTCTTCAATTGGTGTAGATTTATCCACAGCTTCAATATCGATACGTGGAATCATAGATTCCTTAACTCGCATATTTGAAAGTTCGAGAACATTGTGCAGAATCTCAGAATCATCTTCATCAATATCTTCACTTCCGCCACTTTCACGCAGTTCCTTTACGATCAGCTCCACATCCTGTCTTCGGTAAAACTGTTCGGTTTTTTCTGCATCAGGAACCAACCATTTAATCAGCACATTGGAAGATCCGTTTGCTATAGCAATCAATGGTCTTAAGATCCAGTAAAATAACCTTAATGGTAGTGCTATCACATTAACCATGATATCTGCCTGCGCTCTGAAAATCGCTTTAGGAAGGATTTCCCCAAATAGCATAATAATCAGTGACGCTATAAACGTTTGTATTGCCAGTATCTGAAATGACGATGGGTCAACACCAAACCACAGATCGGTGTAATGCATAATGGGTTCTACAAGAAACAGAGCCATTAAAGTAGCATACACTACATTTACGATGTTATTTCCAACCAGAGTAGTCGTGAGAAAAGTATCGGGATTCTTAGTAAAGAATCCGATAGAACTTGAGATGAGATTATTTTTTCTGGAAGCTACTTCAAGTTTGAGTTTATTTGCAGTTACAAATGCAATTTCGGATCCCGAAAAAAATCCGCTCAATAAAATAGTTCCGGTAATGAGAAGCCATTCCATAATTTATTTGGCTCCCTTTTCTACTTCTTTACAATATGTGAAACTCGATGGAGGTTCGTCTTTCATTAACGAAATGTTAGTTCTTATTTACCGGTAAAAGTTGGTTTCCTTTTTTCCAGAAACGCACTAGTACCTTCTTTAAAATCATCAGTGTTGTACAATTCTCCAAATAAATTTGCTTCGGAATTATACCCTGACTCATTGCCTGATTCTTTAATTGCCAAGATAGCATTTTTTAAAGCAAGTGGTCCTTGTTTAAGCATGCTTTTGACCATTTCTTTAGCCGACTCTAATGCTGATTCTTCAGCTACCTGATTGACTAATCCAATTTCTTTAGCTTCGTCGGCCTTTGCAAATCTGCCTGAAAGTGTTAATTCAAGAGCTTTAGCTTCTCCAACTAATTTCGGTAAACGTTGAGTTCCTCCATATCCCGGGATTAAACCCAGGCTGACTTCAGGTAAACCCAACAATGCATTTTTAGAAGCAATACGAATATGACAAGCCATTGCGAGTTCACATCCTCCTCCCAAAGCATAACCATTAACAGCAGCAATTGCAGGAATGGTCAGGTCTTCAAGTTTCTGAAAAACTCTTTGCCCCCGAAGTGATTTCTTTTTTGCTTCAGAATCGCCCAGAGTATTTAATTCTTTGATATCGGCTCCGGCTACAAAAGCTTTATCGCCTGCACCGGTTACTATAAGCGCCTTAATTTCTTTGCTCTCTCTGATATGATCCAGCGCTGAATCAAGCTCTTCAAAAACCTGATTATTTAACGCGTTCATTTTGTCGGGACGGTTTACAGTAAGTACACACACTCCTGATTCATCTACATCCAGAAGTAGTGTTTCAAATGATAAGCTCATGAATTATTCTTTAACTTGTTTCTTTGTGCTTGACACGTTTGATACATCATCAGAAAGTTCATCTAAAATAGAATCAAAGTCCAATTCAGTTTCCCATTCTGTGGTGTACTCAGGTAAGATATCCTGATCTAGGTCGTCAATCAATTGCGAAGTTTCATCCACTTCGGTTAACAAGTTATCTAATTGGAAGCCAATTTCTTCCGGATTACTCATGGTCATAGATTGCTCGTAGATATATCTGACAGCGTCTTCTATGGTTTCTAAATGAGTTTCACATACTAAATATTTCTCTTTTGCGATCTTAAATTTCTGAAGTCTTTTTTGCATGATCGCCACACGACGTGCTTTTGTACGCTTCAGTTTTTCTGAGTCGATCGTCTTAATTTCTTCTATTTGTCGAATTACTTCTTCTTTGAGGTTTGTTTCCAGAGAAGTATTCAGGTACACTTCATAGCGTTTTATCAGATCCAGAAGTGTGAGATAATTTCCTAACAGTTCTTCAATTTTCTTGCCAATATTATCCAGCAAACCCTGTGAACTGTATGGGAGTTTTTCAAAATTTTCTTGCACCATTTTAGCAAGATGTTTGAGCACTAAAAAGCGTTTCTGGCTGGCTGAATCCAGCGATTGAAACAGATCTTTTTCATTACTGGAAGCGTGGCGCTCTTTGATCTTTTTAAGCTCTGTCTTTTTTCTGAAACGAGGCAGCTTAGGAACTATACCCAAGTACATCAGCTCTAAACCAAACACTGTGGTTAGCATCACACTTGAAGCATCTCCAAAATCGCTGATGAAAAAAGCGGTAAGTGTTGCGATCAATAATCCTCCCAGGTTAATGGGATTCATAAATGCTTCGCGAGTATAATTGATGTTTAGTTCGTCTGCTGACATTACTCTTTCTCTGTATCGTTGCCTGGTGATGAATCGGTTTCTTTATTCTTTTCCTGATCCTTTTTTGTCCCGATCGTTTTTTCCGTTTTTATTTCGTCTGCGGTTTTTTCGATCTCGGAATAAAGCATCCCCATTTCAGCCTTAACCTGTTGTAAGGTTTGTTTGGCCCTTTGCTTTTTTAACTCAGCTTCGTGCTGTTCATTCTTTATTTCTGTTTCAAGTTCAGAATCCTCATCCATGCTATCCATAGCAACATCGAGGCGCGCTTCCACATGAGTAACTTTATCACGAACTTTTCCCAGAAACTCATCAAATGATTCCAGTAAATTATCCGGATTCATGTTGTTGACAGCCTGAGCGATCTTTCCTTTTTGCTCAGCCCTTTTACCGCGCTCTTTTATTTCTTTGATGCGACGGTAATGTTCCTTGTATTCCTGCTTAAGGCGTTCGCGTTCTTCTTCACTTTTGTTACTCATAAGAGTCTCCGTTAGTTTTTCTCTTTATTCCCAACAGATTTTTTTGGAGATTCTTCAGCAACTGGTTCTTCATCTATATTGATTGAACCGGAAGATTCACCCATTTCTAACTTGAATTGCTCTACCAATGATTGAGCGCGGATCTTTTCAGCATTCGCTTCAATTTCCATGGTCTCAGTATCAATACCGTCTAAAGCAATTTCCATTCGAGCTTCATTCTTAGCCGTTTTTTCGTTTAGTCGATTGATCATCTCATCATGAGTCTGATCCATGCCACCAACTTCAAACTGCTCTAATGTATCAGCAATTTTAGATTGCCATTCAGCTCTTTCACTGGCACGTAAAGCTTCTTTAGCTTCCTGAATTTTACGATCCTTTTCACGCATGAAAACTTTCTTCACTTTCAAAGCTTTGTCATAAGCCTTTTCAGCAAAAACTAACTGATCTTTTGTGTGTGCAAAGTTCTCTTTAGCCTTTTCTAGTTGAAGTGCATATCCCTCAGCAATGTCATCACGATTTGCCTGAATTGCAGATTTTATCTTAGAAGTAAGTTCACCGATCAACTTTTCATTTCGGTTAGACTCCTTCTGAAGCATGATCAAATTTGCTTTAACCGTCGCAATGTTTTCATTCATTTGCGGGATTTGATCGTTCAGATCACGAATGTTTTGCTCTAAAATTAATTTTGGATCTTCCATGGAGCTTATTACCCCACCAAACATTGATTTTAATGCACGTATGAATCTTTTAAACATGATTTTTTTCCTTTTTTTAATGCCCTATGTTCATTAGATACAAATTAACTGATTATTAGTGTAATTCAACATTTTAAAGCCGGAAATCCCGAACCCCGTTTTTGTCAACTACTTTGGTAACCAGAAACTCCTTTTCAGGTTTTGTATCTGAGATCGTTACTGCTCCATACAACTGAGCGGTCACAGGCTCGATCGTGGTTGGCTTGTTCGTATATGCCACTAAAATTGTTTCACCTTTTGTGATTTTATCTCCCACTTTCTTTTTCAGCACGATTCCGGCCTGTGGATCGACGTCATCTTCTTTGACTTTTCTTCCTGCTCCAAGCTCAACAGAAGCGGTTCCGATCTCAAAAGCATCCATCTCAGAGATATATCCATCTTCAGATGATTTCAATTCAAACTCATAATCAGCATTCGGATATTTACCGGGATTGTTGATGTATGAAATATCTCCGCCCTGTTCTTCCACAATATCTAGCCACTTTTGAAAAGCTTCGCCGTTTTCAACTTGTTGTTTACTGATTTCTATTCCTTTTTCAACAGAATCTGCTTTTCCGCCTAAATAGATCATAGTTCCGGAAAGCAGGTGCGAGATCTCCATAATATCTTCGGGTCCTTCACCTTTCAGAGCATCAATTGATTCTTCTACCTCGAACCAGTTTCCGATCTTATATCCCAACGGCTGTTTCATATTGGTAAGATAAGCGATGGTCTCTTTTTCGAATTGCTCTCCAATACCAACCAAAGCCTGAGCGAGTTTTGTAGCATCCTCTTCTGTTTTCATAAAAGCACCGGAACCGTATTTCACATCCAATACCAAGGCATCAATTCCTTCAGCAAGTTTCTTACTCATAATACTGCCGGCAATTAACGGAATGGATTCTACCGTTGCTGTTACATCTCGTAGTGCATAAAGTCTTTTATCTGCAGGAGCAATTTCCTCGGTTTGCCCAACTAGCACCAGATTCTGTTTTTCCAGGATCTCCTTATAACGGGCCAGATCCACATCCACATAAAAACCGGGAATAGATTCTAATTTATCTAAGGTGCCACCGGTATGCCCAAGTCCTCGACCTGATATCATAGGAACCGGAACTCCTGCGCTTGCTACAATAGGCGCAAGTATAAGAGATAGTTTATCGCCCACTCCACCGGTAGAATGTTTATCTACTTTCTTTCCTGATACATGCGAAAGATCCACAACTATACCTGAATGAAGCATAGATTCCGTTAATGCAGCGGATTCTTCATCATTCAACCCGTTGAGGAAAGCAGCCATCAGAAATGAACTGATCTGATAATCAGGAATTTCATCAGCAGTGTATGAGTCAATTAAAAAACGGATCTCATCCTTGGAAAGAACTTTTCCGTCTCGTTTTTTGCGAATTAGGGAAACAATATTGTACTTTGAATTCATAGCCCAAGTATAGCCAAAAAACTAATATTTCTTCTACATGAAGAGAGATTTTTCATACTTCAATTCCGGAAAAGCTTATCTGCTCTTGTTTTTTGGAATCTCATTTTCAACAGGATGTAGCTTTAAAACAATAGTTCATCCCTATCCTCAGAAATTAGAAGAAAGCTTAAGCAGCTATAAAGACGATATAACACTCCATAAAGATGGCAAAATTAAATATTTACCAAACAGAGATGAAGCTGAAGTTTTTGAAGATCTGAATTATAAAGAAGGAACTTTATATGTTGATGCAGGGCGATTTTACCGTTTAAAAAAAGAAGATCTATTTTCAGACCCTTTTATGAACTTCGGTTTCATTGTGACTTCCGAAGCATATTTTGATGACAAATTGAGAGAAGATGTGTTCAAAGTAACGCTTCGAAAAAAAGAAAGCACAGAGTACAAATATATAGTTACAGGTACTTCTCAAAACGCAACTATAGCAAGATCCGATTCTGCTGTTATTCAAATTGTTGCTAAGGATCTCTGGCCTCCTTCTGTGAAGAAAGTAAAAACTGAGAATGGAAATGAATGGCACCACTATCCTTTTGGGGGAAGTTGGGAGTACTTTGATGACTTGAATGAACAATATCTTGTGGTTCAGGGAAGTCCTGTTAAAAAAAGATTGGGAACGGAAGCAAATTATGGACAGTCTTTTACGTTATTTTCTAATACTGAACTTTCCGATGAATTTAAATCTGAATTTATAATCGTATTTTTAGGCTATTGGCATCTTACCAACATTCAATATTATTATGAAGAGTGTGATTTTGAAAATCTATCTTCTGATGCCTGCCCGGGATCTGTAATCATAAAATAATCTTTTCACTCAACAGTGTTAATTTGCTGAAAATTCTCGCCGACCAAAACATTTACAAGTTAGATCAATTTTTGAACGGAACTGTGGAACTAACCACATTCGATCCAAATGATCCGTTACCGGGCTTGGAAACATACGATGCTCTCTTTGTCAGAACTGTGACAAAGCTCAATTCCAAAAACATAGAAACAATACCCGAATCATTAAAGCTACTTGGAACAGGCTCATCCGGAAGCGATCATATTGAGAAAGAGTATTTCAGGTCAAAAGGCGTACAGGTTATTGATGCTAAAGGATCAAATGCAGATGCGGTTAGTGAATATGTGATCACATCACTTTTACTTTGGTCTATAAAAAGAGAAATTGAACTATCAGAAATGACAGTTGGAATTATCGGAGCCGGAGCAACAGGAAGTGCAGTTGCTGATCAAATTTCTCGGTTTGAGATTCCTTTCCTGAGTTATGACCCTCCTAGAGAACAAAGAGACAAAAACTTTAGCTCAGCTTCTCTTAACGATATTCTTGAGTGCGACATCCTTACTTTTCATGTTCCACTGGAGAAAGAAGGGACTCATCCCACATTTCACTGGTTAGATGACTCTAAACTCTCTGTTAATTCTTTTAAACTGATCATTAATGCATCGCGAGGTGGAGTAATTGATGAACTAGCTCTTCTTAATGCCATCAGCAAAAATACAGTTTCAGATATAATTATAGATGTTTGGGAAGCTGAACCGGACTTTAATACAGCAGTCGCTGAAGCAGCATTTATTGCTACTCCTCATATAGCCGGCTATTCAGAACAAGCAAAATTAAATGCATCAAAAATGCTTGTTGAACAGTTTTCTGATTTTTTTGAAGTAAAAGTTCCCGATTCCTCTGTGCTTTACCTGTCAAAGAAAATAGGGCTGGCTGAGTTAAATTACACAGCTTATGAGTTACTTCTCAGATTACATCCTCTGAGAGAATATGATGCCGATCTCAGAAATCTGAATTTACGCCCGGATAAATCTATCCTCTTTCAGAAGCTTAGAACAGATCGTCCTTACAGATACGAATATCCGTACATCAGTCTGGATAAAACTTTGCTGAATGAATTTAATGTGCTTAAAAAGCTGGGCGTTAAATCTCTAACTAATACTTAAGTTCTTTCAAAGATTTGTTTTTGTGATCCGGCTCAGGGTCTTCCAGAAATTGAACTACTTTGATTGTTTCTTTCCCTTTCATTATAGCCTTCAGAATACGATGCATACCATCCATTACCCTTCCATCTGCTGAAAGAATAACCGGGTATTTGAAACTTGTTTTTTCTGCATACTCTATGTGCTTTGCTATTTCCCGAACTGACGGGACATCATCTTTACCCTGAAACCAAAAATTTTTGTCGATATCGTCAATCGATTCGATCATCACTTCTTTTGGTAGATAATGTTCTGAAATTTTTACGAGTTTATCTACGTCCCATGCCAGAGTATCGCCATTGACTTCTCGAATATGATATTGTTTTCTCATTTATTGCTTTGGTATTTTTATCCAACTGCCAGCTGAGATATTCTGGTCCAATTGAACTTGATTAATAATTGCTATGTCTAACGGTTCAATATTCATTGGCAGGTTTGAGGGTAAAAAGCTTGAAAAAGAACCGGATCTTGTTGTTTTAACCAGTTTCAGTCTTACAGGTTTTATATTCAGAATTGACGAGTCAGTAAGTCGATCAAAACCGGCAGGAACTGTTGCAAATTGTTGTTCATATTCACCGAACTGCTGAGATGTAGTATAACTCAGAAACCTGTAAATATTTCCATTATAACTCAGAGCCGTAATATCTAACGTCAATGAAGTTCCGTCTTCCTGTTGGAGGTTAGCTTCGGCTTCATATCCGTTCAAGCCATTCGGGTTGATTGAATTTTGCTCAGTCGTGTTTACTCCTTCTTGATTTAAAAACTCTTTTACAGAAGCTTCCGGAGTTGAATTCTTACTGTCTATTGAAAACTGAACAATGGCATCCTGATCTTCATTTACCAGTATTACAGCTGATGCCTGATTAATTACATTGAATCCTGAGGGGACCGGAAATTGAAATTTCAGATCCGGGTGATAAAATATTCCATTTCGTTCAAATCCTTCACGAGGATTAGGTCCAAACATGATATTATCGATCAGGTTTAAGTACTCATCACTATCAACTATTGTTTGTTCGTACCCTTTTTTAGCCCATTCATCAGCTAGTTTAGGAATATTTTCTTCTCTTTCACCGGGATCAGGATGAGAAGATAGATGCGATGGAATGTTATATCCTGATTTTTCCGAAATTCTTTCCAGTGACCTGAAAAACTCTCCTCCTTCCGCAGCTTTATATCCTTTCATTGCAGAATACTCAACCCCAAGTTGATCAGATTCCCTTTCGTCATCCCTGCTGTAACTCAGAAATAATAATTGTGCAGTTTGGCTACTCAACTGTAAAATATTACCCCCATCTAAACCAACGGATTCTCCAAGAACAGCTCCTCCTATAATTGCCAATTGGCCAAATTGTTGTTCAGCGGCTCGTTGAGATGCATGTCTTGCTGCTACATGACCGATTTCGTGTCCAAGTACTACCATTAATTGAGCTTCATTTTCAAGATGAGCCAATAAACCTCTGGTTACGTAAACGTATCCTCCTGGAAGCGCAAAAGCATTTACTACCGGGCTTGCAAGCACTCTGAAAGTAAAATCAGTGTTTTTATATTCTTCCGGTGTGTCTTCTCTGCTAAAATGGCTAACCTCAAGCAATTCATTTCCAAGCTTACTTACATAGTTCGAAAGCTCTTCGTCATCGTACAAACCATATTGTGCAATTATTTCCGAATCAGCTTCTTTTCCTAATTTCAGTTCCTGCTCCCATGAATATCCATATGCTCTTTTATTCCCGGAAACCGGACTGGTTTGAATAGAAACACAGCTTGGTAAAACAAGTGCTGTAACTACTATTAATATTGTCGTTTTAATAAATGAGTCCATGAGTCTTTTATTAATTTTAGCCTATTATATTTACTTCCGGTACAAGCGAGATATTAAATTTCTCTTTTATTGAAAGGCGAATTTCTGTCGCTAAGTTCCATATTTCTTCTCCGGTGGCATTCCCATGGTTCACAAGCACTAACGCTTGTTTTGTATGTACACCTGCCTCCCCCATCCTTTTGCCCTTCCAACCCGCTTTATCGATTAACCAACCTGCAGGAATTTTAACTTGTCTTTCAGTAACAGGATAGCCGGGCAAATCGGGATAATCTGCTTTCAACTGGTCAAAAAGTTGTACAGAAATAACCGGATTTTTAAAAAAGCTACCGGTATTACCTATTTTTTTGGGGTCGGGAAGCTTGCTTTGTCGGATTTCAATTACACAATTACTGATATCCTTGATACCGGGATTCTGAATTCCTTTATCTTTGATTAAATCAGCAAGGGCTTTATAAGAAGTATTTACTGTCGGGTTCTTTGTCAAACTCAGAGTTACAGAAATAATAACTGCTTTCCCTTTTAGTTCTTTTTTGAAGACACTGTCTCTGTACCCAAAATTACATTCGGTTTTGTTAAATGTCCGGATTTCATATGTTTCAAGCATGAAAGCTTCCAGACTTACAAAAACATCCTCCAGTTCAACACCATAAGCTCCGATATTTTGAATGGGTGCTGCTCCAACTGATCCCGGGATCAGTGATAAATTTTCGATCCCTCCTAGTCCATGCTGTACACAAAATAAAACCAGTTCGTGCCAATTTTGTCCGGCAGCTACTTTTAACTCTGTATCTGATAAAAAGTCTATTCCTTTGAGACCATTATAGATGACCAACCCATCAAAATCTTTTTTGAAGAGTATATTACTCCCTCCACCCAGTATTAATATCTCCAGGTTTTTTTCTTGAGCAAATTGTACAGCTTTTTCTAATTCACTAAGTGAAGTGATTTCTACAAAATGAGACGTTTTGGAAGAAACACCCATTGTATTGAATGTACTAAGATCAAAATCTTTGTGAATACTTAGTTCAGTAGGCATCAGAGTTAATCTTTTTTGTCAGAGGTTTCTTTTTGATCCTCTGTTAACTTCACCCGGACTTTTTTGATCCTATTATTTTGAACGGAATGAACTGTGCATTCTAATCCTTTATAAGTAACTCTTTCCCCGACTGTAGGCAGGCTTTCGGTGAGATGATAGATCAAACCACCCAACGTTTCAAAATCATCATTTTCTGTACTTAATTCCAGGTTTACAACATCCTCCATATCATCAAGATCGATTTGAGCATCAAAAATATAGATCCCGTTCTTAAATTGAGTATATAATTGTTGATCGTCAGACGATTCATCAGTTATATCCCCAACCAGCTCTTCAAGAATATCATCCATAGTAACTATTCCTTCCGTTCCTCCATATTCATCTACAACGACTGCTATATGAGTTTTCTCCTGCTGAAAGTCTCTCAATAGATCATCCAGCTTTTTGGTTGCTGGAATAAACAAAGCATTTCTGGATATAGTCTTCCAATTAAATGAGGGCTCCTCTCTCTGATCATTCAGGTATGGCAAAATGTCTTTTGCATAAATTACTCCAAGAATATTATCAAGATCATTTTCATACAATGGCATCCTGGACAATGCTTTATCCTGAATTGTCCCCAAAATATCTGAAAGTGAATCCTGAGTTGAAACAGCAATGATATTAACGCGGGAGGTCATGATCTCACGTACTGTAATATTCCCGAATTCGATCACATTTTCAATAATTTCCCTTTCGTCTTCTTTTATCGACCCATCCTGTTCACTCACCTCAGCCATCGTTCTTATATCATCTGTAGTCATTTTATTAGAAGGCTTTGGCAGATACTTTTCCATAAAAATAGTGCTGTCAGCAATTAATTTTGAGAATGGTTTTAGCATCAAAAACAGAACATAGATAAATGTACTCCATCTTCTTGAAACTGTTAAAGGATCATTGATAGCGATTATTTTCGGAGTGATCTCACTGATGATAAGTATCATAAACGTCAGTACTACTACTTCGGCAGTAAACACAACTACTTCCGACAAACCAAAATGAGCAACAAAAGAGCCTGTTATTACGGCCGCCATTACTGATGCAATAATATTCGCAAAAGTATTTCCGATCAAAATTGTAGCCAATAAACGACGTGGTTTATCCAGCATTGTTAAAATGCGGGAGTCGGCTGCGTGAGGAAGCGCTGCGTTTGTAAGACTTTCAAGTCTTGACGAAAGAGAAAAGAATGCAACTTCAGATCCTGAAAATATAGCTGAAACTGCTAAACCGATGATCATTACAACAAACTGAATCGAGATCACAACATAATCTATCTCTGAAGAAATAGTAGGGACTGTAAAGTCTATTAAGGATGCCAGAATAAAACTATGTAACTCGATGAGTGTGCTCAATTATGTAATATTTTAATTGATGGGAATTTAACGAGGAGAACACTTCCTAACAAAATAAAAAAAGCGGTGAAAGTTTGACCTTGCACCGCTCATATTATTTCGATAAAAAATCAGAATGGAAGGTCATCATCCATATTATCAAAATCTTTGCCAAGTTCCACATTACTAGACATTGGTTGATTCTGATTTCCGGAACTTTGATTACCACCTTGGTTACCGCCACCACTTCCACTGCCTTTGCTATCCAGCATTGTCATTTGGAGTGCTTTGATTTCGGTAGTATATCTTTTTTGACCCTGGTTATCTTCCCATGATCTTGTTTGAATAGGACCTTCAATATAAACCAATGATCCTTTAGTTAGGTATTGCTGACAGATTTCAGCTAATCGACCCCATGCAACCACGCGATGCCATTCAGTTTTTTCCTGTTGCTCGCCATTACTATCTTTATAACGCTCGCTTGTAGCTATGCTTAATGTTGCAACAGCTGTGTTTGCTTGCGTGTATCTTACTTCGGGATCTTGTCCCAGTCTTCCGATTAATTGTGCTTTATTTAGTGAACTCATTACGTATTGGATTAAGTTATTTTGTTTGTAAAGTAAGACAAGCTCAGAAGAATTCCTTACAAAAAAACTTTTAAAAAAATCATCATTTATAAAATAAATGAAAATCTTTACTCTGTTCTTACCAACACTAGATTATTGTTATCAGATTGAGTTATAGCAGTAAAAAAGTCTCGAAAATCATCATAAGAATCAGCAGGTAGTCTTTTACTGGTAATCATCAATTTTCTTGTTAACACTACTTCTCCTTCTTCAGACATCGAGTAATCCACTGAGTAATTTCCAAAGTTTTTATCTACCCTGAAATTTTTTGGAATAGACTCTATTTCATAACCACTAGGCAGCTCAAATACTGAAATATCTTCTTCGGTAAACAAATAAGGAAGCCATATTTCCTGATTCCTTTTTTCTTGAACTTCCGGTTTAAAGTACCATGCATTTAGTTTATTTAATGGTACAAATAAACGCGAAGATGTTTGGGACACATAGTCTTTCAGGTTTAGTTTAAAGAAATATGAAGACTCGTCCTTTGAGTTCACAATATTATCAAAACTGGCTTCAACGATGTTGAAATCATTAAAGTTTAACTGCCGGGTTAACCATTCTTCTCTTGCTTTCTCTGAAATAGGTTTTAATGTATTTAATATATCTCCTTGTATAATTCCTTTTGTCTTTCGTGTAGCTTCAAGTTCTGCGGTACCATCAGCATCTATTTTTATTTTAGAAAGTGTTGCAGATACATTTTCTGCTTCAGAACTTTCCGGAGTTTTAATAATCTCCCCACCATTTTCGCTGATCATAAGCGCTTCTTTTCCTTCATTTCCACCACCAATATGTCCCGGAGGATAATACTTACTTGTACATTCCAACCAGATAACTTCACCATTTGAGAGTTCTACTCTGAGAATTACATGATTAAACTGATTACTTGAAAATTCTGAAATCATTGGTGGTGAGGAAATCCCATTTCGGATCAAAACAGCATTTGATTTAATACCGGCTTCCTCCAGAATGGCCAGCATATAGTTTGTTAATGCTTTACAATCGCCATATTCGTTTTCATATACATATTCTGCAGGAAACGGCTTCCAGCCTCCTAAACCAAGCTGAATACTTACATATCTTGTCTTAGTCTGAAGATAATTATACAAAGCATATACAATTTGTTTTTCATCTGTAAGCCCCTCAATTTTACTCAGAACTTCTCTTTTGGCTTCATTTGAAAGCACACGACTACCCTCTCCTAACTCATAGTACCATTTTCCAAAATCTTTCCAATTTGATGCATCTCCGTATGAATTTTCTATTTCAAATTTAGTCGGAGCAATCATAACTACCGGAAGTATTTCCTGAGCAGGTGGCCCTAAAACTTCTCGTTCTTTAGCTGTTAAAAAATTGACATCCCATGACAATTCTTTATTACCGTCTACAGAATTAACCTTTACTGTATCTTTTAAATTCTTTGAAAAAAACCTTACTCCATTACCAGTTTTATCAATCACTTTCAAAGAGGCTTTTGTTACAGATTGTCCAGGCATTTGAGGATACCATGTCGGTAGAAACATTGTGCCATCATATTTCATTTTATACTCGAACTCTACTGTATATGGGAAAGAATTATGATAAAGACCTAAAACCTTAACTCTGTTATCAGAGAAAAAACTAAATCCATCACCTGCACTGTAATCAAACGCATCATCCTCTGTAAATGATTTTATTATCTTTCCTTCTTTATCGAGAATATTAGCTTTTATGTATTCAATTTTTCTTAGTTGATCATAAAAAATTACTAGCTCGGCCAGTTCTTTATTACTTTTATCATAAATAGTTTTCGCTTCTTTAACTGTATAGTAGGCAGTACCTTCATCTACAATTTCAACCACCGTTTCACTATTTCTTATCACAGAATGTGCATTCATGCTAAGTATAGTTGAAATAGGTTCTTCCGAAAAATTATGATCTGTAAATATTTCTTTATTACTTGAACAGGAAATCGATACAACAAGTATGGTTAAAAAAAATACTTTTTTCATTCTGCTACCTTCTTAATTACAACGCGTTCCGTATTATCCTTCACAATCCCATCATACATAAACCGAAGTTCGTCGTACTCTGTTGGAAGTAATCTTTTTCGTGAAATTATATAGTCATATCTCACGGTTAATTTATTCCCGGATACCTGAACCAGTCTAACATACCCGCCTGCATTCTTTGTTAATTTATATCCTCTTGATTCAGGATACTCCGCAATTTCCCAACCTTCCGGTATTTCAAAATTTATGATAACTCTTTTATTAAAAGTGTAATCATAGTCAATGGGGTATGTTCTTGTTTTCTTTTTAAAAGGGTTTTCGGTTATCGCTTCAATTAACATTGGGTTCAGGTAAATGACATTTTCCGAATTATCAGTTTCAAGTCTGAAATCAACAGAATAATTAAACTCATTTACAGTTTCTTCATCAACGTGTACTGAATCAATTTTGAGATTATCTGCATTCGTAAAAACAACTTCTTCAACTTCTTTGCTCATTACCGAATCTTCCTGAGACAAAATTTCTTTGTACAAATAACCCAGGTAACCATAGTTTTTAGATTGCAGATTACCAGTAATTTCACCGTCTTCATTAATAGAAACATTTACAAAATTAACTAATCTGTTATCACTATTATTTTTCAGATCTATCCATTCGATCTTATTATTTTCATTGATAACAAATCCTTTTCCGTTTATAGCCGAAGACGGCAATAAGGTGTAGGGTCTTTTTTCATTTTTGGCATCCAACAGATACACTTTATCATCAATAACTACTTTAGTAATCGTGTGATTAAATTGATTATCCAGAGGATATATCCCAATGATTTCACCATTGTTGGTAGTACTAATCGCTACCGGTTTTGCATTTATGCCTGCTTCTTTCAGCATTTGAGTTAGTATCAGGTTTATTTCGCTGCCATTACCTGTTCCTTTCTTATATATTTTATCCAGATCTTCCTCTATGTAAAACCTATGATCTTCATTCCAATCCATAACAGAACTTACGTGATCATAGATCGCAATCATTTTATCCAGCTCCGTCTCTGTCCCTTCAATTGCGTCGTTTGTTTTCTCTTTAAGTAAAGAACTTGATTTTAAACGTTTCCCATAGTTATCAGAATCGTTTATAGCTTCTAATACTGTAGCCCATGAATTCAAAACCGATTCTCTGGCACTTGTTGGAAATTTATAAGAAGCTAATTGAAACCTGATTTGAGCAAGATAATCGACTTTAGCCTTCATAAAAGGTTCTGCCTCAATAGCTGGAACATCCTTCATTATATAATGATACTTTGTTCCTGAGTATCCGAAGCCTCCTCCCCAGCTGTTATTTGCAATTTCATTATAGGGTTCTTCCTCGTTTACATAAAAAGGATGATAACCTCTGGTATACGTTAAGTAATCGAACCATTCAGGAATACTAAGTGTATATTCGCTCCAGATTACCGGATACTGTTTTTGAAAATACCAATCCGGAATATCTATGGCAGATTCTGATTTCATTTCATACCTATATTCAAGTACTGAACCTTTCCTTAAACCGGGAATAGTAAACTTTACTTCTTTCCAGGTATCTGAAATCTTATTTTCGAACCTGTCTCTTCTGCCAACCTTTGTTTTAATAACCTTACCGTTTTCATCAATATATTGTGATTCAGCTTTAATACCCTTTATCTCTTGTTCAGGAAAATCATCCCGGAAACTGATTGAAATATCACCTGCATCAAGCCCCTTATCAGTTAATATTTTAATACGAATATGCCTTTCATAATTGACTTCTAATTTTTCTGTGACATATACTTCGCCAACATCAAACAAAACTACGGCATCCGCTGTGGAATCCTTTTCGTATACCTCCATCTCAAGCATGGCTCGTGAAATATCACCAAAATCCTGTTGCTGACCTACAGCAAATATTTGAAGATATAATGAGGTGAATAGAAGCAAAGAGAAAAATTTCCCAGTCATAAAAATGTATTTTTTATTAATCTTTGGTCGAATGTAAATAATAATTTATAAACTTGTTTATCCGTTTTTTATCATAAACTTAAAGCTGTATTTCATGATGCTTTTGTTGACCAAAATTTTCAGTCAACACCAATCTAATAACTCATTATCCGCCAATTGAAAAGAGTTGAACATTCCTTTCTTTGTTTGTCCCCTTTTTGTATTCTGAATTGTTATCTGAGTAACTATCAACCAAATACGGAACCATGAAAAAACTACTACTTATTCTGGTGATGAGTGTATTTGCACTTCCTGCAATAGCTCAACTCACACAAACGGAACGGGATTTTGCGATCAGCTATTTAAAAGCTACACATAGCAATATTGTTGAAACGGTGAAAAGTCTTCCTGATGATGCTTTTAACTATAAACCAAAAGAAGGTGGTTGGTCAGTTTCAAATGCTCTGGAACATATACTACTTACCGAAACTGCATTCTTTGGAATGGCGCAAGGTACACTAGCCAATGACGAATCAATGTCTGAAAATGACCTTTCCGGTAAAGACGGTGTATTAATTGGAATGTTAGCTAACAGAGGCACCAAGGTTAAAACGGCAGCACCATTCGAACCATCCGGCAAATGGGACAGCAAAGCTAAAATGTTAGCTGAACTTGAAAAATCCAGAACTAAAATTGTTGAATTTTTAAGCTCAACAGATGCCGACCTTAGAGGTCATATTACAACGATCCCTGTTGGAGAAGTAGATGTATATCAGATCATTCTTATTATAGCGTCTCACAGCCAAAGACATACATTCCAAATGCAGGAAGTACTTGCTGAAATGAATGCGATGTAATTGATTCTTGATCAATGCCTTTAAGCTCATTGTGAAAACAATGGGCTTTTTTTATATAATTTTTGCCTTCTTTTAATGTTTTGATAATGGTTGTTTCGTATCCTTAGTAAAATTGAAATTAAATCAGGTCCATGAAAAAAATTCTAGCTTCTACCCTTGTACTCTCTTTTATTCTAACGCTAACTTTGAATCCGGCTTCCGGGATTTCATGGAATGCAACGGGACATCGTGTAATTGCAGCCATAGCCTGGGATAATCTTACTCCCACAGCTAAAGAAAATATCATGACCATTCTTAAACAAGCACCGGAAGATTCCGATCTTATGGACTTCTATGACAAAGAAAGCGAACATGCTGATAAATTTTATTTCATGAATGCCGCTTACTGGCCTGATGTAGTTCGTGACAGAGATGAGAAAGCACGTTATGATAAATACCATAAAGGTCCGTGGCATTACGTAGGCAGTTACTGGAGGCAAACAGAAAACGGTCCTGTGGATGCAGAAGGCTTTGTAGACGATGAACATATTGTGGAAAGGATTTCTTTATTCAGAGAAACTTTGAACAGCGACGAAACCTCTGCTGAAGAAAAAGCTATTCAGATAGCATGGGTACTTCACTTGGTTGGCGATATCCATATGCCTTTACACAATACTTCACGTGTTACAAAAGAAACTCCTGACGGAGATCGAGGCGGAAACAGCTTTGAATTAAGCGACAGCTGGCCATGGAATTTACATGCTTATTGGGATGGAATTATTGATGTAGCTAATCCTAAAGATGATGACGTTGAAGATTTCGATTATTATTTAAAAAATGCAGAAATGATTGAAGAAAAGCATCCTAAGTCAGAGTTTAAGGATTTGATAGATCTTCAGAATTCCCAAGTTTGGAATAAAGAAGGAAAAGAGATCACAATGAAGAATTTGTATCCGCAAGAGCTGAAACAAAATGAGCAGCCTTCTCAGGAATACAAAGAAATGGCTTACAAAATTGCCCAAAAAAGAATGGCTCTCTCCGGCTACAGAATGGCTGAATTTCTGAATGATATTTTTGGGGAGTAATTAAAATATAGATTAAAAAAAAAGCAGAGTTCATAGGTTCTACTTTTTTATTTATTGCTTATCCGTCAAAGAACTAACGCCAGGCAGGTCTTTACCCTCAAGATATTCCAAGCTTGCTCCTCCACCAGTAATTGTAATTACACAGCTTATTTTAAGAGGATATAAACCCAAAAAGGCACGTTTTCTATACCCTCAACAAATGATAGTCTAAAAAAGACTAATAAAGTTAGTATCTTACCGTCATGAAATTGAATTCCTACCTACTTTTATTTCTTTCAGTAATCCTTTTTTTAGTCGCAACCTGTGATTCCCCAGTTGCTGAAGAAGGGCCTCCGCACCCTGAATTCCCTCTTCCTATTAATGAGAAAATCAGCCTGTTACGTAACTGTTGTAATACTTCCCTACCGGAGTATGAAAATTTCCATCTGGCTGAATGGACTCCCGGGCAAGTGTATACCGCACTACAAATGCGTCGCTTAACCCTGGAACCCAGAACCTCGGTTCCTTTTGTGATTTCAGAGGAATATTTCGGTGGGGATGTGATGTACATGACTAAAAGCACCTCTGAGAATATATTATATGCAATACAAGTAACGGAGTATGGAGAATCGGTAGGGCGACTCAACATATATAATCTAGCGGCTGAGGAGTCTAAAGCTGTTCAGAACAGCAACGGGTTCCCAATATATGTCCGTCATGAGGACAAAGCATTTACCACCATTCGCGATAGCACCTATAACATTTCCTCCATTCGCATTCGAGAGCTTTCTGACAGCTCGCTGCTCAAAGTCTATTACAGTTATGGAAACGCCGATACGGGCTTAGAAGCAGGCTACTATCGTTTGCGTGAATCCGGCCCGCCCGATGAATTATTGCTTGCACATTCCAATCCGAACGGCCCTCGAGAAACGATTAACGGCTTTGATTTGTCTCCTGATGGATCGACTTTGCTTTATCCGATTCATCACGCTTTTGTCCCGGGCTTCGCTTATGGCGGTCCGCCACCGGAACTTGCGACGTTAAATTTGGAAACCGGAGCTCAAGAAATCCTTCCTGTGGATTTTAACCGCCAACAGTTTCTTTGGGCGCGCTACCATCCGAGTGGCGAAAAATTGGTAGTTAGCAACTACCCACGTAATATAGTGGGGATATCTAAAAAATCGGTAGATGTGGATTCCATGTACATCGTGGATTTGAATACCTTCGATCGTCGCCCCCTTAACACCCGCACCTGGGATCAGTACTACACAGCCGACATCTTTCCCGACTGGAGCCCTGACGGCAATTATCTGATTTATAGTAGTACGCACGTGAATCCTAACAGTACTTCCATTGGAAGATATTCGGTGTATACCATGGATATGAAGGAAGAGTAACGGTGAGTTGATTAAAGAAAAAACTTCCGTCCTAAAATAAGAATACTAACTAACCACACAGAGATGAAGAATTTTTTACAAAGACTAACAACAATGGTTTTTGGGCTTTTACTACTAGCTAGCATGCCAAACACCACAACTGCCCAGCATACTGTGGAGGTAAGTGGGGAGTTTATTTTTGACAATGGTATTCAACAATATGGAGTGTATGGCTTACGGTTGTATTAATATTTTTAGGACATTGACGATACTGTGGGACCAGAGCTACTATTTCCTACGGAGGACATTGAAGGAAAAACCTTTGATACAGTGAACGAAGATGGGTCCTTTGCCTTTGATTTTTATTATTCCGGTGATCTAAGTAAATATGATTCAGTAGTGGTGTTGTCCTCCGCCCAAAATGCCGCAGCTATAATTGAAGGTGAAGCAGGGGTTGTAGACGGGGGAAGTTGTGAGCCTGAAGATCCGAGAATGGAGTGTGCTAATAAAGTCGTGCCTAAGATCGGAGGCGGTTATAACGCCACTCCCATGGATACCATTGGTTTTTTTGCAGTTGCTACAGGCATTAAACGAGGCATTAATGGCAGTAGTTCCACCATTTCGGTAACCAATGCAAATGGAAAATTGAAAGATGAAGTGGGATTGGCGCTACGTGGAGCTATGCTGTCTCGGGAGTACCTGTTGGAGCGTTATGGCACAAGCAGCCCAAGTTACTCATTGCCACCGATTCGTATAAATTTTGATTTAGATGATCCTGGTAAAAATCCAGAAAATGATGAAGGACAATTTAGACCCCAAAGAAGCCCAGTAGACATTTCCCTTAAATCTTTAGATTTGGACTTAACTACAGTAGCCCATGAATATGGACACTATGTGAATCACCGTATGTGGAATGCCAATTCTCTCCGTTTTGCCAACTTAAGCACTGTAGAAAGTGGGTTAATCGAAGGTTGGGCTCAGTTTTACTCGTTCGCGGTTCGTAACTGGGCAAATAATATGTACGCCGAGCCTTTAGAAGACGACGATGACAATATGGAAGAAGACCCATTTAAATTTACCCCCTATGCAGGAAATCCATATATAAGTACAATTCCTGATGCACCTCGCGCAGCCAGTTATATGTGGAATGTGTATGACGGCCCGAATTCTGGAGATTTTCATGCACCCAAGTACAGCGGAAAGGATAACGATGATGTGGAAGTTGATCCAATTCGCGTGTTTACGATTATGCAAAATATTGATGCCACCGAGCAAACCTATGCAGACTTTCATGATGACTACATAAGCGGGCTTACGCTAAAACAACAAAGCTCCATCACAAGTATTAAAAACTTTACCGATGACCCAACTGGCGATGCCATGCGTCCAATAACTGCCAAAAATATGACTTCCCAGCAAAACAGCGGAACTATTGATTTTGATTGGGAGAACCAAAGTTATGGGAGCAGCGAAGATTACCGTAACGATAGCGGAGCCTATCATGAGCTGTATGTGGATAACGAAGATGGCTTGCAATCACTATCTGGTCAGATTTCTTACAACGGAACTTCAACAACTTATTCCTTTGGTAGCAGTGCCTTCTCAGGAAATTATCAGATCAGAACCTTTAACGCGGCAGGTGAAGCGCTCAATTACACTACTGTATTTTTAGGCATTAATGCGCCCACTGGGTTGGAAGTAACTAATGAAAGCGCCACCTTTGGAGGGCCTCGACTGGATTGGGACGATCATCCAGGCTCAGTGGATAACTACCTCGTATTTCGGTACCGCTCTGATCCCCCACAAGGTCAGCCTCATACCCAACAGATTGGGAGTACTACTTCTAGCCAGTTTACCGATATAAATGTAGCCATCAACGGAACTTCCGAAACGTTTGACTATCATGTAGTGGCGGAGAAAGGAGTATTTCATTCCGCCAAGTCCAACATTGTATCGGTAACAGGAGACGATGCTTCCCCGTTTAAACGAATAGCTGACGAAAAAGAAGTGTTACCAGAAGTATATGCGATGGGACAAAACTATCCGAATCCTTTTAACCCAACTACTCAACTTAGCTACGACTTACCGGAACAAGCCCAAGTAACCGTTGTGGTGTATAACATGCTTGGGAGGAAAGTACAGACATTAGTTCATGCTACTAAAACCGCTGGAAGTCATCAAATTTCCTTTGATGCTTCCCGATTATCGAACGGAGTATACATAGCACGATTTACTGCAACGGGTCAATCGGGCGAAACCTTTGTACAACAGCAAAAAATGACTTTGGTAAAATAGAATTAATCTTTATAGCATTAGCTGTAATAAGAAAGATTCGTTGAGGCGTCTCGAAATTAATTCGAGATGCCTTATCTTTAATTTTACTTTAATAAAGTAATTGAAGAGTAAAAGATCTTTACTATTTATCCGTCAAAGAACTAACGCCCGGCAAGTCTTTTCCTTCAAGATACTCTAAACTTGCACCTCCTCCGGTTGAAACATGAGAAACCTGATCGCTCACTTTCCATCCAAAGGAATTCTTCCCTTTAATTGCAGGTATTCTGACCCTGTAAGAGTCTCCTGACCTTTATAGTCCTCACTAGTGTGTGAACTGTTCACATAATCTATAGCCAGATAATATAAATCAATACCTATTCCCCAGGAGCTTAGTGATTCAAAGTCATTTAATTCCTGCCCGTTTTGATATCCCATCCTGAATGAAAAAGATTCTAAAAAAGTAAGTTCCATACCCGCATGATAAATAAACTGCTCAGTCAAAGAATATTCAGTAAATTCACCATTATTCGGATTTTGCTCTTTATAAACGCCCCAACCTTTAATGATTGTTTGGAATGGCCCGAATTTCCTCACTGAACCATTCTCTTCAAACTCCAACGCTACCAAAAGCTTAGAAAGCGAGACGGCTGAAGACAATCCTATCACTTTAAAGCCATTCCAATCCCCTGAGTATACAGCTTCTAATCCCAGTCCGGTTCTGAACTTCATAGGCAATGGATCGCCTTCTGCATTGTCGGTGTATTTAACTAAGTTACCGAAATCAGTAATGGAAATTCCGAAACCTGTTTGTATCAACCAGGAATCAGCCACTGAAAATGAAGTATTATAAATAGTGCCGATATCAGCACTTAAGGCTCTCCCTGCTTTAATTTCTTCCCCGGAAACTTCAGCTCCGCTTGCTAAATCACTGTGAATGTAGTTTAAGCCAAATCCTACACTCCATTTTTTGCTTAGCTCAAATGAGACGGAAGCATTTTGATAAAATTCCAGTGGTTTATGACTCCCTGATTGTTCTCCACCCTCAGTTGTATTGTTTTGCCTTGGATAAGGTACTATTCGTGAAGAAATTGACCATCCTAGTTTCTCTTTTTTAAATGAAGCTCCGAAATCATAAAACCTAATATCAGAAACTGATTCTCTTGACGTAAAATACAGACCCAGATCATCTTTCCTGCCAACTCCCGCCGGATTTATCTGATGCATTCCGGACAATCCTTTAAATGAAACAAAAGAGTTTCCAAGTGATTGTAACCTTACATCCAAAGTATTTTTTATGAACGGGACACCTGTTACTGCAGGCTGAGCTATAATTTCACTGTGCATTCCGGCAATTAAAAGGCAGGTAATTAAACCAATTAAGTGTTTTAACCGGTACTTTTTTAAACACATATCATATTTAACTTCAGGTTATTACAACCATATTCTAAACAGACGGTTGTAATGTCAATTTTGATTCTCGTCTTTTTTATTCTCAATCTTGCTTAAAGTAATCGGACGATTTTTGTACTCAAAATATTCATCGAACAGGTTCTTAATTATCGGATAATCCTCCGCGGAAAACACTGTCCTGTTAATCGAAAAGTCTTCCAAAATTGTCAGTGTATTTCCCGAATATTGAGTTAAATATCTGAATCTGGCAAGATTATTATCTATTGTGATCGTTTTTGGTTCTGAAAACTCTTTAAGCTCATAACCTTCCGGCAATATGATTTTTGTTATGATCCTTTCTTTAAATGTATATGGAAAATAAACAGGGAAGTCTCTTTCTTGTTCTTTAATAGGCGTTTCTGTATCCGAAATAAAAGAAGGGTTTAAATAAATAACATCGCTTAAACCGCCAATTTCTTCTATTGGAACTGATAGTTCAATATTGACTGCTATGGCTTCTTCCGGATTATCAATGTTCTTTATGTCAAGGCTATCAATTTTTATATTCGATAACGATCCACCTACTAATTTTGAACCTCTGTCCTTCTCTTCAGATTTTCTGATACTCTCAGCAAAGTACCCGTCAACTGTACCTGTTATTTTAGTTTTTATAGTATCATTTGAAGAGAAATCATGTTCCAGAAACAGGTTTTTTGAGGTGGTAACCGATGGAGCTGTTTCAATCCACATATGATCATTCTCCCTTACCATTAAGCCAATTCTATAGAGGTCTTTAAGTGGTGGTTGTCCCAAACTTCTATACCCTTCTGAGGCATCTAACAAATATGAATTATTCTCTATCTTTACAACTACTACAATATTATTGAACTGATAAATAATCGGGTAATTTGTTATCAAAAATCCATTCTCTCTGGTACTTAAAAAAGCGGGATTAACTTCTACCCCTGCATATTCAAGCATTTTCAGGAGCATTATATTGATATCAGCAGAGCTTCCGGTTCCTTCGTCAAATGCATCTCTAATACCCTTTACACTTGCAACCCTATTGTAACCATTCCACTTAATATTTTCGGCTACATATTTGTAAATAAGCTTAGTTTTATCAAAACTATTTTCAGCTTCTGCAGTGATCTCATCCACTTTTTCTTTCATCTTACCATTTAGCCTTTGCTTGCCAATTGTATCACTTTTACGAAATTCGTCCGCAATTTTTTCCCACGTATTTATAAACGGACGTCTAATGGTGCCGGAATGGTTTATATAAATAAGCTGATTAAATATCTTTGTTTTGAAGTCGTCTACAGTGGTTATGAATGGAATGCTTTTAACAGCCGGTATATTTTCTTTACTTACATAAGTTATTACTCCTCCACCACTCGGACTTATATATTCTTCGCTTTTGGAAAAGAATGTTGAGTCGACCCCGGATAAAATTGTATTGTATTTGTAATTATGAGGAACCTTCATTTCATACTCGCTGAATTGAACAGGAATAGATTTGTGGAATTCCCAATCAGGCAAATAAAAAGCACTACCAACCCTCTTTCTATACTTGTATTCTATTATCGAGCCTTTTGAAAGTGATGGTATCACAAACTTTTTTAAATATATTTCACCACTTACATTTTCCTCGAAAACTTGTTCTTTATCGAGTTTAGTAACTTTAATATCATCCCCAATCACTTCATAAGAGGAAGCTTCTATATTAAAAACATCCTGATCCCGGTTTTTGTTAAAAGGAATAGCAACTTCTCCCCATTCCGTGCCTTCATCAGTCAGGATCTTAATTCGTACATGTTTTTCAAACTCGACACTAAGCTGAGGATTAAAGTAACTCTTAGCTACTTCGAAAAGAACCACAGCTGATTCTGATGAATCAAATTTTGCGGGATAGGAAGAGAAGTCCTTAAGGCTTACATCCCCAAAATCTGCTTTTTGAGCTGAAAGAAAGCTCGTAAAGCAAAGAGAAATCAGAATTGTTATGCTTATTTTAAATCGTGTCATCAAATCTATTTTTCAGTTAAAAAACTAACGCCTGGTAAATCTTTTCCTTCAAGATACTCCAAACTTGCTCCTCCTCCGGTTGAAACATGAGAAACCTGATCGCTCAATCCGGATTTCTTAATTGCTGCGGCTGAATCTCCACCACCAATAATCGTAGTTGCTCCGAATTTTGTAGCCTCCGCAAGTGCTTCAGCAACAGCAAAAGTACCATCTGCAAAATTACTCATTTCAAAAACACCCATTGGACCATTCCAAAGTACGGTTTTCGCCATTTTAATTACATTACCAAAAGAAATAGCAGACTGTGGGCCGATATCCAACGCCATCCAGCCATCTTCTATTCCGTTATCATTCACTACTTTATGCTCTGCATCATTATCAAATTCTTTGGCCACTACCGAATCCATTGGTAACATCAACTTAACCCCTGCTGATTTTGCTTTTTGAATCAATTCTTTTGCAAGATCGACTTTATCTGCCTCCAATAAAGAATTACCAATTGGAAGACCTAGTGCTTTATAGAATGTGTATGTCATTCCTCCACCAATTATAATGGTATCTACTTTATTCAACAGGTTTTCGATCACACCAATTTTATCGGATACTTTGGCTCCACCTAAAATGGCTACAAAAGGTCTTTCCGGATTATTTACACTTTCACTTAAATATTTGATCTCCTTTTCCAATAAAAATCCGGAAGCAGCCTGCTCCATAAACTGAGTTACTCCTGCTACTGAAGCATGAGCACGGTGAGAACTTCCAAAAGCATCATTCACAAAAATATCAGCATGACTTGCCAGTTGTCCACTAAAGATCTCATCGTTTTCTGTTTCTTCTTTATGAAACCGTACATTTTCCAATAAAACGATCTCACCGAAACCTGCTTGTTCTATTACCTTTTTAGCTTCATCACCTATGCAATCGCTAGCAAAATGAACTTTAGTATCTATCAAAGTAGCCAGATGATCTGCCACGGGTTTTAAAGAGAATTCAGGCTCCGGTTTTCCGTCAGGGCGTCCTAAATGGCTCGTTAATATTAACAAGCCTCCGTGTTCCACTACGTATTTTATTGATGGTAACGCCTGCGTTATTCTATTGTCATCTGTTATAACCCCATCCTTTAAAGGCACGTTAAAATCAACACGCATAAGTATTTTTTTATCTTTTACTTGGATATCGGTAAGAGTAAGTTTTTTCATTTTTTTTGTAAGGAATGTTGTTTTTAACTGTCTTATTTAATTAAATAAGATTCAATAACTCAATTGCGGGCTTTACTCACCAGCTACAACCACGGGGTAAAATACACAGTTGAAATGTTCTTTGTGTTTTATTTTAGTTAAAACAATCAAACATATGGAGATCAAATGAAAAAATTGATACTATTTTTCTTTTTTATAGGATTGGGAGCAAGTCTGTCGGCCCAAAACTTATTTGTAACAAGTACAAGTCCCACTCACGGAGCTGAAAATGTTGATCAGGATTCGATTAAAATCACATTCAACAAAAAAATCGCTTTCGATGACAGCTCATTTACGGAAGGTCTACCTATTCCTTTCCTCATCCTCCCTTTTGATTCAATTCAGATAACCCAACTGAGACTCAGTGAAGATTCTTTATCGATGATCATAGATGGAAATTTAGCAGATAACACCGATTTCACTTTTATTGTACTCGACGCCCACGCAAAGGATGGAGATAAGCTTGGCGCGCCTTATCTGTTCAGGTTTACAACTAATCCTACTGCAGGCCAGTTTGTTGTAAATGGTAAAATATCAGAAGAAGAAATGGGAAAATTGAATGCAAATAATTCAATAGATCATTTGGGTGGATTAACTGTTATCCTGAGCGAAGAAACTCTGGATATTGGTTTAGATTTTGAGGGATCTGAAGAAGAGCCAAACGAAGAAGATGAAAATGATCCATTAGATGCATCTCACATAGCCTTTGTAAATCCCGAAACAGGAGAATATTCTATTGACGGTATCAGAGAAGGTGACTTTTTCGCTTTTGGTCTAAACATTTTTTCCATTGAACAAGATAACGAAGGGTTTCCGGATCTCTATATTCACGACCCCAACGAAGATTTTTCACTAGATACCATTAAAGTGAATAGTACGGATGTACCTACAGATACTTTGAATAATATTGATCTTAGAAAATTACTCTTTGAACCATTCACTTTTGGAGAAGCTTACGAACGAACTTCCAGCCTGAATTTTAGTGGTGATGTAGAAGCAAAAGCAGGAATTGCAGAAATACCACTAGTTTTTGATTCTTTTGATGACTCTCAACCAAAACAACTTTTTAAAGGGATTCCTGTAACAGCTTCTTTAGATGATCATCAGGATCCATTTTTCGATCCTGAAAATGGAAAAAGTATAATCTGGAGTATGTTCTTTTACGATACTGTAAAAGATTCTGTTCATTTGGTAGGTATTTCTCCTTTCGGAGCACAAATAATTGAAACAGTAGGAGCCGGAGATCTGGATATTCCGGTTTCAATCAGCACTGTAAATTCATTACCTGAAAATATGATCGATAGTGATTCAGCTGCGGCTATAGCTGAAATGAATGGTGGTGCTGAATTCCGTCAGGAAGCAAGCAATTCCACATTTGCCAGTGTAGAGTTTGTTGCAGCTCAGGCTTACTGGGAGTATCCTTTGGATAATACTACTTCTGCTCCTACACACTGGAGAGTTGAGTACGAAGCTCAAAATTTTGATTTTGATTTCAAAGAAACGAACGATCACGAAGGATTCGGTGAAGATTCTCTTGTTTTCTATATTGACGTATTGACCGGAGATATTTTATATAAAGCCGGAAATAAAGTAGAAAATGGACCTTCTTTTAATGTTGTGAGTAGCTCACCTGCTGATGGAGATGTTGCAGTAAGCAGCGATACCTCAACAATAAGTATTACATTCGACGCACCCGTAAAAGTAGACGAGTTTGGCTTCTTCGGGGATGGGCTAGAAATAATTCCTTTCCCTCTCGATTCCATTGATATAATTGATTTCTCTTTATCTGATGTAGGCAGAACTCTCAATTTTAAAGTAATTCATTCACCCGAAACTGATTATACATGGTTAGTAAGTAAAGCCAAAAATACTGCTGGTGGTATTCTCGAAAGACCTTACATATTTAACTATACAACTTCAGCAAGCTCTGTAAGCCAATCAGTTTCCGGTTCAATTAATACAAATACTGATTCTCCAACTAAGTCTGTTGAAAATGAATATGACGGAGTAATGGTTGCGTTGTTTACTTCCAATCCATTTGTAGATAATGAAAATGACAGTGAGTCTGAGGGTCCGGGCTTTACAATTGCTAAAGCCACTCTTGCTGATACCACAACAGGAACTTATACATTAAATGGTGTCCGAGATGGGGTTTATTTTCCTCTTTCAATTAATCTTATTGAAGATGGTTTCGATGAAACCCCTTCTGCAATTGGTATTTATGATCCTGATAGTGATGGCTCTCTAAACTCCATCACCGTTTCGGGAGGGAATCTGACAGATATCGATATTCAGTTTAAAGCATTTGAGCCAATTACTGCAAGTACTGCTGTTTCATTAGCAAATTCAGTAGCTGCAGAATTAGATTCCGGATTGGAATTATACTTTATGTTTACCGAAGAAGATCTGATTGAATATGATGACTTTAATGATAATCTCCATCAGAAAAAAGGACTCCAAAAATATTCTTTCAGCCATTTTAAAGTTGATGATGAGATAGCAACTCCAACAGGTACAGGTGAAGAATGGGGTTTACTTTATTATAATTCTACAACTGAGACAGCTTTAGCCTTTGGAGTAAATCCTTTCGGAGTTGGTTTCGTTGATACATTAGATACTGCAGAATTTCTGGAAGATTTTGAGTTAGAAGGAGCGACATTTAATGATCTTTCCCCTCTCCCTTCTTCTTTCTTTGATTCCGATTCTGCGGCAATCGTGGCGGAAGAAAATGGAGGAAGCGACTTCAGACAAGGAGACGCAGAATTTCTCTATGTTGAATATGTGGCTATAAATGCTCCAACCCTTTTGCCTGAAGGTATTACCGCCGATGGAGGAGTTTGGGGGGTAATATATTCCAAAGAAAGCTTTAACCAGCAAACCTTCAATTACGAATACATCGGTTTTGAAGTATTTATGGATTTTGAAGATGGAACATTCCTGGGGTCAAATATTGATCAGGATGAACCCATTACTGCACTAGATGGCAGAGCAGCAGCTGACACCTTAGCTACAAATATCTATGATGATAACAAGCTTTACTTCATTGATGCCGTTGGGAATATATTTTCAGATCCTGAGCTTGATCAACAGAAAAAAGCTCTGAAGAATAATGAAGAGAATTCTGACCTGTTGGAAGGAAAATTCTTCTTTATTGAGTATAGATTTTACTCCGAAATAAATGATACTGAGACACCAATATTCGTAGATGCAAGCGGTGAAGCATACTTCTCAGGGAATTCATTTGATATAATTCCTGAAGGGGTTACTTATGCGGATCTGGAAACTATTTCTGAAACTATTATCGATAGTGACTCTGCAGTTACCATTGCAAATGCTGCCGGAGCCGCTGCTTTCAGAGATAATCTGGGCGCAGATTTCGATCTGGTTCGTCTCGATATACAAGTTCAGGCTGGTAATCGATTCTGGCTACATCCTGAAGGCGTTGATAGCTCATTGGTTACGTGGACTGTTCGCTTCTTAAGAACTTCAAGACACAAAACTACTGAGGAATACGAACTTGAAAGCGCTGAATACCTTATCAACGCAGAAACAGGTACTGTGATTGATTCAATGGTTATTACTTCCAATGAAGAGGATGATCTTATATCAGATATTCCTGATGAAACATCACTTGGACAAAATTATCCAAACCCATTCAATCCTACTACTACTATTCCATTCAGTTTAAAAGAAGCTGTGAATGTAGAAATAACCATCTACAATATGTTAGGCCAGAAAGTTACTTCTCTCGTTAATGAGAAATTCACTGCAGGAAATCATTTTGCTACATGGGATGCTTCCTCTTTGGCCAGTGGAATGTATATATACCGCCTGAAAGCCGGGAATGTGGTAAAAACCAAAAAGTTAATGCTCATTAAATAACCAAATTTGATCAGAGCTTCTAAAAGCCTTCTTCGGAAGGCTTTTTTTATGGGTGATATTCAGCGCTAATTTGAATATTTTCACTGGTGATTTTAACTCTACATTCCGATCTATGAAAACAGTTTACTTCGACAATGCAGCAACCACTCCAATCGATGAACGAGTACTGGAAACAATGCTTCCATTTATGCGTGAAGATTTTGGGAATGCAAATTCTGCTCATCATTTAGGCCAAAAAGCCAAAGTTGCTGTAGAAGATGCCAGGGAGTTTGTGGCTTCTGTAATTGGCGCAGAACCGTCTGAAGTGATTTTTACAAGCGGTGGTACTGAAAGTGATAATGCAGCGATAAAAGGAGTTTTGGCTGTTGCAGGAGATAAAGATGAGATCATTACTTCAGAACTTGAGCATCATGCTGTTCTACATCCGATTGAAATGTCCAAAATGAAGGGCTTTAAAAATCTTTTTGCTGAACCTATTCAGTGTGGAACGATTACAGCTTCGGCAGTAGAAGAAAAGATCTCAGATAAAACTGCTCTTGTTAGTATAATGCATGTTAATAATGAGATCGGTTGCATAAATCATATTAAAGAGATCGCAGAATTATGTCGAGGCAAAAACATACCTTTTCATACTGATGCTGTTCAAAGCTTAGGTAAAATCCCTGTGGATGTGAAAGATCTGGGAATCGATCTTCTAAGTGGTAGCGGTCATAAGATCTATGGTCCTAAAGGCGTGGGCATCATGTATGTTAGAAACGGAGCCAGATGGATGCCGTGGATGACCGGAGGCTCTCAGGAACGCAGACGCCGGGGTGGAACTTTAAATGTTCCCGGAATAGTTGGTTTTGCAAAAGCACTTGAGCTTATGACCAAAGAGAGAGAGGAAAACACAAATCACTATAAAGAATTAAGATCTCTGCTACTTTCGAAGATGGACGCTGAGTTAGATGTAGATTATAAGATCAATGGAAACCCTGAAACCGGCGTTGCTCATATTCTAAACCTTTCATTCTCTAATAAAGATGGACACTTCATCGACGGAGAGATGCTTTTACTCAATCTGGATATCGATGGTATTTGTGTTTCCAATGGATCTGCTTGTACGTCGGGAGCTGTTGAACCATCACATGTTTTAGCAGGAATTGGATTGAATGATAATCTGGCTAAATCCAGCATTCGAGTTAGCTTTGGGAAGACAAATACCAAAGAGGATGTGATTTACTTTGTTGAGAAATTAAATAGTGTATTAACCCGAATGTTCGCTACAGCATGAGTATAAATATTTGTGTGTACTGCGGATCAAGAATACCGGAAGACAAAAAATTTGAAAGCCTCGCAAAACAAATAGGTTCCACAATAGCTTCAAAAAACTGGGGACTGGTATACGGTGGTGGCAAGGTTGGCATGATGGGTGTAATAGCTAACGCAGCACTTGAAGAGAAAGGTGAAGTTATTGGTATCATTCCTACTGCTTTAAAGAGAGCTGAAGTCGTTCATACAGGTGTTTCAGAGATCATAGAAACTCCCGATATGCATACCAGAAAAGCTTTAATGGAGAAAAGATCCTCAGCTTTTGTTGTGCTTCCCGGTGGCTTCGGAACACTTGATGAGTTTTTTGAAATTCTTACCTGGAGACAGCTGGGAATTCATAATAAACCAATTATACTTGTAAATGCTTTTGGATATTTTGATGGATTGTCTTCCTTTATGGAAACGGCTATAGATCACGATTTTGTTAGAGGCGAAAACCGCGAATTATTTTCAATTACTTCAAACCTTGAAGAAACAATTTCAGTACTTGAGAAAAAGCTATATCCATGAAAATATTCTTCACGGTGTTGGTTTTCCTGTCTTTTACTGTGATTATTTCCTGTAATAACTCTATAAAACCTATAAACTCAGAATTGAAAATTCCTGAAAACACTTTAGCTCCCTGTCCCGAAAGCCCCAATTGCTTCAGGACAACTCAGACTCTAAAAGCTGATCCTGAAGCTGTTCAGCAAGCATTAAAGAAATCGCTTACCTCAAATAATGCTGAGAAAATAGAAGAAATAAATCTTTCTGATAAAAAAGAGCTTAATGCTGTTTTTAAAATTCCGTTATTTGGATGGTTAGACGATGTTGTTATCAATATTGATTCAGATACATCAAATGCTGACATTACATTCGTTCACATTAAAAGCTCCAGCAGAGAAGGTTACTACGATCTGGGAGTTAACAAAAGAAGAGTAAACAAAATTATAAAACACGCTCGAAAAGAGATTAATAAACCGTAAAAGCCATGTATAATATACTATTACACTTACATTCAGTTAACAGATGGATCGTTTTAATTTTGATCATTCTGGCCTTGGTTAAGGCTTTTTCAGGTTGGTTCGGGAAAAAAGAATTCACAGCTTCAGACAAAAAAAGTGCTTTGTTTGCACTCATATTTACTCATATTCAGTTGATACTTGGACTTGGTCTCTACTTCATAAGTCCTTTGGTTTCTTTTGAAGAGGGAGCTATCAAAAGTGAAGTATTCAGATTTTATACGATAGAGCACTTCTCAATGATGATCATTGCAATTGTATTGATCACCCTCGGTTTTTCATTATCGAAAAGAGCGCCGGAAAGTATTACCAAATTCAAAAGAGTAGCAGTATTCTACCTGATAGGTTTACTGATCATGCTATCTTCTATTCCATGGCCTTTCAGAATTCCTGGAGCCGGTTGGTTTTAATCAGTCCTTATCATTTTTATAGATATCAGTGATCTGATCTGCGTATTTCTCGGCTATAACCCTGCGCTTTACTTTCATTGTTGGAGTGATCTCCCCTGTTTCCACTGTAAATTCATCGGGCAGTAATCTGAAATCACGGATCTTTTCATGAGAAGCCAGATCTTTTGAAAAAGCACGTATCTCTTTTTTGAATAGTTCATTCACTTCAGGATGTGAGATCAACACTTCATTGTCTTTATATTCAAGTCCGTTGTCTTTGGCATACTTTGCCAGAATTTCAAAGTCAGGTACTATCAATCCGGCCATAAAGTTTTGAGCTTCTCCTACCACTACCATCTGATCGATCCATTTACTGGTCTTAAACATATCCTCAATTGGACCCGGATAAATATTTTTACCGCCTGCATTAACGATCATATGCTTAATGCGATCCGTAATTTTCAAATTTCCTTTTACAAAACGTCCTACATCTCCGGTATGTAACCAACCGTCTTCATTGATCATTTCCTTTGTAGCTTCTTCGTTACGCCAGTACCCTTTCATTACATTTGGACCTTTACAAAGTATCTCTCCGGGCTCAGAAGAAAGTTCTGTAGGATAATCTTCTCCACTTATTTGAGCTATGATCTTTCCGGAATCCAGATCTTTAATTCCTACAGTAACTCCGGGTATCACTGCTCCAACAACTCCGGTTACTTCTTCACCTACTCTGTTGGCAGCCATTACCGGTGATGTTTCTGTCAATCCGTATCCCTGTAAAATGGTTAATCCCGCGGCTTTAAAGAAATCATCGATCTCAGGTGGTAAAGCAGCCCCTCCGGAAACGAATATCCTTACCTGTCCGCCTGTTCGTTCTTTAAGCTTATCAAAAACGAGTTTATCAGCGATCTTCTTTTGAATCGAAACCAATCCTCTTTTCCCGGATGAGTACTTTCTTCCGGTGTCAACAGCCCAGTTAAAAATCTTTTTCTTTGTGTCACTGCCCTCTTCCACACTTTTAACGATCAGATTATAGATCTTTTCGAAAAGTCTTGGCACACTGATCATTACCGTTGGTCTTACTTCAGGCATATTTTTCGAAACGGTATCCACACTTTCGGCATAATAGATCTCAGCTCCACAAGAAATTATTGCATAATAGCCAGCTGTTCTCTCAAAAGAATGACATAGTGGAAGAAATGAGAGCAGACGATCTTTGTCATCCCAATAAATATGTTGTGTAGCTGCTTTAACATTACTCACAATATTTTGATGGGTAAGCATCGCTCCTTTTGGTCTTCCTGTTGTACCTGAAGTGTAGATCAACGTCGAAATATCTTCTACGGAAACAGCTTGTACTCTTTTTCTGATTTCGTCTTTATATTTCTCAGCCTGTTTTGCACCTTCATTCAGTACATCTTCAAATAGAAGAACAAATTCCTTTTCGGCATGTTTTTTATTCTTTGGTTTATCAAATGCGATAATCGTTTTTAAGTGCTCACAATTATCGTAAACTTCCACAGCTTTTTTTAACTGGATTCCAGTAGAAACAAAGAACATCTTGGCTTCCGAATCCTGTAAGATATATTCGCACTGTCCGGCAGGAAGTGTGGTGTACAAAGACACATTGATTCCCCCGATCATTTGGATCGCAAGATCAACAACTGCCCATTCATATCTGTTTTCACTTAGAATCCCTACTCTGTCTCCGTGTTCAATTCCTTCTGAAAGCATATATGCTGCTAAAGAATGGATATCCTCGATCACCTGATCCCAATAAATGGGCGTGTATTCAGATTTAGGATCTGTTTTACGATGAAATACAGCTTTATTATTTCCGGCAAATTTATTCGCCAGGTTTACAGGGAGTTCTGCTAATGTCTCGAACGGTACGATTGTAGGCATGCTTGTAAATTTTGATCAATATTTTTCCGATTGGAATATACTATATATAGAAAGAAATTCTTGTGTTTCAAATGCACCAATACAAGTCTTATATTAAAAGAAAAATTTCACAGATGGCACACCCGGCACACGAAGAAACAATTCAGTTAGTAAAAGAGATCTTCAGATCTTATTTAAAAGAGCATAAACAACGCCAAACACCCGAAAGGTTTATGGTTTTGGAAGAAATTTACCGTGCCGACGGCCACTTTGATGCTGATGATATTTTCTACAGAATGGAAGAAGTTGGGACTCGTGTATCACGCGCTACGGTGTACAACACACTTGATCTTTTGGTTGAGTGCGGATTGGTTCAGCGTCAGCAATTTGGTAAGAGTCAGTATTACTATGAGCGCGCGTATGCTTACCAACAGCACGATCATATTATCTGTAACGATTGCGGACATGTGTTGGAATTTTGTGATCCACGAATTGGAGAGATACAAGAGTTACTTGGCAAGATACACGGTATGAATATCGACTCTCACTCTCTGCATTTCTACGGAACCTGTAAAGACGAAAAAGCCTGTGAAGCCCGTCAAGAAGAAAACGCTAAGAAAGAAAGTACTGAAGCGTAAAAGGATTAACAATGTTTCAATTACCAATTAAGAATTGACATAAATCAATACTTAATTGAGCCATTGTTAATTCTTAATTGTTTATCCAGAAATATAAGTCTCAGCAATATACTTTCTGGAAGCGAGTCTGCTGCCCCACCAGCCCATCAACACTGACAAACCGACCATGGCTCCAACTAAGAAGTACCAACGTCCGAATGGCCATGCTACAATTCCCACGTCGGGAACATAAAGCGGGACCAAAAACTCGAAGATCGCAAATACACTCAGCACTGCTAAAGTTCCTGCAATTAATCCCTGAATAATTCCTTCCACAATAAACGGACTTCTTATAAAACCATTCGTAGCTCCAACAAGCTTCATTGCTCTGATAAGATCCTTTTTTGCGTAGATAGTCAAGCGAATAGTATTGTAGACCAAGACCACCGCTGCCAGTAAAATTAAGATTCCTAAACCACTGCCAATCAAACTGAAAATACTCAGGTTTGATTCCAGCGCTTTCAGCAGTGCTCTGTTATACTCTACTTCGTCTACTCCACGGATGTTTTGAATTCGGGAGGCTAAACTTTCTACCAATTCAGATCCCGAATCAGTATTCACTTCTACTTTAAAAGAAGCAGGTAAAAAATTCAATTCAATCAGTTCGGTAACGCCCGCTCCTAATTCTTTAGCTGCAATAACGGACGCACTGTCTTTCGAAATATAAACCACATTCGTAACCAGCTCTTCGCCCTCGATTTGGTTGCGCACTTCTTCCACAGAGCGTTCATCCATATCAAAAAGGAAAACTTCGATTTGGATCTCCTTCAAACTCATGGCCTGTGTATACACGTTGTACGATACACGCCCGAGAATGCCCAGTAACAGCACTGCTATAAACAAGGAGAATATAGATGTGGTAACAGCTAATTTAGCTCGCTTAAAGCCGGCTGTTCCTTCTTTTATTACATATTTTAGACTCATATTAGTTTCTGAATTGAGCTCTTATTCCAACAATTAATCTTCGAGGTGGCATCGGAAATGATGACGCCTCAAAGTAGCCTGCCTGACCTAAACCGTCAAGTGCATTTTCCCATCTTATCACTACCATTATTGCACGAACTCTGGCAGAAAGTTCCGCATCCATTCTGAAAAATGCAGGTACAAATGATTGCATGCTTCCATCATTGGTTAGTGAGTTTGATTGCCAATAGTTTAACTCTGTATTATAAAACTGACTTTCATAAGCGAATGGCGAGAGCAGCGTGCGCACACCGATCTTAACAAAAGCTGCCCTGTTGAATGCATAGTTCTTGTAAAATAGCGCATTTCTGATCCATAACTTAGTATCAACAGAACCAAATGTTGAGTGACTTTGATCTACTCCAAAACTCACTGTTGATTCATAAGCTGCGGAACTTTCGATCTCAAAATTGGGATTTTGAAATCTGACAAAACCTGAAATAAACGCGAAGTCCTGAGAATTTGTATTGCTGAATGTACTGTCTGTATCTAATACTATCCGGCTCTCTGTAAACTTGATTCTGCCCGAAGCTCCCGCTTTCCAATAGCTTCCAAGCGAAGAATTTACTTCTCCATAAAGCGATGTTATTTTTTCGTTTTTGAGATTTGAAGTCCCTGAGTAGTCCTTCGATGACCAGTATAAAGTCTGAATGGTCGGAATCCTGCTTACCACACCCGCAGTTAACTTCAGACTCAGGTTATCAGGATCTCCGATGTTTATACCCGTAGAAAATTCCGAACCGGAATGACCTGTATTTCGTGATATTACATTGCCGGAACCGATCAATTTTAATCCATCAAACAACTTCAATTCAGAAGTCATTTTTGCTTCTGATGTAAACCAACTGTTCCGGGTAATGGAATTACCTGATCTCATATCTGAGAAAGTAACTGCGGCATCACCCTGTATTGAAAGTAAACCCAATTCCACTTTCTTGAAGATCTGAGCACCATGCGTTAGCAATTCTCTGCTAAGAGTATCAGCGCTAATTCGAACTACTCTGTCGTTCTTAGTTCTGTTCAATATCAATCCACCTGACTCAGCTGAAGCTGTATCCGATCTTTGGTAGAGCCCCAGCTTAATATCATTTCTCAGTATTTCTGAGCTTCCCGAACTACTTACAGGATTTGAAGTAAACTCACCAAAACCAAAACTTGCAGGATCATTTACTACATAACCACCAGATTCATCGTTATTAAAGTCATTTCGTAAGATCAATCCCTGAATCTGATATTTCTCTCCTAAATGATGGTAAATCCGCCCCATGATCTGACTTCCTTGAACGGAATTATTTGGATAAAAACCTCCGTCTCTCCTATCCCAGTACGACAACTCAATATTAGTTCCGGGCGCCGTATTCTGTGCTACAAAAAACTCCAGATTTCTGTAATCATTAGAAGCTTCATCAAAGTTCAAATAACTGATAGGTTCATTGATATAATAATCCCGAATATTCACATACGAATTTAGATCTCCATTATAAGTCTGATACACTGTTCCGATCTTGTGATGCGGCACATAATTATAATTGATCAATCCGGTAACCGGATCATTTAGAAGAATATCGTCCAGCCATAAATTCTGTTCGTATTGATCGTAACCATTGATATTAAAAGCATCAGTCCTTCCGATTGTACCTTGCCTGTATGAAATCACGTTACTTTGATAAGCGTAGAAATCTCCCCAGTTCGGATAAATACTCCATCGCAAAAGACTGTCTGTAGTTATTTTCTCTGAAAAAGACGGGATACGATTCTTCCAAAGGTTTACAGTTTTTACTTTTACTTCCTTTTTCTGAGACGCCAATACACTGTCGTTTTTTGCTTCTGTATTCGGAGAAGTGACCTTAACTGAATCTGTTTTGACAGAATCTGCAACCTGAGCAAATAATCCTGTTGAACTTACAATCAATGCGATATATAAGGTTATAAAAACTCTCAAGGATATTGTTTCTCCAGATTATAAGGCATTTCATCTATTCCCTTTAATACTCTGCGGGCCATTTCTAAAGTCGTTCTCATACTTCGTTCCTTATTCAGCAAACGATCTTTTGTAAACAAAGCTTTTATAGCGAAATGATCATCCTTGCTCCAGTATCCCATCCACACTGTTCCCACCGGTTTTTCTTCCGATCCTCCGCCCGGACCGGCAACTCCAGTAGTTGAAATACCGATATCAGAACCAAGTTTATCCGCAACTCCTTTTGCCATCTGTAACGCTACTTCTCTGCTTACTGCACCGTGATCATTCAAATCATTTTCTGAGACACCTAACTGATTTATTTTTACTGAATTGGCATAAGAAACAATTCCGCCCAACGTATATGCACTACTTCCGGCTATATTTGTAAGCTCATTTGCAATCATCCCGCCTGTACAACTTTCTGCGGTAGCAATTGTTTTGTTTTGCTCGATCAAAATTTTACCAACAGCTTCTGAAATAGTCAGATGTTTTCCTTCTCCGATAATATACTTAGAAGCTTTTTCATAAATATGGTCGGCGAGTTTATTTACTGATTCCTCTGCCTCTGATTTTGTTGATCCCTTGCCATTCAATCTGAGAGTCACCCCTCCCGGCATCGGCAAATAAGCCAGACTTACACCATTGATAAAAAAAGAATTCAGATCGCCTATAATGGTATCACTTAATGTACTCTCGCCTATTCCAATTGTTTTAAGATATCTGGAATGTAAGAAACCAACGTCACCGAATACCTTTCTTAATTTCTGAGAAATTGCATTTTCCATCAAATACTTCATTTCATAAGGCACTCCCGGCATGGAAACCAGATAGCAATCGTTCTCATAAAACCACATTCCGGGTGCCGTTCCCATCTTGTTGAACAATACCTCACAATTTTCGGGCACTTCAGCCTGTATCTTATTCGACTCCGAAAAAGGGATATTCCTGCTCTTAAATAATTTTTTAATATAATCCAGAACCTTTTTATCTGACTTCATTGTCACCCCGAACAATTCAGCGATCGCCGCTTTCGTAATATCATCATGTGTGGGGCCCAATCCTCCGGTACAAAGCACAACATCAGCGTGCTTCATTGAATAAGAGAGAGTTGATTTGATGAGATTAAGTTCATCCGAAATAGTATGCACCTCGGTAACCTCAAAACCTAAACCGGTCATGAACTCTCCCATCCATGTAGCATTGGTGTTTACAGTGTCTCCAATAAGTAATTCGTTGCCGATTGAGATGATCTGAACTTTCATACCTGTAAAATTCACAATTCCTTTGTCCAAAAGCTAGTTTTCATATTATTATATCCAATCTATTTCCTATCTTCGTTCAATGAAAAGTCTTCCGAACATTCTCAGCTCACTTCGCATCATCCTTGCGCCGATATTTTTGTATCTGTATTTGCAGGGAGGACTGATCTGGGGAGGATTAAGTATTCTGATCTTTACAATTGCTGCAATCACCGATTATTTTGACGGTCACTATGCCCGGAAATATCAGGTTGAATCTACACTCGGTGTATTTCTTGATCCACTAGCAGATAAAGTGCTCACATTCAGCGCCTTTATTGTACTTCCATTTATCGATCCTTCTCAGTTTCCGTGGTGGGCAGTTATTTTGATCATCATCCGTGATGTATTTATGACCGGATTACGGGTGTATGCAAACAAAAAGGATATGCAGATGAAAACCCGTTCTTTTGCAAAAACAAAAACAACCATCCAACTTACATTCCTGTATATCGCTTTATTTCTTGGCGTGTTTGAAGGAACAGGAAATATTCTGGCGGACTGGTCTGAGCTTATTCTTTCAACCGGTGTTATGTTCTGGCTGATGATGTTTGTGACTTTCATTACTGTTTATTCCGGAATAGAATATGTGTTCACTAATAAAAAATTATTTCGCAACTCTGCACCTTCATGAGATCCCTTAAACTTTTCATTGGGTCAGGTTTCGGCTCGGGATTAATTCCATTTGCACCCGGCACCTGGGGAAGTTTGCTTTCATTAGTTCCCATCTACTTTCTGATGAGATCCGGTAACATATTTTTAATTCCTCTGTTTGTACTGATTGCCTCTCTGCTTTCACTATGGGTAACTTCAGCTTGTGTAGAGCAATGGGGTGATGATCCCGGAAAACTTGTTATGGACGAATGGGCAGGTCAGGCGCTCACATTTATATCAATTTCATCTACCGGTGTACTCGATTCAGATTTAATGATTTTAGGGATTGGTTTCATATTATTCCGGATTTTTGACATTTTAAAGCCTTTAGGTATCAATAAGCTTCAAAAATACGAAGGTGGAGCCGGTATTTTGCTCGATGATTTACTTGCAGGATTATATGCGCTTATCTGCCTAAAAACTCTTATTTTCATCTGGTCGTAAAAAAAGACCTATTCTCGGGATTTCAGAAGAGAACACAAGATTACAGACATTTATGATTATTAACGATTCATTTGCACGCGAACTAGCGGCAGACTTATTAGATATTGACGCAGTTATACTAAGACCGAATAATCCTTTTACCTGGTCATCAGGGTGGAATTCGCCAATTTATTGCGATAACAGATTAACTTTAAGACATCCGGAAGTACGAAAGAAGATCGCTCAGCAGTTTACTGCTTTTATCAGTGAAAAATTTCCGAATGTGGATGTCATAACCGGAACAGCAACTGCCGGAATACCTCATGCAGCATGGGTTTCGGAAGCTTTGGATAAACCAATGGCTTACGTTCGCGCTAAAGCGAAAGCTCATGGGATGGGAAATCAAATTGAAGGTGGTGTGGATAAAGGACAAAGCACTATTGTTCTTGAAGACCTGATCTCAACCGGAGGATCGGCAATCTCTGTGCTTGAAGCACTTCAGTTTGTTGGAGCTAATGTTGAAGCTGTGTTATCTATATTCACTTATGGATTTGCAAAAGCAGATGAACGTTTCCAAAAAGTAAACGTTCCTGTGTACAGCCTCACCGATTATAAAACGCTGATCAATGTAGCTATTGAAAAAGGAATCGTTACAGGCGATGATCTGGATCTGCTTTCCAGTTGGAGAGACAACCCGGATATCTGGCCTAATTAGAATTTTTAGTTTGAAAAGAGAAGTACAGTGAGCAACAAGAAATTTTTTATTGAAACCTACGGCTGCCAGATGAATTTCGCAGATTCGGAGGTGGTAAATTCAATTCTGATCGAAGACGGAATGCAGTTGGCCGAAAATCCGGAAAGCGCCGATGTTGTATTGGTAAACACCTGCTCTATCCGTGAGAATGCAGAAACCAAGGTGTGGAATCGGTTAAAAGAGCTTCGGAAGATCAAAAAATCGAATAAAGAACTTACCGTAGGTGTACTTGGCTGTATGGCTGAGCGCATCAAAGACAGAATTCTGGAGCAAGAGCATCTGGTTGATATTGTAGTTGGGCCTGATGCTTATCGCGACATCCCCCGCCTGCTGGAAGAAGTTGACGACGGGAGAAAAGCAGTAAACGTATTGCTTTCTCTTGAAGAGACTTATGCTGATATCACTCCGATAAGAACCGCCGGTAACGGCGTTTCTGCATTTGTTTCCATTATGCGTGGTTGTGATAATATGTGTTCTTTCTGTGTAGTTCCGTTTACTCGTGGTCGCGAAAGAAGCCGACCTATGGAAAGTATTCTAAGAGAAGTTCGTCAGTTAAGTGAAGAAGGAATTAAAGAAATTACCCTGCTTGGACAGAATGTAAATTCCTACAAGGATGGTGAAAACTCTTTTGCTAAACTGATGTTGGCTTGTAGTCAGGTTAATCCTGAAATTCGCTTCAGATTCTCTTCTCCGCATCCGAAAGACTTCCCGATCGAATTACTGCATATCATAGCTGAGCAGCCAAATTTGTGCAACTATATTCATATTCCGGCACAAGCAGGAAGTGATTCTATGCTGGAGAGAATGCGTCGCCCTTATACCCGTGAGCAATATTTGGAACTGATCGATCAGATGAGAGCCATTATCCCGGGAGTTTCTTTCTCAACAGATATCATAGCAGGTTTCTGCCACGAAACTGAAGAAGAACATCAGCAAACACTGAGCCTGATGAAAGAAGTTGGCTATGACCTGGCTTACATGTTCGCATATTCCGAAAGAGAACGAACATTAGCACATCGTAAATTCGAAGATGACGTACCTGAAGAAGTTAAAAAGAGACGTTTATCCGAGATCATTACTCAGCAAATGAATATTCAGGGTGAACGAAACAAGAATGAGATCGGAGAACGCCATCTTGTGCTTGTAGAAGGAACCAGTAAGAAATCTGAAGAGCAAATGAGCGGTCGTACCGATACAAATAAGATCTGTGTATTTGACCGAAGAGATTTTGAGCCGGGCGATTATGTAGAAGTTGAGGTTACAGATTGTACCTCTGCTACCCTTCTTGCTAAACCGATCAAAAAAAGCAGTATTTCTGAATTTTTCGGAGTAGCTGTAGAAGCATAAGTGAAAACCCGCAGAACATATCTTTTGCGGTGGGTGCTTTTTGTATTCTTTTTGATGTTCGGTTATTCCTTAAGCTATGCTCAAAAGAAGGTAGCCGTAGATTGGGAAAATCCTGCAGATTCTGAAGCTTTTAACAGGGAGCTGGATTTCTTCAGCAATCACAATGTCTCATATCTGTTTGTCAGCCATCCATTAACTGCAGATGAAATAGCTTCATTAGACAGCACAGGAATCTCTTTTTTTGTGAAATTGGATCACAAATTTGTAACTGAAAATGAATTTATTAACAATTCAGATCAGTATTTGGAATCTGTAAACGATGCCAAAGCTTATTACGATTCTTCTTCCGCTTTTAACGGGATCGTAGTTTTTACTCACAGCAATATTTCTCAAGCATATTTAGGTTCACAAACATATTTAAGTACAGAAGACTTTTTTGAAATAACTGGGAATAAGGTTTATTCGGTAAATATTCACTCACAACCACTCTTCAGTGTTTTTGAAACATCAGATTCATATGCAGAAAACCTTTCCAGGTTAAAAGAACAGCTTATAAATTCAGAACTGAATCTGTTAGTAGATGGTGAGTGGTACAGATCTGTATTAGCTCAAAATGCTGATCTAAAAAGTACTTTTGAAGGCACTTCGGGAATGGACCCGACTACTATCGCAGTGCCTGACATCCCCGACCAAACTCCTCTCATTCATTGGTCTGTGTTGGTTCTGGTTTTGCTTTGGATCAGTCTTGCGGTAAATGTTGCTTCAAATCCTACATATCTGGAAACTATTCCTCGTTATTTCACGGCGCATCGCTTCTTTGTTGATGATATTTTGAGTTACAGAGAACGTTCATCTGCAAGTGCGGTATTTCTTTTATTTCAGCATGCCATTTTTGGTGGATTGGTTGTCTACATACTTACCAAGATATTTATAAGTGATATAGGATTAGAGGCTCTGTATTACCACATTCCTTATATAGCTATAATGGGAAAAAACTATTTTTCCTTATTTGTTTTATCTACACTGTTGGTTTTAGTTGTAGAAATGATCGCTCTTTTTTGGCTCTATTTTCCGAATAAGGAAATGTCGCATTTCAATCAGGCCCTTAATTTATTTACTTGGATATTTCATCTCGATTTTATTCTGATCACTTTGATAGTAACTGTCTATTTCTCCGGACAGGGCACCTCATTCCTAGCTAGTATACTCGCAATCACCTACGTATTGATCTGGTTCTCAAGCTTTAATATCACTGCTTATGATGCCTCCAAAAGACTGGGAATGCATCGCAATTCTTACCTTTTTAAAACCATCGGACTTCATACTCTGGTAAGTGGCGCCCTTGTTGTATTGCTGGTCGTATTTAATGAATGGTGGGATATTTTGAAACTAGCTGTCTCGGTTTAGGTTTTTGATGGTATCTCGTTCCGTACCTCCGGTGAGGAATACCCCCGGAAGCTCTGCTTCCATTCGTCTTAGCTACTTCAGGTGCATACCGCCGAGCCTGAAGGCTCTACTAGTTTAAACTCCTTAGTAACATTAGGTTGTTACTTATGACAGGCGTTCCAAGTCATAGTTTGGGAACTAGACTAATTAAAACCTACTTATCACGAATCAATTTTCTATCCCATAATCCCGAGAATAGAAATAATAATGCTGTACTGAATAATAGCCCCCAGATAACCACAATTGCTAAGTTTTGCCAGAATTCATCGGTCCCGGAAACAACCATGGGCAGTAATCCCATTATCGTGGTTGTGGTTGTGATCAAAACAGGTCTTAGCTTTTGCCGGAACACTTTATACCAGGCTCTAACTCCTCCTATTCCTCTTTCGCTTTCTTTTTTCCGCTGATGAATTAACAATATCGCATTGTTAACGACTACACCCACACATAGTAAAGCTCCAGCTATTGCTCCGCGATCAAAACTTAGATCGTTAGCGAGTGTTCCCAACATAATTCCAACTGCGCTGAATGGAATGGTTAGTATAACAAACAATGATCCGGACCAGCTTTCCAATAATGCAGATATTATCATCCACACACTTAGAATACTTAGCATAGCAATCAGCCAAAGATTCTTAGTTTGTTCGTCATCGTTAAAACTGAATCCCGAAAAACCGTATTTTATTTTAGCTCCAACAGGAACTAGAACTTCTTCTAACATTGATTCCGTAAAGCTCTGAGCCATACGATAATTCCCCAAGAAGTTAAAAGTGATCACCCGCTCATAGGATTGATCTGCTCTACGAATTTCAGTGAGCGCTCTTTCTTTGGTAATAGTTCCAAAAGCTTCCAGGTCAAAGCTCAGATCCTTACTCTTACGCATTCTTGCCATCAGATCCTCTTGGTATAAACGATCGTTCTCAGTTCGGCTGATCAAATACATTTCCTGATCTTCAAATTCTACCTTTCCCAAAGAGTTCTCTCGGTTGATATCCATTGCTAAAGCGCTCAACATTGTTCGTCTGTCTAGTCCGCTTGCAAGCAATTTTTTATCATTGAGCTCCAGATTATACTGATAGAAATCATCTCTGCTGTAGTAAGAACTATTGTTTATATCTACTTCTCTTACCCTTCGGTTTTTTTCGAGCCTGCGTTGAATTTCGCGTGCCAGATCGTGGAGCTCGTTATAAGCATATCCTGTAAGCGTAATTCTTTGGGATGATGAACCTCCACCGAAGCCTGTACTTGTACTCTGCCCAAATCCTGAAACTGAAGTAGCAACATTTCCTGTCTGTGAACCCAAATACATAGCCTCTCCTAAAAAATAGTATGGAGCTACTTCACTCAAATACTCATTTTTTACCGAAAAAGTAAGATAGGCTCCAAAATCTTCAGAAAGCTGTGCCTCATAATAGGAAAATGCATTGGTGTATGGCTTAGCGATCGTTTCGTAATTCTTTACGACTTTATCAATTTCACTCAATGGAGTTCCCTGTGGACTGCGGATATACACCGATATCTTTTCCTCAGTATCCCGCCTCCATGGACTGCCAAAGTAGGTTTCTTTAGCAAATTTATATGTCAATCCTCCAATCAGTGGATCAATATCATCACGATTATCAAAATAGATCTGGGTGAATTCCGGCCATGATGTATCCTCCCAATCATCCGGAGTTTCTATTACAAAAAGTGGAATTCCTATTACAGCGACAAGCAAAACCGGCAAAATCCACCTCAGTCTGTTTCTGAAGATCAAAGTACGGAGTGCTTTATGCTTTAACAGACTGCTGATTGATTTCTTATTTACCTTCGCTTTCTCCTTTCCAGAAACAGGTGTTAACCAAATCAGTGCATAAGGAATCCAGGTAAATGCAATGATCACAGAGCACAATAAAGTAATGGTAAGTGCCACTGCGAGTGGTACCAGAAACAATCTCAATTCCTCCATAGCAAATAGAAGAGGAACAAAAATTCCGACAGTGGTTAACGTACTGCCCAATACCGGAACAAATGATCCGGGTAGTTCTTTCTTCACATGCTCAACCCTTTCCCGGCGGTCTTTTGGCAAGCCCGGATTAACCTGTTCAAAAACGACTACAGCGTTATCAATTAGCATTCCCAAAGCAATAGTTAGCCCTGCCAGAGTGATCACATTCAGTGTATAATCAAATAGGTACAAAGCAATTATGCTCATAAGAATGGAAAAGAACACGCTTCCTACAATTACAATTGGAGCACGAATCTTTCTTATAAACAGAAGCACTACCAAAAATACTAACAACGCACTGAATATTGCCTGATTTGACAACTGATCGAATTGTTCGCGTAACTCTTCGGTAGAATCAACTTGTAATCTTAGTTCCATCCCATCCGGAAGCACGCGTTCTATTTCTTCCATCTCTGCCAGCACTAATTCTGCTAAACCCATCGCATCAGCACCCGGTTCTTTATTCAAACGAATAGTGAGAGCTGTACTTCCATTTACTCTTCTGATGCTTTTCGAGGGATAATCACTTACATAAACAGTAGCTATGTCGCTAAGTCTTAACTGACGAACGCTCCCAGGAAGAGATATCTTCAAGTTTGAGATATCTGTTGTATTTCGGAAATCAGGAGGCAACACTAAACCAAAGCGTGAATTTTCGGAATCAATATATCCTGAAGTTCTCCAACTAAGTTTCTCCCTTATTTCATTTGAAATCATTGACGCGTTCAGGTTGTACTTTTCAAGTGCCTGCCGTTCATATTCAATGATCAAAGCCGGATCGTCTACTCCTTCAAGAGCAACCTCTGAAATACCTTCGATGCCCAGTAGCTTTGTTTTTATAGACTGTCTGGCATATTCCAGCAATGCTTTGCCATCCATATCTCCACTGAGTGTATATACAATAAACGTTTGTTGATCTTCCAGCTCTTCCGGTACGCTTCTGGTAATTTGAGCAGGAGAAACGCTCGGGGGTAATGATTGTTCAATAGAAAATAATTGTTCGCGCAATTCCAGCGACCTGAATTCAACCGGAGCATTCTTATTAAATGTGATTGTGACTCTGGATCTGCCTGACTGGGTTAAAGACCGGATCTCTTTAACATCCCGCAAATTATTAGATACACTTTCAACTCTACGTGTAATCTCCTGCTCAACAATTTCCGGGGCTGTATTACCCCAGCTGTAAAACACCGTAATTCTTGGGAGATTAAGTTCCGGTGCATTTTCAACAGGAATGATCATCCACGTAGAAAACCCGACGATACAAACGATCAAATAAAAGAATGAGATCAAATATTTACGTCGCAGCAGTTCTCTCATCAGATTAATTATCCATTAATGGAATTACCTTCTGTTGATGGCTGATACTAAAATGTTTGTCAACAGCAAGTGTGTCGCCCGGATTTATCTCTTCATGATCGATAAGCACCCATTCCGTATTCATTTCTTCCGGAGTAACATAGATCCACTCCACTTCGCCTTTGTTCAGCTTAAACACGAGTGTTCTGCCATCTCTGGCAAGCAAACTCTCTCGCGGCATTCTCACTTTGGATGTAGCACTTCGTACAAAGATTCTTCCTTCGATCGTCATTCCTGTTTTAAGTGAGCCATCGGGATTATCAACTTCAACGATGGCCTGTCCCGTTTTCGATTCCTGATCGATCTCAGGAGAAATGGCTGTGATCTTTCCAGTGTAGTTTTCCTGAGCAGGTCCTTCCAGTTCTACTTCCATCCCGGGTTTCAGATCAACGATTTCTTTTTCAAGTACATCGAAGCGAATCTTTACGGTATTGGTGTTAACAAAACTCCCCAATTCCTTACCTGCTCCTACATACGCACCATCTGTTACAACTTCTTTGGTTGAAATGTATCCTGAAAAAGGTGCTTTAATAGTTGTGTAACTAAGATCGAGTTTAGCTCTGTCGTAATTCAATTCTGCTTCAGATAATCCCGTATTGATCTTCATCAAAGAATTCTGAGTGGTATCCTGATTGAGCTCTCCTCTTAGTCTGAGTTCTGTTTCGTACTCATTTTTTGCTTTTAGATATTTATTGTAGGCATCATTCTTTCTGAATTCCCATTCTTCTTTATCAAACTGAAGAATGATGTCACCTTTTTCCAGCCACTTCCCGTCTGTAACATTATGAGTTTCCACAAAACCGCCGATACGCGGGGTGATCAATATTTTTTTGTCGGGCTCTACAACTCCTCTGCTTTCGATATAATAGCGAAGTGGCTCATCGTCAACTACGGTAAACACTACTTCCGGCAGAATCTCGATGCTGTCCAGATCCGGAGTTTCCACTTTTTCTTTTTTTCCTTTACAGGAGATCAATAGCCCTGCAAGGATTAATATTACAAATGATGCTCTGAATATTTTTTCCATTTCGTATCCTTTAACAATGCGGGTTAAAACCCTTTCCGGTTTACTGCTAAAATTTGATTTAATTCCATCGATCCTGAAAGATCTCCAAGTTTAAATTCATACATAACTAACACATTCCAAATTGACACATTCTTAATTCTTAATTGACACATTCTTAATTCTTAATTGACACATTCTTAATTGAACCATTCTCAATTCTCCTCCTTCCTTCAATCCATTTAAAAACCATTGGAATCAAATACAGAGTTAAAAGCGTGCTGGTTACCATCCCTCCCATCAGAGCAATTGCCAATGATTGTCTCAGAACATAGCCATCACCAAACGGAATCAACATGGGGATCAATCCTAAAATAGTTGTTAAACTGGTCATTACAACCGGACGAAATCTGTTTTTTCCTGCTTCTCTTACCGCTTCTTCCAGGTCTCCTGTTTCTTCATAATAGCGTCGCATAAAATCCACTTTCAGGATGGAGTCATTAACAGCAATTCCGGTCAGGATCAGAATTCCCATAAATGAAAGTGCATTTAAACTTACACCGCCAAGATAAAGTGCAAATACAGAACCGATCCAGGCAAATGGAATTGCCAGAATAATGATAAACGGATATTTCAGGTTTTCATACTGAATGGCAAGGATCAAATAGATCAACAGTACACTTATGGACAACAAAAGACCCAGTTCTTTCAATAGGTTTATTAACTGAATCGCGGTTCCTCCAATTTTGATTTCATGCCCTGTTCGTTGCATAAAATCATTTACTTGCTCCCGGATCTCATCCGAATTCCACCACCAATCCACAAAAGTAAAATCAGAATTGTATGTTAAGATAGCCGATTGTTCCAACCGCTCTATCTGTTCTGCTTCATCTACCACATTGATCAAAGCGATCTCGGAAAGTGGAATCACTTTATTTTTTATGTTCAGCCTTATTTCTTGAGGATCTGTAAGATTTTCACCCTCTCCCAAGAGCCGGATAGCAATTTGCTCATCCTGTCTGTTCCAGTCCGTTACATACATTCCCCGCGTTAGTGACTCCAGATAAGCAATTACATCCCGTTCACTGATCTCATAAAACAGTAACCGATCATTTTTCAGCTGTAATTGATAAGCTTCTACAGTTTGAGGAAACTTTTCTGACAATGACACTTCTTTGAAACCCTTGCTCATGTAATCTTCCAAAGCGATGCCGATCCTTTTACTGAAATTACGGTCTATCCCAACTACGCTGAATTGTACCGGAGCTTCAACTGAAGAACTGCTCCCTCCTATTCGTGAATCTCCTTGTTTATTGAACGACCACGTCTGATAAGTTTTCTGCAAGGATGAAAAAAGATCTTCAATCCGGTAAGCTTCCTGCCAGTTTTGTACCGGCACAGTGATCTTAAATTTGTTGAGACCTTCATCCTGTATAGAACTTAAACTTGTGTTATCGGTGTATCCACCAACCGACAGAATTTGAACAGAATTTGTCTCTCTTTTTATAAAATCTGTAATGGTTTTAGAAGCGTCTTTTGAAGATCGTAAAGAAGTATTTCCGGGTAGAGTTACCAGATATTCAACGCGTTCAGGTTCGCCTTCGGGCAAGGCGTCTTTCTGAACATTTAAAAAAGCGAATACAGCAACTGCGCTTACTACCAAAGTAAAAAGAATAGGGAGAAGTGGTTTATTTATAGCCTTAGCTAAACTCATCTCGTACTTTTGGATCACCGTGTCTAATCCGGAAGATATCTTTGAAAGAAAACCCGAAGTCCCTTTCCCACTGAACTGAACAACAAAAACCGGTAAGATCACTAATGCAATCAGCAGAGATGAAAGCAAGCTTATAGAAAGAGTGGCTGCAAGATCCCTGAAAAAAGCACCCTCAAATCCACCCAGAAAAATGAGCGGAAGAAATACAGAAATAGTAGTAAAAGTGGACGCAGTAACTGCCAATGCTATTTCTTTAGTCCCTTTGGCAGCTGCTTCGTATTTATCCAATCCTTGTTTTTTATAGCGATTGATATTCTCTAAAACCACAATGGAGTTATCCAGCAACAGACCAATACCCAACGTGAGACCACTCAGAGAAATGATATTCAACTGAATATCAAATAAATACATGATCACAAAAGTGAGGAAAATACTGACAGGAATAGAGATCCCGATAGTAAAAGGACTCCGAATATCATCCAGAAACAAAAAAAGAACGATAAACGCCAGTATACCACCAATAATCAGCGTTTGAAGAAGATTAGAAATGGAATTTTCGATGTAGGTAGCATCTTCCCGGATGATCTGAATATCGAATTCAGGGTTTTGTGTTTTGATCTCGTTTACTGCATTCTGCAAAGTCTCAAACACTGTAACGGTATTTGCTCCGTATTCTTTTTTAACCAAAACATTCAAGACTTCCTGATTATCCAGCAAAGCAAAAGAAGAAGTATCGGATTCTCGGATCTCAACATCTGCAATTTCTGATAGTGTAAGTACGCGGCCGTTTGCCAATGAAATAACCGGAATCAACTCAATATCTTCGATGGTCTCAATTCGGCTTTGGATCTTTATAGCATAGCGATACCAGCCATCCCGAAGTTCTCCTGTGGAAGAAAACACGTTTGCATTGCTGATGATCTGCTGAACCTGAGTAAGTGTAAGTCCATATCGATCTAACAATTTGGGATCGTAATTGATCTGTACTTCCGGTTCCACTTCTCCCACCAACAGTGCCTGAGCAATTCCATCCTGTTGCTCCAACCGACGCGTAAAAACTTGCTCTGCCCAGCGTTTTGTGGCCAAGCGTTTTCCGAAACTTTGGTTCTCTGCGTCTTTTAAAGTTACTGCGATCGTAGCTATAGGCTCATCTGAAGCTGAAGAATAGACAAGTTGAGGTCGTTCCGCATTTTCAGGGAGCAATGGTCTTGCCTGATCCAGTTTCTCCCGGACATTCAGAAATGCCAGATCCATATCTGTTCCCCATTTGAAGGTGAGGAAAATGAGACTTTGTCCTTGTCTGGAAAGACTTCGTGTTTCCTGCACGCCACGAACGGAACCAAGTGTCCCTTCCAATCGCTCATTGATTCTGTACTCTACATCTGCGGCCGGAGCACCTTTATATTCGGTACTGATCAACAGCGTGGGTGGATTCACATTTGGAAGCAACTCAATAGAAAGCCGTGACAGTGTAATCCCTCCAAAAATAAGCACGGCGAGCACCAGAATTACAGAAGCTATAGGCTTTCTTAATAGCAAATGAGATGATTAATTAATAAGCACTTAGGATTATAGTATAAATTCTAAAGTTTTGAAAGAAATTAGATCATTTATTGATGAAGGAACTAGGTGTTTATTTAGCACTAAATCGATCTGTAAGATTGGTCAGACGGCTTTGAGCCGTCCGACCAATAACTTCAGAATATGAATACCACTTTTCCTACAATATTCTCTCTTGAAATAAATCCCCAGAACCTGGAATCCATACTTTCATAATAGTTATCGCCTACCATAAAGAAATATCCTTCTGGAATAACAAGCCTATTTTCTGATCCTGATAATGCTATTAACTGATCCTTTTTTGACAAATTTCTAACTAAATATTTTTGGTATTTTTTAGATGAAAATAACCCTAAAGAATCCGGATTATCAGACTCTTCGACCATCATTTCAAAAATAGAATCATGTGGAATTCTCAGGTCTTCGATTTTGATGTAATTTCGTAATAAGTTAAGCGTATCTCCTGCTACCCCATACACCCTTTTTATAAAAGTAGTTTTATCTTCCCCGTGCTGAAAGGATAAAATATCACCTTTCTTAAGATTATCATCTTTAAAGCTCTTACTCGTAACAACTATATCACCAACTTGAATGATCTCTTCCATAGAAGGTGTTATTATTTTGTAGGGTTTTATAACAAAAATTATTATAAAGCCTATGAACACAACTATAGTAGTAAAAATCAATATGTATTTTTTCAAATTGAATAAATCTATTCTTTGTTCATTTTGAATATATAAAATTCTCTCTCTTGTCTTTCAAAATCATAAGCGTTTATAAGTAGCTTGTCTTTTTGAATTTCGATATTACTAAACAAATGCTTTAATTTTACTGAGAAATTATACTTTAAAGTTTCTTTGTCATAAAAATCTAAAATGTTACCATGTCCATCTTTTCTTCCTGAATGAAACACCACTAAGTAATCTTGAAATAACCCAATATCTCTCGTTTGATATTTGAACTCAGAGTCTCTTTTAGTCCTTATTTCCTCGTCACTTTTAGATATATTCACTTTGTTTTTTTCTTCACTCTTTTCAATAGTGTATCTTACTACCACAGATTCGTCATTTAAATAATTATACTTCTTAATCTCTGGTTTACCCTCTGATCCAAAATAAATAAAGCTACTGTCAGCTGTTATACTTCCTGAATCAAGAAATCCATCATTACTCAAAGTATTATCTTTGATACCCTTTATTAAGATTCCATCATTTTTGTATACCAAATAGTTACCGTCTTTCGTTCCTGAGTTGTTATATACTATTATTTTATCACCATAACATGTCAACCTATACGGTATAAATCGTTTAGTTTTAAAACTTTTTATCAATACTTTAGATTTTATGTCCCATATAGATATTCTTGCTAAATCTGTATCAGAAATGATGATTTTTTCATCTGTAATACACATATCTGACGGGTTTCTAAATTCTTTAGGACCTGAACCTTTTCCTTCTCCTACAGATCGCACGTTATAAGATTGAGAATCCTTTTTTTCTAATGCGTATAGATTATGCTGTGAGTAATCATAAATAAATAAATTATTTTGATTTATTCCCATTCCAAAAATTACCGGCCTAAACAATTCATAATCAGATGGGTAAAATCTTTGCGTTTCTACTATAAAGTCTTCTTTAAAGACTCGACTTTTTTGAGCAAAGCTTACAAAGCTAATTTTTAGAAAGAATAAAAGTAGAGTGATTTTTTTTATCATATCGAATTGTAAAGTATCAACTTTAAAAGTTGATACTTTAATTAATTTTTATAATTGTTCTATAGGCTGAACAGTTGTCCAGCAAATACGCTCGAAAGCTCCCCATAGTATTCTTATCACCATACACTTGTCATTACCCCCAATACAACCATTATCATTACATGGTCCTGCGTAGGCTTCTTCCATTCCAATAATTATTGGAATAGTTTCCATACTTCCGGACTCACTATTAAACTGGAATCCGCTTACAAGAGCAACTACCATGGCAATTGCTACAATTTTATTGATGTAGTTTTTAATCTTCATCGCTGTCTCCTATTTGTTATTGTTAGTTAATGATCCGGTTTGGATCAAATTTTTATACTTAGTCAAGTCTATTGTTATCCACATAGCCATTGATAAAAGAAGTGAGTTGCGAAATAGCATAGCGCTATCAAATTTTCCAAATGAAAACCTTCCAAAACAACCACATGTTACCTGCCAATTATCTAAATAACCTACTAGAGAAATTATTAGAAACAAGCTGCAAGAAAGCACTACTAGCTTTTTTGTGAATATCTCTTTGAATTTTAATGCAAGACTTAACCCAAGGAAAATTTCAATTAAGGCGATTGAATAGACTATTAAAGAAGCAGTACCATGCTCAATTTCAAAAAGAAAAACTAAAATATCGCCTGTATTATCAGGACTAAATATTTTCAATATTCCTGCTGCAACAAATATAAATGACAGTATCCAAGTGAAGTATTTTTTTAATGAGTTATCCATGATTCTATTGCTTGAATTTTGACTTCTTCAAGTATTCTAAATCATGAAATGAGTAGCAAAAAGTTTGATTAGTCTTTTAGTGTAGCACAAAATCCTAGTGCAAATTCCTATCTTTTTTTGCTATCCGATTTTTCCAAATAGTTCGTTTCGTAATCTTTCCTGTACGTATTCCCCTCTTAAATTCTGTTGGATTTTTACCAATATGAGAGCGTAAATATTTATTCAAAGCTACTTCATCAGGAAGTCCTACCTCTTGCGCGTCACAATAATTTTTCTGATTTGGGTTTTTCTGAATGCAATCGAAAAGTTTCTCGACTCTTTCTCTAATAAGGGCTTCCTTGCAAGTTACTCCAAAGTGTCTTCTAAACAGACGGGCAAAATATTTAGGATCACTGCAACCCATTTCAGCTGACCACTCTTGAACAGTGCGTACTTCTCTTATTTTAGGTTTAAGCACCTTTAAAGCATTTTCTATCTCTTCCATACAAAATAAGTTCACGGTTAATATTGACGCTTATTTTGAAACCTATATTTTGTATGTCCTATCCTCTTGTATTAGATATAATTACGGATATTTTAAATTTATATGCAAGTATTAATTGTACTTAGGTTCAAAATTTTAGTTATAAACAAGCATAAGAAGGACCATCTCTATATAATAAATACAAAGCTATATTGTCCAGATAATGATCTGTTTAAAAGATTCAAGCTTCGGAGTTTGTTCGAGGATATTATTCCGAGCCTTTTCCTCGTTTCATACCTCCGGTGCGAAATGCCCCCGGAAGCTCTGCTTCCATTAGTCTTAGCTACTTCAGATGCATAACGACGAGCCTGAAGGCTCTACTAGTTTAAATCACTATGCTATACATTTTTATTGGAAGATATATACATCGCTTTTACTACATCCCGGGAGATGAGCTCAAACAGTTAGTTTTCCGCAACGGAGCTGCGGAACTAGGGTTAAAGAGTCTTAACAGATTACGCTGATGCAATCAGCGTAATCAAAAAAAAAATCAGCAAATCAGTGATCTATATTTGTTTTCGAAGTCTTGCCACAGGTTCGTTTAATTGCTCTCTGTATTTGCTTACCGTTCTGCGGGCAACTTTATATCCCTTTTCATTCAGCTGATTTGCAAGATCCTGATCGCTCATCGGGTTTCGTTTGTCTTCTTCATCAATAATGGTTTGAAGAATATTTTTAACCTCCCTGTTGGAAACCTCTTCCCCACTGTCCGTTTCCATTCCTTCATTAAAGAAATACTTTAGTTCATGAACACCGAAATTGGTTTGCACATATTTCCCATTCACTACTCTTGAGATCGTGGAGATATCCATCCCGATCCGCTCTGCAATGTCTTTAAGGATCATAGGCTTCAGACTGTCGCCATACTTGAAGAAATCTTCCTGAAGGGCAACCATGGTCTTCATCACATTCATCAACGTATTCTGTCGCTGTTTGATGGATTCGATAAACCAATTGGCCGAGTCGATCTTTCCTTTTATAAAATTCTGTGTTTGCTGATCCGGCTTCTCCCTCTTTTCCTTGATATCTTGCCACATCTCCTTGTAGTCGGGGGAAATCCGAAGTGAGGGTGAATTTCTTTGATTCAGATTTATGAGGAACTCTCCTTTATCAAGATTTGATTCATCAGTATTTCTCCAGTACACTTCAAAATCGGGTTCAATGTAATTCTGGGATTCTTCCATTCCGGTTGATACTGCTCCGGGACGTGGATCCATTCCCTTGATCACATCAAAAGCGTCTTTTAGTTCTTCTTCTGATACATTGAATTTCTGAAGCAGCTTATTGAAATGCTTCTTCTCAAAAGCTTGCCATGCATCTTTAACAATGTCGATAGCCAGCTCTCTGCCATCCAGTTCATTGGAGGATTGCTCGATCTGTACCAACAAACAATCCTGTAAACTCATAGATGCTATGCCGATGGGATCGAGCAACTGAATTTGTTTTCGGATGCGGTCCACATCTTCCACTTCCACATACACACTGTGATTGAAAGCAATATTATCGGCTACGGCTTCCAGTTCTCGCCTGAAATAACCGTCTTCATCCAGCGAACCCAGGATCTGATCGGCTATCAATTCTTCCTCTTCAGTCAGATCCAGCAAACTCACCTGCTCTTCCAGCTCTTCCAAAAAAGACGCATGATAAGGATCGGGAAGATCCTGCCACTCCTGCATATCCGGATGTGTGGGAGTAGAATAAGACTCTCCCTCAAATTCAGTATTGGAATCAAATTCATCCCAGTCTACTTCGTGTTCTTCAAGCGTTTCTAGTCCGTCTTCTTTTTCCTGGGAAATTGGTTTTTCATCTTCAATTTCAACTCTCTCCTGTCGAATTTCTCCGGGTTCTGCTTCTTCCAGAATGGGATTCAGTTCCAGCTCTTCTTTGATCCGTTGCTCCAGAGCTATGGTCGGTAACTGAAGCAACTTGATGAACTGCAATTGTTGTGGCGACAGTTTTTGCTGCTGACCCAGTTGCTGCTTTTGGCTAATATTTTGTTGATTCCGAAGCATGCCTAGTCTACTTCCTGTTCTCGTATATAGTTACAAGCAGCTTTAAATTCGTCATACCAATCTTCACCATAACGTCTGGTCAGTGGTTTTTCCAGAAAATCGGATAAATAAATTCCTTCTTTGCTTCCCTTATCACAAGCAGCAGAACATAAACTGTCTACATATTCGAAGTTGGCGTAATCAAAGTCAGCAATCTTCTTTAACCGTACCGGAAACAAGTGGCAACTCAATGGCTTTTCCCAGTCAATGCGTCCGTCAAAATAAGCTTGTTGGATAGAACAATATGAAACGTCGTTATCTCCATACTTCACAAATATACATTCAGCTTCATTTACACAAGCGATCTCATATCCGGCTTTTTCGCTTCCGATGACTACACCATCTCGTTCGGCGACTTCTACCGCTTCCGGTCTCAGTTCATCTTTTAATAACCGATAGGCTTTATGTAATACGGGAATTTCATCTTTTACAACCGGAGCTCCTGCGTCCCCCACTACACAACATGCTCCTTTGCATCGCGGCAAATCGCATGCGAATTTCGTGGTTGCAATCTCTTCTGTAAGAATGGTGTCTTGAACTTTGAACATATCCAAAGATACAAATAGTGGATGGAATTTCTGTTGTTATTCATTAATGATTTTACTCTCACAAAACGCAGGGAGAAATTCCAGCATCCTACCAATCGGACTGAAGTCCTCTCTGGTTTACTTAATGATCTTGTAACAATCAACAAATTCCATCAGGTTCACTAGCAAGGGATTCGTCCCGCAGCTTTAAGAAAACGCTCTCTCATTTTTACTCGGAATTACCGAAGCATACAACTAAGAATCTCGATAAAATATATTTATATAAAATATTACTGATTTCTTTTAAGTTAATGATCAAACTCAACCAAATCTTCAGCTATGCTTTCAGTGATTCTTCTATTGCTTACTATTTCATCTTTTCAGCAAACCACATCAGATAGTGTAACCGTAAACTCAGAGATAGCTAATGTAACGGTTTTCAGGTCTCAGGCTCAAATTGAACGGATTTCTGATGTTCGGTTATCTCCCGGAAAAAATGTTGTAGTATTTACTGAATTGTCCGAATCAATGGTTCCAAATAGTATTCAACTAAAAGGAAAGGGTGCTTTTACCTTACTCTCTATCACCCATCGTAATAATTTTATTGAGGAGACTTCCAATAGTAAACTTGTTAACCAATTAACTTCACAAAGAGATAGTCTTCAGCGTTTGATAACATCAAAAAGAGCCCGAATAAATGTTATAAATAGTAATGTTTCCTTATTGAGTTCATCCAATAACATTGCAAATAATCATAAGTTATCGGCTTCAGAACTAGACGCTCTTCTTGATCTCAACTCAAAACGACTATTGGAATTTGAAGAACAAAAGATCCTTATAAATAATGAGATCAGTGGCATTAATGACCGGATTCGATTACTTAATAACCGAATAAGAGAAGAAGGCAGAAGCATCAGAAACAGATTCAAAGAAGTTGTCGCTGAGATCGAAGTGGAATCGGCAAAGGAATTGGAATTTTCGCTTCAGTACCTGGTGTATAACACCGGTTGGAACCCAAGCTACGATATACGTTCGGAAAATATAAACGCACCATTGTCATTCACTTATAAAGCCAATATCTATCAAAATACAAGATACGATTGGAATGATGTGCAATTTACTATCAATTCCGGTGATCCTTCTCAAAATGTGCAAAAACCGGAATTAGCACCAAATTATGTAGGGTTTTATAATACCAGACAAAAGCCAAACAGAAGTTCAGGTGGAAACTCGGTAGCAACATTTAAACGCTCTGAAGATAAAGGACTCATTGAAGGTATAGTGATGGATCAAGCTTCAGGGGAACCGATTCCCGGAGCATCTGTATTTATACCTGAACTCAATAAAGGAGTAAGTACTACCGTAGATGGACTTTTTGAATTGGATAACGTTCCAAATGGCACCTATACATTGAGGATCAATTATATTGGATATCGATCTTTGAATAAGAGATTCTCAATAAATAATTCCGGACTAAATGTGTTCACCTTATTAGCAGCAGATGTTTTTGGTTTGGATGAACTAGTTGTTACCGGCATGTCCGATCAAATACAGGGAAGAGCTTCCGGAGTTTCAGTTGCAAACGAAGAGTTTGTAGACTCAGAATTACTTGTAAACCAAGAGATCTCTAACCAAACTTCGTTCAGTTATAAAATAGAACGCCCCTATTCGGTTCCTTCAGACGGAAAAGAACATACACTAGAGATCAAGAAAGAAACACCCGAAACAGATTATCTCTATGCATCAGTTCCTAAACTATCTTCCAATGCTTATCTGATCGGAAATTTGACAGATTGGGATGAACTGAACCTGATCGAAGGCGATGCTAACGTGTATTTTGAAAACAGCTTTGTTGGTAGTACTTATTTAGATCCCTCTTCTCTTCTGGATACTTTGGAAATATCACTCGGTAAAGATGAGCGCATTGTTATCGAAAGAAAGAAACTCAAAGATTTTGAAGAACGTCGATTTTTCGGAAGCAAAACCAGAGAAAGTTTATCATTTGAGATCAGTATCAGAAATACAAAATCTGAGCCAATTGAAATTAATGTTGAAGATCAGATTCCAGTTTCCACAGATGAAAGTATAAAAATATCTCCAAAAGAACTTTCAGGCGGAGAGCTCGAAGAACAAACCGGAATTATAAACTGGAGATTGAATCTGAAACCAAATGAAACAAAAAAACTTATATTGAACTATCAGCTTGAATATCCAAAAGGGAAAAGAATAAACAACTAACTGATTCAACATTATGTCTGAAATTTCCGGTCAAAATAAACGAAGCTTTTCGGAGCGAAATACTGTAATGATTAAAGCAGTATTTATAGCAATTATAACACTCTTACTACTTATTCCTGCCGCAATGATTAGCAATTTAGTGTATGAAAGACAAAACACTATGAATGAAGCCATAAATGAAATTGGAGAAAAATGGGGTAAAGAACAGACCTTAACAGGACCATTTCTGACTATTCCTTTTACAAAACACATTAAAAGATACTCCCCAAAAGATTCTACCGATGTATGGATCGAAAGAACGGATTATCTGAATATGTTACCGGAAAATTTAAATGTGTCTGGTTCAATCGCTCCCGAAAAAAGATACCGGGGTATCTTTGAAGTAATTGTTTATAATTCTGACATCTCTCTTGATGGCGATTTTTCTACTTTGAATATCAAAGATTTTGATATCGAAACAAAAGACCTCCATCTCGACAATGCCTTTCTTAGTATTGGCATTTCTGACCTTAGAGGTATTGAAGAACAAATAGATCTGAAATGGGGAGAAAATACTAAAGTCTTTAATCCGGGAACTATTACTACAAACATCATAAGTTCAGGAATAAATGCACCTCTCAATATTTCTGTAAATAGTAATGGTGATATTCTCTCTGAACCTTTTGCATTTAACTTGAAACTTAAAGGAAGCGAATACCTTAGATTTGTCCCGGTAGGAAAAATAACGGATGTTGAACTTAAATCAGATTGGAATACCCCAAGCTTTGACGGTGCTTTTTTACCTGATCACAGAACTGTTTCTGACTCAGGTTTTGTAGCAAACTGGAATATTCTTCATTTAAACAGAAATTACCCACAGGCTTGGTTGAATTCAGAACACCGAGTACAAGAATCAGCTTTTGGCGTAGACCTGTTACTTCCGGTAGACAATTACAAAAAGTCTGAACGAAGCATTAAGTATGCTATTTTATTTATTGGATTAACATTTCTGGTCTTCTTTTTTATAGAAATAATCAATAAAAAGAGAGTACATCCTATTCAATACATCCTTGTTGGTTTAGCTCTTTGTTTATTCTACACTTTACTTTTATCCATATCTGAACACAGCACATTCAATTTTGCTTATTTAATCTCTTCAGTGCTAACAATTGGTCTTATTTCCGCTTATACCAAAACAGTTTTAAAAAGCAATTCTTTGACAGGTTTAATGTCTGGTATTCTTACCATTTTGTATCTCTTTATTTATGTGATCATACAGCTTGAAGATTATGCATTACTGATGGGAAGCATTGGTCTGTTTATCATACTTGCTCTTGTCATGTATTTCTCAAGAAAAATTGATTGGTACGAAATAAATAATGAAATGAAATTGTGAGTTCTAATTAGCAACTCCCCTCTTAATATTTTATCTTTAGGGATTCTACAAGCTGGCAAAAAACCAGCTTGTTTTATTTGACGCATTTATGCAACTAAGGTGATTGGATCACCTTTTTTTATAAGCACCTAACTTGAATATTTAAATCCTGAGCATCTTGGAACCCGAATTATCAGCACGATCAGTCAGCGTAGAAATCTTAATTGAATTCGACCGTGAAAAAAACCTGGACTATTCACTTGCAAACGAGCTGGATACTCGTGAAAAAGCTCAGGTAAGAGAATACGTACAGAATATACTCCGTAAAAGAAGTTACCTGGATTTTATCATCGATCATTTCTCTTCAATCGGAATTGAGGAAATGAAACCGGAGCTGAAGAATATTCTTCGTCTTTCTATTTATGATATGCTGTTTATGGACAGCACTCCTGATTATGCAGCTATCAATGAGGCCGTTGAAATAGCTAAATTTATGCTCGGTTCTAAAACCGGCGACCTCGTAAATGCTATTCTCCGTAATATGCAACGCGAAGAAGGCGCTCTGCCAAAACCGGCTTTCAAAGACAGAACCAAATTAGTAGCTACTACTTTCTCTCATCCGGAGTGGTTGGTAGCAAGATGGAATAAGCGTTTTGGAGAAAGAGAAGCGTTTCAGTTGTACCAGGCAAACAATAGCCGCCCAAATTATTATGTTCGCGTTAACACCATCCGTACCAAGCCTGAAAACTTTGAGCTGCGTATGGAAAAAATGGGCATCGACTTTGAATCAAGTGACTGGTTACCAAATTTCTATAAAGTAGACTCTGTTCAACCTTTCATTGAAAAGGGCTTGTTTGCAAAAGGATTGTGCCATGTGCAGGATCTGGCTGCCGGATTTGCTCCGTTTATCTTAGACCCTCAGCCTGATGAGAAAATTTATGATCTCTGTGCTGCTCCTGGTACCAAATCAATTATGATCGCTGATTTGACTGAAGCTAAAAGTGATATCCTTTCTGTGGATATTTCCGCTGAACGACTGGAACTGCTTGCAGAAAATGCGCTGAACTTTGGTGCTGAAAACATTAAAATTCGTCGCGGTGATATTCTGGAATTATCACTTCCTCTTGCGGATGCTGTTTTATTAGACGCTCCTTGTACAGGAACCGGTGTATTGAGCAAACGTGCTGACCTTCGCTGGAGAAGAGACGAGCAAGGCCTTAAAAATGCAGTGGAACTTCAGGAGAAATTACTGGAAGAAGCAGCAAACATGGTAAAACTTGGTGGCCGCTTAGTGTATAGTACTTGTTCGCTGGAACCAGAAGAGAACATGGAACAGATCCATAAGCTTCTTGAAAAAATGGACGATAACTTTGAGCTGCAACCGCTTGAAGATTTCGTGCCGGAAGAAGTTTTGATCGAAGATGGTAAAGCTTACCAAACCTATCCTCACAAACATGGATGTGACGGACATTTTGGTGTATTATTGAAAAGAGTAAAGTAAGAAGAAGTGACTGAGTGAGTAGGTGACATAGTTATAAAGTGCACAGTACTTTGTAACTATGTCACTCTGCAACTTCAAACTATGTCACCTAATTTTATAAAAGAGAAATTCCTTAATTAGTAGCTGAAGTGAGCGATTCAACGAACACAAAAAAAGAAATTCCCGCACAGTACGATCCTTCTCAAGTTGAAGACAAATGGTATAAATATTGGATGGATAATGATTATTTCCACTCCACACCTGATGAAAGAGAACCATTTACAGTCGTAATTCCCCCGCCTAATGTTACCGGCGTTTTGCACATGGGGCACATGTTGAACAATACCATTCAGGATGTTTTGGTCCGTAAAGCCAGAATGCAGGGTTACAACGCTTGTTGGGTTCCCGGAACAGATCACGCTTCTATTGCTACTGAAGCAAAAGTAGTACGAAAGCTCCGTGAAAAAGGTGTTACTAAAAAAGATCTCACCCGTGATGAATTCATGGAACACGCCTGGGAATGGACGCACGAACACGGCGGCATCATCCTTGAGCAACTTAAGAAATTAGGCGCCAGCTGTGATTGGGATCGCACCACTTTCACAATGGATGAGAAGTATTCTGAAAGTGTAATTGATACATTCATTGATCTCTTCAATAAAGGAAAGATCTATCGCGGTGCCCGGATGATCAACTGGGATCCGGCTGCAAAAACAGCGCTCAGTGATGAAGAAGTAATTCATAAGGAAGTTAATTCTAAGCTCTATCACGTTCGCTATAAGATCGTTGATTCCGATGAATATGTAACTATTGCAACTACTCGACCGGAAACAATTCTGGGTGACACAGCGGTCTGTATTAACCCTGATGATGAACGATACACGCATCTTCATGGTAAAAAAGCGATCGTTCCGTTGGTAAATCGTGAAGTTCCTATCATCCTGGATGACTATGTGGACATGGAATTTGGAACAGGTTGCCTGAAAGTAACGCCTGCTCATGATCTGAATGATTATGATCTCGGACAGCGACATAATCTGGAAACCATCAACATGATGAACGCCGACGGAACTGTCAGTGAAGAAGGCGAACTCTATATCGGAATGGACCGGTTTGATGTTCGTAAGCAGATCTCAAAAGACCTTGACGAGGCAGGTAACCTTGTTGAAGTAGAAGATTACAAGAACAAAGTTGGTTATTCTGAAAGAACGGACGCTGTTATCGAACCACGTCTTTCTCTTCAATGGTGGGTTGCAATGAAAGAGCTGAGCGAACCTGCTCTTGAAAATGTTATGAATGATAACATTCAATTTCATCCGGAGAAATTCAAGAACACTTATCGTCATTGGATGGAAAACGTTCGTGACTGGTGTATTTCTCGTCAACTTTGGTGGGGACACAGAATTCCTGCTTATTATTATGGCGATGGTGATGATGACTTTGTTGTTGCTAAGACATTGAAAGAAGCAGTAAAAGCTGCTAAAGAAAAATCCGGAAACAAAAAGCTTTCAGCCAGTGACCTGAAACAGGAAGAAGATGTACTGGATACTTGGTTTTCATCATGGTTGTGGCCAATCTCTGTATTTGACGGATTCTATAAAAAAGACGAAGTAGATTACTACTACCCTACCAATGATCTGGTTACGGCTCCGGAGATCATGTTTTTCTGGGTTGCCAGAATGATCATTGCCGGATATGAATATCGTGGTGAGTTACCATTCAAAAATGTGTATTACACCGGAATAGTTCGAGACAAACAAGGTCGCAAGATGAGCAAGAGTTTAGGAAATTCTCCTGATCCGTTAGAGCTCATCTCAGAATTTGGTGCAGATGGAATACGTATGGGAATGTTATTTGCAACTCCTGCAGGAAATGATCTCCCTTTCGATTCAAAACTTTGTGAACAAGGAAGTAAATTCAGTAATAAGATATGGAATGCATTCCGCTTTTTATCCATGAATATGGAAGAAGATGTGGAATACAATCCTACAACTGAAATAGATTCCGAAAATCTGGTTGATCGCTGGATGATGTCTCGTATCCATCAAACCATCAAAGAAGTTGAAGAAGATTTTCAGAACTATAAACTGAATGACGCCCTCAAGAAAGTATATTCTTTGATCTGGGATGATTTCTGCGATTGGTATATCGAACTTGCTAAACCGGCTAATTACGGTGATAAGTTTGACAACGAACGACTTAATGTTGCTTTAGGGATGTTTGAGCAATTGATGAAACTACTCCACCCTTTTATGCCGTTTATCAGTGAGGAGATCTGGCAGTATATTGATGAAAGATCATCAGAAGAAGCGCTGTGTATTTCCGACTGGCCTCAGTATGATGAGAGCAAGATCAATACCGAAGATGTAACTCTCTTCGAAAGTATTCAGGGAATGATTTCTGCCTTAAGAAATATCCGTTCTGAAATGGGTGTTTCACCTAAAAAAGACATTGAAGTACTCATTAAGTCTTCTAATGCAGAAAAAATTGAAGAAAACGAATGGATACTTAGAAAGCTTCAGGTTTTAAAGTCCCTGTTTATAGCTACCGATCTGAAAAAACCAAAAGCCTGTGCTTCTGCTCTTGTCGCTAATGATGAAATCTACGTTCAGATGTTTGATCTGGTTGATGTAGATAAAGAGATCGAAAGGATTCAAAAAGAAATACAACGTGTTGAAGGTTTCCTGAAAAGTGTAAACGGAAAGCTTAATAACTCGAACTTTGTGGATAACGCACCTGAAGCTGTCGTTCAAAACGAACGAAATAAAAAACGGGACGGAGAAGCAAATCTCGAAAAGCTAAAGGAACAGCTGAAAGATTTTCAGTAATTTAGAAACCACAGAGAGCACAAAGAATTTTAGCTACTGGTTCCGATGGTCTCCGTCGGAACCAATCAAACGAACCTGGCTCTGATTACGCACCAACGCAGAGCATTGGTGCAAGAAATAGTTTTAAAGGCTCTTATGAACACAATTACTTAACTCCCAGATTCATAAATAAGCAAGCAATGGAATTTCTCCCTTGCGATTAAATTAATGAAAAAATTTTCCCTACAACCTGAAGAGCCACAAGGAAAACCTGATTTCCTGAAAGGATTAAATGAGCAACAACGTAAAGCGGTAACTCATACTAATGGACCGCTTTTAATTATTGCCGGTGCCGGTAGTGGTAAAACCCGGGTGTTAACCTTTCGGATAGCTTACCTCCTTCAACAGTTTAAGGCAGCACCAAACGAAATTCTGGCTCTTACATTCACGAACAAAGCAGCTCGTGAAATGAAAGACCGGATCAAAGGATTGATCGGCGACAAAGCTTCTAAACTCTGGATGGGAACCTTTCACTCTATTTTTTCAAAGATATTACGATTTGAAGCAGACAGATTAGGCTATGGTAAAGACTTCACAATTTATGATACCAGTGATTCTGAAACCGTTATTAAACAGATCCTCCAGGAACTGAACTTTAATCCCAAGGAGATCAAGCCAAAAACTATCCGTAATAAGATCAGTGATGCAAAGAATCAACTTATCGATCCGGATACATATCAAAATAAGTTTGTGGGTAGTACACTGGATGATATCACCGCCCGAGTCTACAAGATCTACATTACTCGTTTGAAAGAAAGCAATGCCATGGATTTTGATGATCTGTTGATAAAGCCTATTCAATTGTTTGAAGAATTTCCTGAAGTGCTGGAAGTGTATCAGAATCGCTTTAAGTATATCATGATCGATGAGTATCAGGATACCAATCATGCTCAGTATAAAGTCACTAAAATGCTGGCCAAGAAGTACGGAAATATTTGTGTGGTTGGCGATGACGCACAAAGTATTTACTCATTCCGAGGCGCTGATATCTCAAACATCCTGAACTTTCAGGAAGATTATGAAGACGCTGAAAGAGTTCCATTAGAACAAAATTATCGTTCTACAAAATCTATTCTTCAATGTGCCGATTCTATCATCAAAAAGAACTCAAAGCAACTGGATAAAACTCTTTGGACCGAACAGGATTATGGCGATCCGGTTATTCTTCTGGATAATTATGATGAAAGAGATGAAGCAAACAGAGTTGCCAGTTATATTCATGAGCTGAAACTGAGGCACGGATATAATAACAATGATTTTGCCATACTGTATCGCACAAATTATCAATCCCGCGTTTTTGAGGAAGCACTCAGAAGACGAGATCTGGCTTATCAATTGGTGGGAGGTCTCTCCTTCTATCAGCGTAAAGAGATCAAGGACGTGCTTGCTTATCTGACTTTATTGGTGAACCCAAACGATGAAACTAATCTCATCCGGATCATCAATGAGCCATCAAGGGGAATTGGTAATAAATCAATTCAGGACCTTAGAAAAAAAGCACGCTCTGAAGGACGTTCTGTGTGGACCATTCTTCAGGATGTTGAAAACACAGATGTTTACAAACCGGCTAAAGTACGAATTCGCGAATTTGTGGATATGATCAACCGTTTGCGTTCGGAGATGGAAAACGGTTTAAATTTAACTGAATCGACCCGTACAATTCTGGAGCAATCGGGCTATGTAAAAGCGTTGGTTGAAGAAAATTCTCAGCAATCGATGATGAGAAGAGACAACATCCTGGAATTCCAGAATGCTATCGCTTATTACGAAAAGGGGAACTCTAATCCTTCTCTGAGTGCATTTTTGCAGGAAATCAGCCTGATCACTGATGCTGATAAATTTGATGAAAATAAACCGGCCATAACACTTATGACTGTTCATGGTTCCAAAGGGTTGGAATTCCCAACTGTATTTGTAGTAGGTTTAGAAGAAAACCTGTTCCCTGTTGGTGCAAGAGTAGGTTTTGAAGTCGATATCGAAGAAGAACGTCGTTTATTTTATGTAGCCATCACAAGAGCAGAAGAACGATTATATTTCAGTCATGCCAGAAACAGGTATAAATTCGGCGAGGAACAGCGACAAATACGTTCGCGCTTTATAGATGAAGTTGATTCGGGAGTAGTTCGTACCGAAACCGGAGCAACAATTACACAGAAAGCAGATCGTTTCTCTTTGGATGAATCTTCATCGTCCAATAAATCAACAAGTGCAACTTCCATAGAATATGATTGGGAAACTCCCGTTAGTGGCAAGACTTATAAATCTGCCAGTGGAAATACTATTGAATATGATCTGCAGGATGGAGACGATCCTTTTCAAGTTGGAGCTGTTGTTGAACATGCAAAATTTGGCCCCGGAAAGATCATTAGCAGAACCGGATTAGGAATGGATACAAAAGTTGTTGTATTTTTCAAGTCAAGAGGACAAAAGAAGTTGATGCTGAAAGCAGCACCACTTAAGGTTATAGGTTAGAAAAAGGACGGCTTTAAATACTATGTGGAAGGTTTTAACAACCATTTTTATGGGCTTTATCTGTGCAACTAATATTTTTGCACAACCTGTTATAACACCAAAGAATTTAGCTCTTGGTGGCGGGGGAACTACTTATATCACTGATTTCAATGCCAATTTCTATAACCCTGCTAACCTGTTAATTAATGACAGAAAGAAAACTGTGGATATAGGGTTTCTCTCAGGAGCTTCTACCTTTAACGGTGTTTTGAACTTTGAAAATCCGGATGATCAAAAAGATAACTTCCTCAAGTATTTTGATAAATTTTCTTCCGGTGACTATAATCTTACTCCGGCAAACAGTGAACTGATCATTGACACTCATTATAAAAGAGAAAGATTGAATTCTGTCCATCAATCCCGTTTTGAGGTCACAACTTTTGGAGTAAACTGGATAAAAAATAACCGGGCATATTCTATTGCAGCCAGAACCAGAGTCGGATCTTCCTATGAAGCGGGGCGTAATTGGTACACAGATCAATTAGTGGTAGAAAACAATGTTGCTATGTCTAATCAGAATCTCGTCCATCGCTATCAGGTACTACATGAATTTTCTTTCGGTTATTCAGAGTCTGCCAGCCTTATCAACGGGTTAAGTTCTCGTTTGGATAATTTCTTAATCGGATTTGCTCCGAAATTTATCCTGGCCGGTCCGTATCAAAATACAGAATGGAGAAATGGGTATTCCCGCGAAAATGGATCGACTGTAATTAACAGATCTCAAGTTTTCAATCATCAGTCAGCCGGTAACTTAACTGAGGCAACTCAATCCTATATGAATGGAGTTTCAGCAAACCAATCAGTTGATCAATCTCTGGAACCTTTCAAGGATGAACTTACTAATATTCATGGTTACGGAGCAGGTGTAGATGTCGGTTTTACTTATCTGCTAACTTTTGGAAGTGACCTTTCCACTCTCAGTACCAATGAACAGCCTATCAAACGGTCAATTCGACTTTCCTTTTCAATAAATGATATTGGCTTTGTAAATTATTCTGACAAAACATTACACTTGGAGGAAACAAGAAGTAATTCTACTTCCGATACCTTCCCAGCTGAAGCAAGTGAATATTTTGCAGGTGCTCCCGGACAATATATTAACTTTGTTGAACAACAAGGAGATGGCGATCCTTTTGCAGATAATTCAGCAAATTTTGAGACTGGTTCTTTTTCTACACTCTTGCCTACATCATTTAATGGAGGAATTTTAATCGAGTTAAACCGTATTAAAGTTATGGGAGACATGAGTATCGGAATATCGAATAATGCATTTAATTCAACCCGCTTAGTTACTTCTTTAGGTGCTGAACTCAGACCTTTAAACTTTCTTCCTTTACGAGGAGGATTGCAATTTGGTCCGGGCTTACCGGGATCTTTTAATGTAGGAACCGCTATTGAAACCAGATTTTGGGATCTTTCCTTAGGATTAACTGTATCTGCAAGATCTTTTACTACTGCTACAAATTTGGCGGGAGCAGGTGTAGCGGTACTTCAGTTCCATCTGTAACTGACACTTTGCCTTGGCTTACTGCCAGCAACTAAAAAAGTATGACGCTTTGCATTACACCTGAGTTTGGCTTCGTATTTGCGTTAATTTGACTAATAAAGAAATTTTGAAATAATATTTATGAAAGACCGATTTAATACGTTTGATAGTTTTGATGAATCAGACGCTAGTTTTGATGATTTTGAACAAGCCATTCCTCTAATGTCTGAGGAAGAAGAAAAGGAGCTCACTGAATCTGTGATTCCTGATGAACTTCCTATACTTCCGTTAAAAAATACAGTCCTGTTTCCCGGAGTTGTAGTACCGATTACCGTTGGAAGAGACCGTTCCCTCGCTTTAGTTAAAGAAGCTTACGCTGGAGATAAGATCATTGGGGTGGTTACACAGAAGGATGAGGATATTGAAGAACCGGAAGATAAGGATCTTCATCGTGTTGGAACCATGGCGCGTATCATCAAACTTATAAAAATGCCTGATGGCAGTAAAAGTATTGTGATCCAGGGAAAGTCTGGTTTTGAAGTTGAAGAATTCACTCAAAGCAGTCCTTTCTTTAAAGCCAAAGTGAAAGCATTTCCCAAAGAAATGGATATTCAGGGAGTAGAGCTGGATGCTTCTATCAGAAACATCAAAGAAACAGCAACGAGGATAATTAACCTGTCCCCTAATATTCCTTCTGAAGCAACAATTGCTGTAAATAACATCAACAGCCCTACTTTTCTGTTGAACTTTATTTCTTCAAACCTGAATGTAGGTATTGAGAAAAAGCAGCAACTGCTTGAAATTCAGAAATTCTCTGATAACCTGAATAAGGTAATGGAATTCCTTGAGCAGGAAGTTCAGGTGCTGGATATGAGTGAAAAGATCAGAACTAAAGTGAAATCTGATATTGATGATCAACAACGTGAGTTTTATCTCCGTCAGCAAATGAAAGCCATTCAGGAAGAACTGGGTGAAGACGCTGAACATCAGGAAGTAGAAAAACTCAAAGAGAAATTAGCAGCAAAAAAACTTCCTGAAAACGTAAGAGAAGAAGCTGAGAAAGAGCTACGAAGACTAGAAATGACTCCTAATGCTTCTCCTAATTATGGAATCATTCACAGTTACGTTGAATGGATTCTGGATCTTCCATGGGATGAATATTCTGAAGACAAACTGGATCTTAAATTTGCCAAAGAAGTTTTGGATGAAGATCACTACGGACTGGATAAGGTAAAGAAACGTATTATTGAATATCTGGCTGTCCTGAAGTTGAAAGAAGACATGAAGGCTCCTATTCTGTGTTTCTACGGCCCTCCCGGTGTTGGTAAAACATCTTTAGGTAAATCTATTGCGAGATCTCTAAACAGAGAATTTGAGCGTTTTAGCTTAGGTGGAATCAGAGATGAAGCAGAAATTAGAGGTCACAGACGAACGTATATTGGCGCCCTTCCGGGAAGAATCATCCGCTCTATGAAGAAAGCAGGAAAAGGAAACCCTGTTATCATGCTTGACGAGATCGATAAAGTAGGTTCTGATTATCGGGGAGACCCAACATCTGCCCTGCTTGAAGTTCTCGACCCTGAGCAGAATGACACGTTTAGTGATAACTATTTAGAGTTGGAATATGATCTTTCAAAAGTGATGTTCATTGCAACTGCGAATAGTCTCGATACCATTCCTGCTCCATTAAAAGACAGAATGGAGATCATAAACATCAGCGGTTATACTCTTGAAGAGAAAACTGAAATCGCTAAAAAGTATCTGATCCCTAAACAGATCAAAGAAAACGGGCTCAAATCTGAGCAAATTTCCATAGACGAAAAGTCTATCCACAAAGTGATCGATCAATATACTCGTGAGTCTGGTGTAAGGAATCTTGAACGTCAGGTTGCAGGTGTATGCCGCGGAGTAGCAGCAAAAATTGCAAAAGGCGAAATAGAAGAATTTTCCGTAACCGAAGGTGATATTGAAGAGTTTCTTGGAAAACAGAAGTACTTCAGTGATGCAGCTGAAAGAACAACTGTTCCCGGCGTAGCTACAGGATTGGCATGGACTCCTTTCGGTGGAGATATTCTCTTTATTGAGGCTAGTGTTTCCAAAGGTTCAGGAAAGCTTAACATTACCGGACAACTTGGTGATGTGATGAAAGAATCAGCGATGTTAGCTATCTCCTATTTAAAAGCTCATGCTGATGAAGTTGGTATTCCTGAAGAAGCTTTCAAATACTGGGATCTTCATATTCACGTTCCTGCAGGTGCTGTTCCAAAAGACGGACCTTCTGCAGGTGTTTCGCTGATGTCGGCCATAGCTTCTATTTTTACTCAAAGAAAAGTAAAAGGAACTATAGCTCTAACCGGAGAAATTACACTTCGTGGATTGGTATTACCGGTTGGTGGTATTAAAGAAAAAGTACTGGCTGCAAAAAGAGCGGGTATCAAACAAGTACTTCTTCCAAAGAAAAACGAAAAAGACGTAGCCGAGATCGAAAAAGATGTGATCGGTGATCTTAAAGTAAATTATCTGGAAAGAATGGAAGAATTACTGGATCAAATGCTTGAGAAAGTTCCTGAAAACGATCCTAAAGCGTTTTTCAAAGTGAGCGATGCTCATAAAAACTCTGTCACAGGTAAAAACGGTAAATTGGAAAATGTAACCGTTTCGAAATAATTTAAAATAAAAAGACCCTTAACGGGGTCTTTTTTATTTAATACTATTCCACTCATCTTCAGTGGCTACTGAAGCCTGGTGCTCCATCAACAGCTTCCATTCTCCACTCGATTTGGTCAATAATGCCTCAAGGTGAATATATACTGTACTTTGCTGTTCACCTTTATTTTGAGAAGAATATTTAAATATTCCCGTTTCATAGGCTGTGGTCTCACTATGAAACCGCTCTGAAAATCTAAATTCAACACTGGCTTTCATCTTTCCTGCTTTAGTGTCCTCAAACCCCTGTTTCCATCCATCCAAAGCATCAGAAATCGGATAACTATTTCCGGAAATACCATTCACCAAAACCGCATCAGGATGAAAAGTATCAGCATATCCTTTGAAATCCCCTTCTTGTACAGTTCTTGAAGCTTCTTTCCAGAATTGGTCTAACTCAGACGTTGGATCTTGTACCCCGTTGAAAAGAAATAATATCATTAAAGGCAGAAATGAAATCTTGATCATATTATTTATTTGAATGATTAAATTTGATTCTTAAAGAACCCAAAAATCGGGAATTATCCAATATTATAAGTTTTCTTCTTGCCTATACCATACTCTTCCGTATTTTCAGGAATGCAAAAAGGAAGAGTATTGGAATCTACAGGAAGTTGGTACAAAGTTGATACCGGAGAAGAGATCATAAACAGCAGACTCCCGGGTAAATTCCGCTTGGACAAAAAAGAAGTGACCAATCCAATCACTGTAGGTGATATGGTTGACCTGGAAGTGAATAATGACGGATCCGGCAATATTCTGAATATTCATGATCGGGAAAATTATATCACAAGACAGGCAACCCATGGTAAGCGAGGCGAACATATTCTGGTCTCCAATCTAGATCAGGCTTTTGTGGTTCAATCCATCAGACAACCAAAGCTGAATGAAGGATTTATAAACAGATTTCTGGTTACTTGTGAAGCTTATGATGTATCTGCAGGAATCATCATAAACAAAATGGATCTTGCTAAGAAAGGAGATCATGATTTTGTGGAAGACATGATCGGAGTTTATTCTTCCATTGGATATCCTGTGTATACATGTTCTATCGAAGATACTGATTCAATAGAACAACTTAAGTCTCTGTTTAAGGATAAAATATCTGCGTTCATTGGTCCTTCCGGGGTTGGAAAAACAAGTATCTTAAATGCCATTGATCCGGACTATAACTTAAAAGTCGGAGAGATTTCCAGCTCGTCAAATAAAGGAAAACACACTACCACTTTTGCTCGCTTAATTCCACTGGATATAGGTGGGTTTGTAGCTGATACTCCCGGAATACGGGAATTCGGTCTGGTAAATATTGAAGACTGGGAATTATCGCTTTATTTTCCTGAAATGTTAGAACCCAGAGAAACTTGCAAATTCAATACCTGTACTCATATTCATGAACCGGGCTGTGGTGTAATCGAAGCTTTTGAAAATGGAGAAATAGATCCAAACAGGTATCATTCTTATATCAATATGCTGGAATCGCTGGAAGATTAAGATTTTCAAATACCTCAAAAAGGGTATTCAAACTATCCAAAATAATACAGATATTAGCCTATAAACATTAATACAGGAGAATACATGACAAAACGCTACAAGACTATTACAAAACTCATTCTTAGTGGCTTTATACTAGGATTTATGGCCATTACCCCGGCAAAAGCACAGTTCGGAGATATTGGTGCTTTCTTAGAAGCCGGTGCAAACGATGCTTCCATTCTTACCAGAGAATATATAAAACCTTTTCCAACTGGTTTCGGTACTGGTTTAAATGCAGGTTTTACTGAAAGCGCAGCTCCAAAAAAACTTTTTGGATTTAGTCTTCAAATAAGACCTTCTGTAGCTGTAGTACCTTCAGGAGACCAAAGTTTTGATATTTCCGCACTTAATTTAGAAAAAATTAGAGTAGCTTCAGGAGAAGATCCTGTTACTCAAACAATTTCCGGAAGTAAAGATGGAGGACCACTTTTAGAGATCTTTGCGGACCCTAACGACCAGAATACAAAAATAGGTGAATTTGAAATGCCCGGAGGTACAGGATTTGCATTTGTTCCTGCACCAATAGTTCAGGCAAGCATTGGTCTTATTAAGAAAACTGATGTTACTGTACGATATCTTCCTGAAACTGATATTAGCGATTTCGGAAGCATGAGTATATTAGGTGGTGCTGTTAAACATGAACTAACCCAGTATGTTCCTGGAGGGAAGTTACTCCCGGTGGATGTTTCGGTAATGGTTGGTTTTAACCAAATTTCTGTGGATGCCGGCCTCGATCTCCAACCAGATCAAAATGCTACTCGTGATCCCAATGATCCTACTTTAACATCTAACCCAAACCCAGATTTTTCGACTCAGGAAGTTACTACAACGACAAATACATTTGTTGTTAATGCTCTAGTTGGAAAGTCGTTACCATTTATTTCTGTATATGGCGGTGTTGGTTATCAAAAAGCTGATTTTGAGTTAAGTATGGTGGGAGATTATCCGGTTGCTTCTTTCAACCCTACTACCCCACAAGAAGATTATAACGTACTCACTGATCCATTCGCTCTTGAAATAGAAAGTGAAAGCAACCTTCATTTATTAGGTGGTTTCAGACTTCGACTTGGTATTTTAGCATTCTATGGCGAAGCTACTTTAGCGAACTACTTTACGGCAAATGCCGGAGTTGGTATCAGTTTTAGATAATTGATGCCGATATAGATTATAAAAAAAGCCGCTTATCAAATGATAAGCGGCTTTTTTATTTCTCATTCTTTTAAATCAATGTGCAGCTAAAACTGGGCTTGCAACTTTTTCATCCGATTCAATTACCCCATCTCTTAGTCTTACAATTCTTCGGGAGTATTCTGCAATTTCGTTTTCATGAGTTACCAGGATGATGGTATTTCCTGCTTTATAGAGTTCCTCAAACAAAAGCATGATCTCATCCCCCGTTTTCGTATCTAGGTTTCCTGTAGGCTCATCTGCCAATAAAATAGAAGGACTATTAACTAACGCTCTTGCAATTGCAACACGTTGTCTTTGTCCACCAGACAATTCATTGGGTTTGTGATCCAGTCTGTCTCCCAACCCTACTTTGGAAAGTACTTCAGAAGCTCTTTCCTTTCGCTCTGAAGCTTTTACACCGGCATAGATAAGCGGTAGTTCAACATTAGCCAGACAAGTTGTTCTGGGAAGCAAATTGAAAGTCTGGAATACAAACCCGATCTCCCTGTTTCTTACTTCAGCAAGTTCAGCATCATCCATTTGGCTTACACGGTTATTGTTCAGGATGTATTCTCCACCAGTAGGAGTATCCAAACAACCGATCATGTTCATCAAGGTGGATTTACCGGAACCTGAAGGCCCCATAATTGCAATGTATTCATTTTCGAGTACATCAAAAGTCACACCGTTGAGAGCTCTTACTTCGGTCTCTCCCATTTGATAGAACCTGGTAAGATCTTTAATCTGAATTATTGGTCTTTTTGACATTGTACCTTATTAATTTATTGATGCGAATGAATCTGAACTATTATCTACTTTAACGTTATCGCCATTTTCTAAATTTTTGGATAAAGTTCGATAGCTTCCTATTACGATTTCATCGCCTGCATTTACACCTGATAGAATTTGAGTATGAGTATTGTCGCTGATTCCGGTTTCCACTTCATATCTGACCGCTATTCCATTTTCTACGATAAATACTACCTTTCTGATATCTTCTTTTTTGATGATCAGGTTATTATCCATTTCTTCAGACGATTCTTCTTCTGAATTAGTTGAATCATTTTTTCTGTCTTTTTTATCCTTTGCATAATCCCTTACAGTAACCGCCTGAATTGGAACAGATACTACATTCTTAGCTGTTTTAGTTTCAATATCAACTGTAGCTGACATCCCAGGTTTGAAGTTGGGCGAAAAATTCTCTTCCGGGTTTTCAGCAGTTTCAGATTGTACCAGCTCTGCACCTGACATTGAAAGGTTATGAGGAGTGATAATTCTAACTTTAACCTGATAATTTGTTACCTGTTCGTTAGAACCCGCACCGGTTATTCGGGCAGAATTTGCAATTTCAGTAACAATTCCGTTAAACCTTCTTTCCGGATAAGCATCCACTTCTATTCTTGTGGTATCAAGTGAAGAAATATTTACGATATCGTTTTCATTCACTTCAACTAACACTTCCATTTTATCGAGTAAAGAAACACGCATCATTTCAGTTCCGGCCATTTGAGAATTACCCAAAACTCTTTCTCCGAATTCTACAGCAAGTCCGGTAACAGTTCCATCCTGAGGAGCTCGAATAACGGTCTGTTCAAGCTCTTCTTCCGCTTTTCTCAGTTGAGCTTCTGCACTTTGAACCTGATACTCAGATGCTTTCAAACTTGCTTTCTGTGAGTCAAAATTCGATTTAGTTTGAATAAAATCCAACTCAGAAATAATAGCCTTCTTGTAAAGCTCTTTGTTCTTTAAATGAGCTGCTTCGGCTTGAATCAGACTAGCTCTTGTTTGTTCTAAACGAGCCTTCTGAGTTAACAATGCAGCATTTAATTCATCAATTCGGGCTTTAAAAATATCCGGCTTAAGTCTAACAAGAAGATCTCCCTTACGAACAAAATCACCTTCGTTCACAGCAAGTTCTATGATCTCCCCGGAAACATCAGGTCTTATGATAACTTCCACTTCAGGTTGTATTTTTCCGGAAGCTGATACAAGCTGAGTTATTGTCTTAAGTTTAGCCTTTTCTGTTTCCACTGCGGTTCCTTCCTCAGCTCCACCAATTACACCGGCTGCTCTTAATCCAAAGCCTGCACCAACTATAACAATTAGAAAAACTCCGAAATACAAAAGTATTTTACCCGTTGATGATCCTTTTTTTGCCATTATTTCCCTACCCTCTTACTTAATTTGTATTAATTTATTTATTAAAAATCGATGTCTTCACCGGAAAGTTTACCGACGTAGTAGTCCAGTAATTTTTCCTGAAAGATCAGATTATAAAGAGCACTTGTTCTTGCTGATTGAGCATTGAAATATTGTGTTTGAGCCTGACTTAATTCAATAAGTGTGCTTGCTCCTACATTATATCTCTCCTGTTGTGTTTCAAATGCTTTTTCGGATGCAATCAAAGACTTTTCTGCAGCTTTAAGTTGTGATGAATACGATGAGTAATCGTTCAAAGCCTGAGTTATTTCCTGAATAACCTGTAATTTTGTGTTTTCTAATCCTAGTTCCGCATTTTTTAAATTCACTTGAGCAGATTGAATCTGAGTCATTCTGTTCCAGTTATTAAAAATCGGAAGATTTAAAGAAAGACCAAGTGATTTATTAACTCTTTGATCGAAGAACTGATCGTTGAAACTAGCAGTGTTTCCTGTTCTTGGGTCTCTAGCCTGATCACTATAACTAGATGACAACGAAGCAGACGCACTTAAAGTAGGCAATAAACTCCCTTTTGAAATCTGAAGCTGATATTCAAGAGACTCAATATTAAATTCAGAACTTCTAATATCAGAACGATTTAATAAAGCCTGTTCTACTAATGTATTTACATCCCGGGATACTGATGTAGAATTTTTTGCCGATTCTGGATCGAAATCTGGAACAGCAAATTCATAGTCCAATAAAGGATCTATTTGTAAAGATCTTATTAACTGAAGTTTTGATAATTTTAATGCGTTCTCACGTTGAGTAACTGTAAACTCATCATTTGCGACTGTGGCCTCCTGATTATACAAGTCTACACTTGGTCTTGATCCTACATCTACTTGAGCTTTAGTCTGTTCTAATAATTTTTTGGAGGTTTCTAGACTTTCTTTAGCATCCTCTAACTGTTGTTTATTTAATAAAACTGTAAGAAAACGAGTAGCCGTTTCAAAGATAATATTCTCTTTAGCTCTCTTGAGTGTTTCCTCGTTAGAAAGTTTAGTTCTTTCACTTGACCTAAGTGTCAATATATTTGAAAAACCTGTAAAAATGGGCAAATTTGCACTAATTCTACCGTTAGCCCCGGATGAAGTAACATCAGTGAACGATAATGTTTCCTGTACAAACTGCTGACCTGTTTGAGTTGAATAACCTGCACTGGAACTTATACTTGGCAGGAAATCAGCTTTCTCACTTAAAATTCTGTATTCAGCCAAATCCAGATTATTCTCAGCTTGTTTAAGCTGGTAATTGTTTTCTAAAGCAAGCTGAATTGCTTCGTTAAGTGTGATGATTCTTTTTTGTTGTGCCGTAATGGATGTGCTGATAAAAAGCACAGAAAATGCCGCTAAAAGAAAAAGTTTTTTCATTGAAATATTCTTTTTGTGTTTATGATTCGCTTTCACGAATTGCTAAATATATAGTTTCAGTGTTTAAGGATATTTTTAAACAATTTTAAAAATACTCTGATTACTTAGGCGAGATTTATCTCTATTTCTCTCGGGAGTTCATTTTTCCTTCAATCAAATCACTGAGCATTGACAACCCTTTTTTAGCCAGTGCTTTTTTAAGCTCAGATGCAATTAATGAATCAGATGAAGATCCTGATGATTTAGACTTACCGATCAGGAAGCCAACCAAGACAGACGCGCCCAAAACATGAAGTGGATATTTTCTAATAATGGTTTTAGGATCAAGATTTTCTACTACTTCTTCCTTAACTCCATCAATGGATTTGTCTATCCCCTCCTGAATACGTGCCAGTTCGTTTTCAAGCTCGATTTTCTTTTTCTCTATTTCTGATACTCTTGAGCTGCCCATTTTACGATTCCCTGTTTTTATTTTCTTCAAGAAATTTAATTTCTTCGGTATCCTTTTTTCCATCTAGTGCTTCGATTACATCGTGCATAATCTGTGATTGAATTTTTCTGGATATATTTTTTGGTTTGGAGAGTATAAGGATCAATCCAATTAAAAATAAAATACCACCAATTAATCCAAACCCGGCCGGCATACTATTAAAAAGTTCGCCCAAGTAAAACCCAAGTGCGATCAAACCAAATAACAATCCCGTTCCGAGAATAACTAAATTAAAGGTATGCTGTATCAGGTCGCCTAACCAAAGAGTTCCTTTATCACTCAGATTTAAAATTAAAAGTTCAATACGTGTTTCCACATACCCTTTTAATTCATTTGATACCTGCTTAATACGTTGAGCTAGTTGGTCCATAATTAATCATCATCTCCTGAAAGAGCTTTACCCACCAAGAAGCCAACAGTAAGGCCTACCAATACACTTTTGATCGGATGTTTCCTGACAGTTTCTTCAGCAACATTTTTCAGATCCTGAATTCTTTCCTGAACCTCTTCATCCTCAATAAGTTGTTTACCCCTTTCAAGAGCAAGGTCAAGCTTATCAGTCATATTTTTTACGATTTCATCATTCATAATGATTGCCCTTTTTCTTTTAAGATAACAAATACGAACGGAAGCTTAAATCGTTCCTTTGCAAAAAGTTATTCGTAGCGCAAACTTTCAATCGGATCCAGCTTTGAAGCTTTAAAAGCAGGATAAACGCCGAATATCAAACCAATTACCAACATACCAAAGAAGCTGATAAACAAAGACATTGCAGGGATCACAGGTTCGGTGTCTATTAGAACCGCCATAATATTTCCTCCGGCTACACCAGCAAGCAAACCAATTAAACCACCAATCTGACAGATAAAGACAGCTTCCATCAGAAACTGATTTACAATAGCTTTTCGGGTTGCCCCTACTGCTTTTCTTACACCTATCTCTCTTGTTCTCTCAGTAACTGAAACCAACATAATATTCATTACACCAATTCCGGCACCCAGTAAAGTTATAAATCCAACAGCAAAACCAGCAAAATATAGTATAAATGTAAACTGATCGAATGTTCCTGTAAGTGAGTCATTAGTTATAATCTCAAAATCATTGTCGTCTGCAGGTCCTACATTCCGAATCACTCGCATTATCCCAGTAACTTCATCAATAGTTGACTGAATTTTAGTGATTTCCGGAGCTCTTAATTGAATTCCAATACCTCTGTTTCCTCCATAAGCATTAATTCCTGCGGTGTAAGGAATTACTACCATATTATCGAATGATTGGCCGAATATTTGTCCTTTCTTCTCAAGTACTCCAATAACAGTATATGGGCGACCATCTATTCTAATTGTTTTCTGAAGTGGATATTCTGTTTTAAAAATTTCATTCTGAACATCTTTACCAATAATGGCTACTTGTCTTGCATATTGAATGTCTTCCTCATTGAAGTTTCTTCCATCCTCTATTTCGTAAGCATTATTTGCAAAGTACTCACTGTTTCCACCTCTGATCCGTACATCAGGATCTGTCTCATTATTTTTGTAAACAACCTTCGTTAAACTGAAACTTGTAACCGGCGTCATTCCTTCTCCGATTTTCATTCGTTCATCCAAAGCTTCGGCATCATCAAATTTAATCTCTTTTCTGTTTCTTAAACTAGCGTCTCTGGGACCCATTTGAACAGCAGGATTTCTCTGAACGGTAATTACATCGCTACCCAAAATTGACATTGTATTGGTAAAAAAGTTATCAAGCACCGCTACCGCTGTTGTTGATACGATTACAGAAAATACCCCAATTACCAATGCCAGAAGGGTTAAAAAAGAACGGATCTTATTTGCTTTAAGAGAGCCGAACGCCTGTGAAAAAGTTTCTTTAAAATTCATTATTCAAATCTCAGTGATTCAATGGGGTCAGATTTTGCAGCTCTGTATGCGGGAATAAACCCAAACACCAAACCTACCATGGTACAGATTAAAAACGCAATCGCTATAACTCCAAAATTCATCGTTGCTGTAAATGCCTGGTCAATAAAAAATGTAGCTATTGATGCAAGAGCAACACCAAAAACTCCACCTGCTACACATATTGCAATCGCCTCAATTAAAAACTGGGTAAGTATTTCCCACGATTTTGCCCCTACCGCTTTTCGTATCCCAATTTCCTTCGTTCGCTCCCTTACAGAAACAAACATTATATTCATTACTCCAATACCGCCTATCAGTAATGACAAAGCTACCAAACCAAATCCTACAGCATACAAACCATTTTTAAATCCCTCTAAAATCTCTTTAAATGCTTCCGGTTTATTAATGGCAAAATCATTTTCTTCTGCAGCATCTAATTGCCGGGCTTGCCGCATCAAACCTTCTATTTCATATTGTCCTTCTTCAAATGTGGCTTCATCAGCAAATTTTACTCCGATTTGAATTCCTCTTCTGAGTCCGTATATCTCACTGTAAGCATAGATAGGTATCAACGCTACATTATCGGCGTCTCCCAAGCCTAAAAAACTACCTTGCTTTTCCAGTACACCAATAACTATAAATCTTTGTCCGCCGATACGAATTTGCTTACCAAGTGCATCTTGTTCTTCAAAAAGAGCCTCCCTTAGTGATGCGCCTATTACAACAACATTTACTGCTGTTCTAACCTCTTCCTGCGTATACATTCTCCCTTCTGAAATATCCAGACCCTGTATCTCAAGATGGTTCGCAGTTGTGCCACTCATCTGTACACGCTCAGCATTATTTTCCTTATAACGGACATTAACATTAATGTTTGCAGCTGCTGAAACATCACTTGCATAACGGCTCCTCTCTGCAAGGAAATCTACATAATCTACTTCCATTTCTTTTCGACCAGCGATTTCCCACCATTCCACATCATCATCCCATGGCCATTTCTCAATGTAAACTACATTAGTACCCAGCATCGCCATGCTGCTGTCAAATGTTTCATCCATTCCGGTAGTTACTGCATCCACAACTGTAACCATTGTAATTCCAATGATTATACAAAGTGCCGTAAGGAATGAGCGTGTTTTGTTGATACTGAGAGCAAGAAAAGCAATCTTTATCCCTTCAATCAAGCTATTTATAAATCTCATATGATAATTTGGTATAATTCGGTGGTTGGTACGAGGATAATTTGATTACGTTGCACTAACTTAAGAATTAATTTTAGGTGAAATTTTCTATTTATGAAATTAGATGTTTTGGTATTTGCAGCTCATCCCGATGACGCTGAATTAAATATTGGTGGTGCCATTTGCTCGTTAACAGATCGAGGCAAAAAAGTTGGTGTAATCGATCTCACACAAGGTGAAATGGGAACCAGAGGCACTATTGAAACCAGAAAAAAAGAAGCTGAACATGCCTCTGAAATTCTTGGACTGTCCTACAGACAAAATCTGAACCTTGGGGATTCAATGCTTGAAAATACCAGAGCGAATCAAATAAAAATTATAGCTGAGATCAGAAAAACGCAGCCTGTTGTATGTATTACAGGCGCTCCTCATGACCGACATCCTGATCATGGAAAATCTACACAACTTGTATTAGACTCTTTATTCTATTCAGGACTCAGAAAAATTGAAGCCGATGGACTAAAAGAATGGCGCCCCAATCATATATTACATTATATGCAGGACCGACCATTTGATCCGGATTTTATTTTTGATATTTCTGAGACATGGGAATCTAAAAAGAAAGCGGTATTAGCATTTGACACACAATTCAATGTTAAAAGTGCAGGACAAGAACCTGAGACCTACATTTCTACTCCCTCCTACTTCAAACAGCTCGAAGCACGAGCCCGTTATTTTGGTCATTTGGCAGGTTTCGAATTTGGTGAGCCTCTAAAATATTATAACGGACCTGCTCCTTTATCATCTTTCGATGAATTCCTTAATAATAAAGCTAACCGCTGATGCTTAGCAAAGAAGAACAAAAAATACATCGGAGTACCATTTTCCGTCACTTAGATGGAATCGGAACAGCTCCTTCAGCATTGATCCTTTTAAAAAAAGGCATTCTTGATTACCTGATCAAGAATGAAGAAGTGTCACTTTCAGATATCTCTGGAAAATTCGATACCAATAAAGGGTACATAAATGTTGCACTCAGAATACTCGCATCACAAGGGTGGTTAGTCCAAAATATTGATAATAAGACAGATAAAATTACTTTTGCTGTTAACGAAAAGACCGAACTCGCTTGTAAATATATCCCCCTTTATGAAGATGCTGTAGAGCTCATCAATTATTACGAAGGCCTTCATCCTAAAAATTTCGGTGATGTACCTTTATCAAAAATGGGAAAAGCTTTCTCCGGTTATCAGGAAAGTTATGGTATAGATCTAAGCGTAAAAGGAATTGAAAAAGAAGTACAACAACAAATTTTAAAACATATTGAGGGAGTTCTTTTAGGGCCGGTTATTGTTTTTCTGGGGATGAGCGGAATGTTTCATAAATATTTTATGGAAGCGAACTTCCGTCCCGAAGAATTCCATGAAGAGCCTGAAAGATTCAAGAAGATCCTTGATATGTTACGATATCTGGGATGGTTCAAGGAAAAAAACGGCACCTATCAGTTTACAGATATTGGATTGTTTTTCGCAAAAAGAGCCAGCGCATACGGGGTTACCGTTTCTTACCTGCCTATGTTCAGAAATATTGAAGAACTCATATTCGGAGATCCTGAAAAAATAAGAGATACAAAGCCCGGCGAACCCGAGAAACATGTGGATCGTGAAATGAATGTTTGGGGAAGCGGAGGAGCACATTCCTCTTATTTTAAAGTTGTTGATGAAATTATAATTGAGATTTTTAATCAACCAATTACTGATCAACCCAAGGGTGTGCTGGACATGGGTTGTGGTAACGGAGCTTTTATTCAGCATTTATTTGATGTAATTGAAAAGCATACTCTTCGCGGGAAAATGTTAGACGAACATCCACTTATACTTGTGGGGTCAGATTATAATGAAGCAGCTTTAAAGATCACAAAGGCTAATCTTATTCAAGCTGATATTTGGGCAAAAGTTATCTGGGGAGATATTGGAAAACCTGATCTGCTTGCCAAAGAATTAATTGAAAACTATGATGTTGATCTTAAAGATCTTTTGAATGTCAGAACTTTTCTGGATCATAACAGGATCTATGAAAAACCCGGATTTACAACTGAAAACAGAGTAAGTGAGTCAACGGGTGCTTTTGCATTTCGTGGAGAAAGGATCAGCAATAATACAATAGAAGACTCCCTACTCGAACATTTTAAAAAATGGGAGCCATACATTAAAAAATTTGGCTTATTGGTTATCGAGCTTCATACCGTTCCCCCAAGTATTACTGCTGATAACCTTGGGAAAACAGCTGCAACAGCGTACGATGCCACTCATGGTTTTTCTGATCAGTATATAGTGGAAGTTGATGTGTTCAACAAAATTATCAATGAAGCAGGCCTGGTTGCTAACAATAAACTTTGTCGAAAATTCCCGGATACTGATTATGCAACGGTAACTATCAATTTATTACAAGGCAAAAACACAACACTTATTTGAAATACTGAGTTATCTGAGTTTGTAAAAACTGAACTATTTCGGCATTCCCGGAAATTATACTTTTTCCGAACAACCAGTCTTCTCCATTATTCCAATCTGTTACTAGTCCACCGGCTTCTTGTATGATCAATGCTCCGGCTGCTACGTCCCACGGACTTAGTCCATATTCAAAAAACCCTTCAAATCGTCCGGCAGCAACACAACAGAGATCATATGAAGCTGCTCCCGGTCTTCTTAATCCATGAGTGTTTTTCATTAAACTCTTTAGCAGATTTAAATAATCATCTACATGCTCAAAAGCAGTGTAAGGAAAGCCGGTTCCAATCATGGACTTTGACGAATCAACTTCGTCTGATACTTTTAATTCTTTGCCATCTAGAAAAGCCCCTTCTCCTTCTATTGCCCAAAACAACTCACCATTTGCTACTTCTTTGACTAAACCAACTTTAGGAACACCGTCTATCCACAACGCAATTGAAATACAGTAGATCGGAAAACCGTGTGCAAAGTTTGTGGTGCCATCTATTGGATCTATGATCCACACTCTCCCATCCGGTAGTTTTGTTTTTGTACTCGACTCTTCAGCCAGGAAATCATCATCAGGAAATTTCTCTTTTATAATACGAATGATTTCTTTTTCTGAAGCCACGTCAGCTTCTGTAACCAGATCATTCTTTCCTTTCAACTCTACAGTAAATGATCTTGAAGAAGAATATTGGTGAATTATTTCAGAAGCTTTCTTTGCTGCTTCTTTCGCTGTTTCGAGTTCTTTCTGATATTTTTTTGACACTATCCTTACTGTTTAACTATTTCCGAATTGAGTTCTTTAAACTAAGTGAAATTTTAGAGATATTTGAACTAATCATTTCACATTAATCTGATCCCATGATCATACCCATAGCAAGCGATCACGCAGGATACTCCGGCAAAGAAACCGTTAGAAAAATACTTGAAGAGATGGGACATACTCCTGTTGATTTTGGTACTCATTCTGAAGACTCAGTGGATTACCCTGATTTTGCAGTTCAAGTAGCAAAAAGAGTAAATGATGGTGAATACGATCAGGGAATTCTGGTCTGTGGAAGTGGTCAGGGTGTTTGTATGACAGCAAACAAATATCCAAAAGTACGAGCTGGTTTAGTGTATTCTTCCCAATCAGCTGAGATGACTCGTTTACACAACAATGCAAATATAATGTGCCTTCCCGGTCGCGAACTGGACGAAAATCAGATAAAAGAAATTTTAAAGATTTGGTTAGATACTGAATTTGAAGGTGGACGACATGAGCGTCGTGTAAATAAAATTGAAACCCTTACGCAAAAGTAATTCTTGGAATGAAATCATTAAAGCAGCAGGATCCGGCAGTCTTTGAGCAACTGGAAAAGGAAACAAATCGGCAAAACTTAAATCTGGAATTAATTGCTTCTGAAAACTTTGCTTCAAAAGCGGTAATGGAAGCAGCTGGAAGTGTTTTAACCAATAAATACGCTGAGGGATATCCCGGAAAAAGATATTACGGTGGCTGTGAATATGCTGATGTTGTAGAAGATATTGCCAGAGATCGTGCTAAAAAATTATTCAATGCTGATTGGGTGAACGTTCAGCCACATTCCGGAGCAACTGCAAATGCAGCCGTTTATCTTGCTTTCATGAAGCCTGGTGATACACTCCTTGGTTTTGATCTTTCTCATGGTGGTCACTTAACGCACGGTTCTCAGGTAAACTTTTCCGGAATATATTTTAATCCTGAATTTTATGGAGTAGAGAAAGAAACAGGAAGACTAGATTACAACAAGATTCGTGAAAAAGCTAAGGCTGTAAACCCAAAAATGATATCAATTGGAGCTTCGGCTTATTCCAGAGATTATGATTACGAAGCATTCAGAAGTATTGCGGATGAAGTGGGTGCTTTTCTATGGATGGACATGGCTCATACTGCCGGTTTGATTGCAGTCGGTAATTTAAAAAATCCTCTTCCCCATGCTCATGTTGTAACTACTACCACCCATAAAACTCTACGCGGACCACGTGGCGGAATGATTCTTATTGGTAAAGATGGTGAAAATGAATTAGGTGTAGTAGCTCCTAAATCAGGGAGAGTTAAAAACTGGAGTGAAGTGTTAGATTCCGCAGTTTTTCCGGGAACTCAAGGCGGACCACTGATGCATATTATTGCAGCAAAGGCAGTATCCTATGGGGAAGCTTTACAGGAGGATTTCAAGGAATATCAAACTCAGGTTCAGAAAAATGCTAAGGCCATGTCAGCTCAGTTTATGGAAATGGGCTATGAGATCGTGAGTGGCGGTACGGATAATCATCTCATATTGATCGATCTGAGAAATAAAGGAGTGACCGGAAAAATTGCAGAAGAAGCGCTTGGAAAAGCAGCTATCACTGTTAATAAAAATATGGTCCCCTTTGATACTGAAAGTCCATTTGTGACTTCCGGAATCAGAATAGGATCGCCTGCGATGACAACCAGAGGATTTGGTGAAGCTGAGTTCAAACAAGTTGCAATGTTGGTTGACAAAGTAATACAAAACCCGGGTGATGAATCAGTTCACAACTCTGTGGCCAAAGAAGTAGAAGCACTTTGTGAAAATTTTCCATTGTATGATTTTGCAACGGTTTAAGGGGTAGATTTGGCAGAACGACAAATAATGGAAAAAAGCCTCCCTAAAGCTCCGAAAGTGGAAGATCGCACTAAAGACATGTCGTTTCTGGAGCATTTGGAAGAGCTCCGCTGGCGAATCATAAAGGGTATGGCGGGAGTTTTATTTGGAGTAATTATTGCCTTCTTCTTCTCAGACTTTTTTGTGAATGATGTTCTGTTAGGTCCTACTAAATCAACTTTTTTTATGTATGATCTGATCCGGATCGATGCTATAGATCTAACTCTGCAAAGCCGAAGACTACCGGGACAATTCTTTACCTTTTGGGGAGTCTTATTTGTGGTCGGTTTTGTGATTGGTTCTCCGGTGTTCTTTTATCAGATTTGGTCCTTCATTGAACCTGCTTTTGAAGTTACCACCAAGAGAAAAACCTTTTTAACGGCTTTCTTTATCACCTTCTTTTTTGTGATCGGAATCTCGTTCGGGTACCTGATTCTGGTTCCTTTTGCGCTCCAGTTCTTTACACAATTCCAGATCTCAGATGTGATCAGAAACGATTTTGATATAAATGCTTACTTCAGCTCTCTTACAACTTGGGTGATTTCCTGTGGAATGATATTCCAAATTCCGATTATAAGTTATTCATTGAGTAAAATAGGATTACTTACTCCTGAACTACTTAAAAAATTCAGACGTCATGCGGTTGTAGCTAGTTTGGTTTTGGCTGCTTTTTTAACTCCACCAGACCCTGTTTCTCAGATACTGATTGGTATCCCTTTACTTGTGCTTTATGAGTTTTCAATTTTAATAAGCAGAGTAGCGGTGAAGCAACGAAAAAAGAAACTAGATAAAATATTTTCGGATGATGAAGCTTAAGCTTTTTCAAGTTTCTTAACTGTAATCCCTTTATCTTTTATGTACTAAAATTTACTTTACTGTGTTATACAGAACGGAATTTAAAACCAAACACATTTTATACTCTTGAATCTTAGAAATACTTTTTTTGCTTTTTTTGTACTGATAATTATTAACTCCTGTGGAGGAGATGATCCGTTTGACTTTGAAACCGACTTTTCGACTGTTCCCGAGCCATTTTCAACCGCAGGCATTACCCCTGATACAACTGAATCTGGTTTAATTATTTACGAAATTGAAGCGGGCTCAGGTGACTTTGAAGCCGGAATAAGAGACGTTATCGAAGTTTTTTACACAGGCAGAACCACTGATAATGAAATTTTTGACAGTTCGTATAAAAACGGACAAACAACTCCTCTCCAAAATGATGTAAGAGGATTTGTAGAAGGTTTTACAGAAGGTTTACTGGGAATGAAAGTAGGTCAAAAAAGAGTTTTGGTAATTCCACCGGAACTAGGATATCTAAATATCAGCACAAGCAATCCCGATATAGCTGCCGTCCGCAATGACACACTCGTTTTTGATATAGAGCTTGAAACTATACTATTTTAGAATAACGTCTTTTTATTCTATCGTGTAAACTTGTAGTTATTTCATAAGGAATGGTATCTAAAAGCTTAGCCCATTCCTTTGGATTCAACTCCTTTCCATTAAAGACCTTGACTTCATCCCCTTTCTTGAACAGTGGATCGGGTGAAAATACACCGAAATAATCCATACTTATCCGGCCAACTTGCTGAATAAACTCACCATTTATTTCAACCATAAACTTTCCACCTATCAATCTTTGAACTCCATCGGAATACCCGATCGGAACAGTACCAACAATTCCATCAATTGGTGCTTTCCAAGTTTCACCGTACCCTACAGGTTCTCCTTTTTTTACTGCTCTGGTTTGCATTACATAAGATTTCCATTCAATGATTGGAGTTAGATCAGATGTCTCCGATTCTCCTGCCAGATACCCATACAAACAAACTCCGGGTCTTACCGCATCAAACTGAAGATCCATATCCTGATAATAAAAAATAGCTCCTGTGTTGGCTGTGTGTTTTAGCAAGTTATCAGGAAAACGGCCGACAATTGATTTGAATTTTGCCAATTGCATGGGTACGCTTTCATTTTCAGGCTCATCTGCAGATGAAAAATGAGTATATATTCCGGTACAATTAAGTTCTTTATGCTCTTTATATAAACTCAAAGCTGATTCTATCTCTTCGCTCGGAATTCCCAGTCGTCTCATTCCCGTATCAAAATTGAGCTGATACTCTGTTCCCGCTTTCAAAATTTCAAATGTCGAAATATCTGAAACAGTAGCAGTAATACTATATTCCAAATATTTTTCAGCATCTTGTTTTTCCGGAACTTCAAATACAAGTATTGGGATTTCTATTCCACCTTCCCGAAGTTCAATAGCCTCTAATAATGTCGCGACGCAAAACCAGTCAACCTGAGAGCTTAAATGCTTTGCTACAGGAACAGCTCCATGACCGTATGCATTATCTTTAATTACAGCCATCACTTTTACGCTCGATCTTAACCGGGATTTAATGGCTTTAAGATTTCCGTCTAATTTTGACAGATCAACGTAAATTTCTGATCTCAACGATTCACTCCTTTAAAACCATTTCTTTTTGTGTTTCTTTAATATCACAGTAGCTGCATTTAGTCCCGCCGCTCCGAAAACTCCTCCACCTGGATGGCAAGAAGCGCTGGACAGATATAAATTCTCGATCGGTGTTTCATATTGGCTCATTTCCGGTATCGGACGAAACATAAACATCTGATCAAAACTCATTTCCACATGCATTACATTTCCACGAAGTAAACCGTGTTTTCGCTCTATATCCAACGGAGACTGAATATACCAATCTATGAGCTTATCTTTCATATTCGGGGCATAATCTACTACTACATCATAAATTTTTTGTGCTTCCTTTTCTCTGATGTCATCCCAATTCATTCCGTTTGCCAGTTCATACGGATGCCACTGCGCCCACACAAACATAGTATGATTTCCATCTAATGCTACGTCGGGATCAATGGCTGAGAACGTCATGGCTAATGCAGCCGGTTTTTCCGGTGGAAACCCTTTAGTATAATCACCGATGGCGTTTTTCATGTATTGTACTGATGGAGCCAGCAACTGAATCCCGTTGTGAATATAAGGATCGTCCGGAGCAGCAGTGTATTGTGGCAGTTCTTTTACAGCACAACGAATCACCATCCCAAAACCATTACCAACATGAATATTTTCCACTTTTTGGAATAATGAATCATCGAGATGATCCCGCCCGACCATTTTCATCATGGTTGTTTGTACATGAGCGTTGGAGACGATGATTTCTGCTCTGAATTCCTCTCCACTTTCTGTTCTGGCACCGAATGCCTTGCCATTTTCAATCAGTATCTTTTCAACGGGATGATCGGCTTTTACTTCTCCGCCATGGGCTTCAATAAAGTTCTTCATAGCCTGAGTGAGCATTCCACTTCCGCCTCTCGGGTGCTTGGCTCCACTTTCATGCAACATGGATTGCCATCCCACAAAATCTCCGGTAGCAGAATGATCAGGCAATGGTCCTGACTGAGCAGCAAACCATAATAAAGCGGCTTTCATGTACGGGTTTTCAAACGAGTCCTCCACTACCTTTCCATAACTAGATAAGATCTTTTGTAATCCGGAAACCTGTTCTCCTTTTTTGAACATGGCGCCATCTTTGATCTGATTGAGAGCCATTTCTGCAAAAATATTCTTTGTAGAAGGCGGCGTAGTAAATATCTTAAGAACGCCTTTGTTGATCTTTCCCCAAAATTCTACAAACTCTTTATAATTCTTTACGTCCTCAGGAGCTACTTTTGAAATAGATTCTAACGTTCTATCCAGATCTTTAAAAAAATGAATAACACCCTTTCCCGTTGGAACAGGATACGACATGATCGGATCCATCTCTAAATATTCTAATCCATATTTTTCCAGTTCCAATTCTTCAATAATTCCCGTTTGATGGATCATTATATGAACAGATGAGCCAACATCCATTCTGAATCCATTCGGGTTCTCAGGTGATTCAAACATAGTTTCAGTACGTACTGCTCCGCCAATGGTGTCACATTTTTCCAGCACCAAAACCTTCTTACCCGCCTTGGCCAGATAGCAACCGGTTGTTAATCCATTGTGACCTGAACCAATAATTATTGCGTCGTATTTATTCATGCGTCAAAGATAAAATGAATTCATTGAAACCAAAGATTTATTAAGTTGTTTAATAATCTTTTTTATAATAATGTCATCCTGATCCGTCGGCTGACGCAGAAGGATCTGCATAGATTCTTAGAAACTAAGTTTCTTTGGTATCACTCTGATTTACAAATCAACTACAATGAAGATCGGAACATTCGAAATTGAACATTTAAGTGAGGGAATCTTTGAAGCCTTTGAAGATGGTACGTTTCGGAAAGTAGACTCAGAAACTATCACCGGTTCACATGAAGATGGTTTTGGTAAAAATCTGACTGCAAAGATCGGAATCGATCCTATTCTTATAAAAACCGGAAAACAAAATATTTTAGTAGATACCGGATTGGGTTGGGGGCTGGATGCTAAAAGTTCTTATGTAAATACCTCAAACCTTAAAACTAATCTGGATATTTTTGGATTGAATCCGGAAGATATTACACATGTAGTACTCACTCATTTGCATTTTGATCATGCCGGTGGTTCTACTTATGTGGACGAAACCACCAGCACCCAACCTACAATGACCTATGCTAATTACTTTTTACAAAAGAAAGAATGGTCATATGCTCTTCAACAGGTCGGACAGGAACAATTACAAAAAGGCGGTCATTACGATCTGGATGAATTCTACAAACTGGCTGCGGATGAAAAGCTGGTTTTTATTGTTGATACACATTTTGAGTTGGTTCCCGGTATTGAGCTTATCCGAACAGGAGGTCACACTCCCGGACACCAAATCGTTAAAATTCAGAGCGAGGGTGATACCGCATATATTTTAGGAGATCTTGTTCCGAGTGAAGATCACCTGAATCACTATGCAATGAAACAGATGGATGTGGAACCGTTGCAATCCAAAAAAGCTAAAACGCTTTTACTCCGACAAGCTTATGAAGAAAATGCGGTATTACTGTTCTATCACTCCATTCACACTAAAGCCGGCAGATTGCTCAAAGATGTTGACAGAAAATATGTACTGGAAGATGTTAAGTGATGGAAAAAATTAGACTATTGGGACTTTTATCTTTCTTAATGCTGAAAGCGACTAATAAAACAGTATCTAAAACCAGTTTAAAAAACATAAGCATATCTATTCAAATCGTTAGAAAAAATCCCAAATGAAAAAAACACTACAACTTCTATTTTCTGTCTTACTTTTTTATAGTTGTACAAACGAAAAAACTGAACTCGTACTTTTGGGTACCGTACATCAACGAATCGAAAATTTTACTCCTGATAGTCTTTATAACATTTTAGTTAAGATCGATCCGGACTTAATTCTCGCTGAAGTGGATTCTTCCTTTTTTACTGAAGATTTTAAATTCAACAGAACTTGGGATAGCAATGAGAATATTGCCACCATAAAGTACATGGAGAATTTTGATGTGGGTGTGCGACCTTATGAGTTCACCGGCAGAAATGAATACCGAATAGCAATCGGAGCCCGCCCTACCGACAGCAAAGCAACCTCACTATTGGACAGTTTGTATGTGAATGATCTGCTAGAATCAGAACACAAAGCCGTCTATAAAGAATACCTTTCCGTCAATGATTCATTAAACTCTTTAGTATACGCAGGAGCAAAAGCTTTTAACAATTCCCAAACGGATGAACTCGCTCAAAAGAGACAACACTATCAGTATAAAGAGCTGTTAAATATTATGAATCAATATCCTGTGTTTTCTAATACTTTTCATTTTAAGCCAGACGGTGATAGCATCAGCTATGCAGAAGGTTATAAGCAGGCATCTGAGTTTTGGGACTTAAGAAATCAAACAATGGCAAAAAACATCCTCCACTTCATTGATGAATATGAAGGCAAAAGAATAGTGGTGCTAAACGGATTTTTCCATCGCTACTATCTGAACTCATTGATCAAACCAGAACAGGAAGTGCTGGGCTTTGTAGTAAAAGATTTTTATGAGTATTGATTTAATAGTCAATCGGTCGGACGGCTTGGAGCCGTCTGACCGATGCTAATTAGTAACCAAAGCAAAAATTGAGGCTTGGAAAAGAGAAAGAAATCTATAAATTGGAAAAGATAAAAACCCCAAGCTATGTCTAGAAATCTATTTACTATTGCTTTTGCCTTTTTTATAGCCGTTGCAAGTCTTTCTTGTTCTAATGAAACTGCCGAAAGTACAATAGAGATCCCTTCTCCTGAAAAGTTGGATAATGTTGTTAATTATTACGTTGAAGAAGGATTTTATCCTTTTATCTATGCCAGATTAGAAGATCTGAACGGAAATGTGCTTTACGAGCATAGTGCAGTCAATGAAGAGCTCTTGCCTAATACAACTATAGATGGAAACACCTGGATTCGAATTTGGTCGATGAGTAAAATAGTTACCATATCGGTTGTATTAGATCTGGTGGAAGACGGAATTCTGACGCTGGATGATCCTGTATCAAAATACATCCCGGAATTTGAAGATCTGCAGGTAGCCGTTTCAAGTGAAGGCAAAAGCTTAACAGAATATGATTGGGTAGCAAGAGAGCAAGGCTGCCCAATTCAGCTGGTACCGAATGATTCTGTAATGACGGTACTCCATTTGATCAATCATGAAGCGGGGTTTTATTATGCCGTAACCGGTATTCCATGCCTCGATTCATTAGTAGCAGAACAAAATCTTCCCACCGCTAAAAATTCCGATGAACTTATAGATCGTATGGCTAAACTACCTTTGATCCAACATTCCGGCTCTGAATATTTTTATGGAACAAATACAACCGTGTTAGGCTTGGTTGCTGAAAGAGCTACAGGTAAGGATCTAAGTCAATTAGTTACCGAGCGTGTAACAGAGCCAATGAATATTCAAGGATTACAATATGGGCTTCCTGATAATGAAAATCTTCTCCCGAAGTTTACAGGAAGAGATTCTTTATTAAGAACGGCAACCAGAGGAGAGTTAGATATATTCGGACCTGATGTACCGGATTACGAGCCTGATCATCCTTTGTATTTGGGAGGTGAAGGAATGGTGGCGACAGCTGATGGATATGCAGATTTTGTTAGAATGCTTTTACAGAGAGGCGAACTGAATGGCTATCGGTTTTTAAACAGAGAAACCGTCGAAGATATTTATGCACCACATACTCAACTTGATAGTCCGTATGGATATAACGGTTATAACCTTTGGGTTAGCGATGATACAATGAGAACAATGAATCAAGGAGAAGCCGGATTATGGATTGGCGGAGGTTACGAAAGCACATACTTTTGGGCTGATCCGAAGCGCAATTTTGTGGGAATTATCATGTCTCAGAATAATGAAGTACACCCTCCGGGATATGAAATGAATGATAAGTTTAGGGCTGAGTTATATCAGCAATTTTGGGAGAATGAGAAAAAGAGTAATGATAATTAGAAGTTTACCGCGCTTTTAAAAACCGAATTGGTTTCGATGCGTATTTGGTGTAAATTTACATCAAAATTATAAAATTATGGCTAGACAAAGTATCTCATTCACGAAACCAAACGATGAATGGCTCAAGAATCAGGTTGCCAGTAATGAATATTCCAGCAAAAGTGAATTAGTAAATGATTTGATCCGGCAAGCCCGAAAACAGCAAGTTCAAGTTGATTGGATTCGTGCCAAACTTGATAAAGCTGAAAACAGTGGGTTTACAAATGACACCAAAGAAGAGATTTTAGCTGAATCAAAGTCTTTGCTAAATGGCAAAATATAAGCTCACAAACGAAGCTAAAAATGATTTGATTCGGATCCATCATTACGGGGTTATTAAATTCGGGTTAGTTCAAGCTGATAAATATTTCGAAGCTTTTTTTGAGTGTTTTAATACAATCGCTAACCAACCTTTTTCTTTTGAATCTGTTGATTATATAAAAGAAGGCTATCGGAGATGTGTTTGTGGAGTCGATAGTATTTTCTTTAAAGTAAATGGAGATATAGTGGAAATAATAGCCATAATTGGAAGGCAAAATGTTGATGATAAGCTATAATTTGCTTATCGGTCAGACGGCTTAGAGCCGTCCAATCGATACCTTAAAGCAGAATAGATACTCATCTAATTTAAAAAACTCTCAATCAGATCTTCCGGATGACTCGTTGGTGTAACGGGAAAATCAAACCACTCTCCAATGTCTTTTTTAAGCCCTTCATTATTCAAATAAGAATTTAAAGCTCGGTTTAGCCCCTGCGTGTATGTTGTGTGTGCTGTTCCCTCGGGATCTTCATGCCACAAATCATTTTGAGCAAATCCCTGAAATTCCGGTCCGGTTATTTTTATGCCGAATTCATCCGGATTATTTCCAATCGGACTATGAACCGTTGTTGTAAATAGATGCCAAAATCCCGATTGGATACAATTTTTCTCAAACAATTGTCTTACTACTTCCAAAGAGTCAATGGTTTCCTGTTGAGTTTCGGTTGGAAAGCCATACATGAGATAAGCGTGAACCATGATCCCGTTTTCAGAAAAATTATTGGTTACTCTGGTAACCTGAGCGATATCGACTCCCTTTTTCATCTTTCCTAACAATCTGTCTGAAGCTACTTCCAATCCTCCTGTAACTGCAATACAACCTGCTTTTGCCATTAATTCGCACAGCTCGAAATTAAAAGTCTTTTCAAATCGTATATTGGTCCACCAGGTAACCGACAAGTCTCTTTTTATCAATTCTTTTGACATCGCCTTCAACATTTTTGGAGGAGCGGCTTCATCAACAAAATGGAATCCTGAAATTCCTGTATCGGCTATAATTTTTTCGATCTTATCTACTAAGATTTCAGCCGTTGTGTTTTGATAATTCCCAATATAATCCAGACTCACATCACAAAAGGAACATTGTCTCCAGTAGCATCCGTGTGAGATCGTCAATTTATTCCATCTTTTATCTGTCCACATACGATGCATGGGATTTACAACATCCAGAAAAGACACGTATTTATCATAAGGCAATCCTAAATAGTTCGGTGCAGGCAGATCCTGATGATGATGAATAGTATTCGGCAGTTTGTTTTTAAAAACAACTTTCTCATCTTCTAAAACATAAGTTCTTTCCAGCTCATCTATACCAACCTTTCCCTCCAGATATTCGAGCATTTTCAGTAAAGGCCCTTCCCCATCGTCTAACGAAATGAAATCAACGATCTCGAAAATTCTCTGATCTTCTAAACTGCGTAATTCCGTATTGCAATATCCCCCACCAAAAGCTACATGTATATCCGGATAGAATTGTTTAATGAATTGGGCACATCGTAAAGCTGCAAATAAGTTTCCGGGGAAAGGAATGGTAAAGCCGATCAGGTTTGGAGCATGGGTCTCTATCTGCTCTTCCAGAATATTCAACATCTCATCTTCAATAAGCGTAGGCTGATATCTCAAGAATTCGTCCAATTGATCAAAACTACTGGCCGATGTGGCAATTTGCTCGGCATACTTGGTAAATGCGAAAAATTCATCCACATTCGCCTGAATAAAATCTCCTATTTCTTCAATAAATAGCGTTGAATAATGCTTTGCTTTATCGATGACACCTTCATCCCCGGCTTCCCATTTGATCTCTGTGTTCACGTCCTTCAGTCTATGACCAACAGGCAGGAAATCAGTTTCTAAGATCTCGTGAGCGGTTTCAATGTCGTTCTTCTGAAGAAAGCCAATGACTTTATCAACTCTGGAAATGTACTGATCTTTCATCTCCCTCATTTCGGGATAGAGATCATTTCCCAGATCTTCCGCTTCCTGGAAAATATCACTCAAAAATTCATCTGTAAATACGGAAGTAAAAAGCTCAATACTCAGATCACAATGTGAAACAGAAACATCGTGTTCTTCCAAAAACCCTTTCAGATAAGCCGTTGCCGGATATGCCGTATTCAACTGTGTAAATGGTGGCGTAACTAAAAGGAGTTTGGATTGCATAGCTTAAATATAATGCTCTTTCTAATGAAAGTTTTAAATAGCCTTCTAGCGTAAAATTAGTTCCGTAAATAGTGCTTAAAACAACCAAAAATATCATCTCCACAAGCTTATTTTAGTAGCTTGTCAATAAATTATTGAACACTGGAACTTGAATGTTGGAAATTGGCTATTGAATGTTGCCTTTAGCCTTATTTATTCATCGAGATCAAAAATTCTTCATTCGTTTTCGTGCCTTTGATCTGCTTCAGCAAGAATTCCATCGCTTCAAATGCATTCATTTGTGTCATATAACGACGAAGCAACACTACCTTCTCTCTTTCCTCATCGGCAACAAGTAATTCCTCACGACGAGTTCCACTTCGGAATACATCAATAGCCGGGTACATTCTGCGATCAGAAATACGACGGTCGAGTACAATTTCCATGTTACCTGTTCCTTTAAACTCTTCAAAGATCACATCGTCCATTCTGGAACCAGTATCTACCAAAGCTGTCGCAAGAATAGTTAAAGAACCACCATTTTCGATATTACGGGCAGAACTGAATAGTTGTCTCGGGATCTTCAACGCTTCTGAATCCACACCACCACTCATGGTTCTCCCTCTGTTGCTCGCTTTTACGTTGTAAGCGCGTGCAAGGCGGGTAATGGAGTCGAGCAGCAAAATAACATCGTGACCACTCTCCACCAATCTTTTGGCTTTCTGGAAGGTAATTTCAGCAAGATCGATATGGTTTTCAGGTTTTTCATCAAAAGTAGAAGCAACTACTTCTGCACCTTTAACCGTTCGTTCCATTTCGGTTACTTCTTCAGGTCGCTCATCAATCAAAAGAATTAAGATCTTTGCGTCTGGATGATTTGTTGCCACTGCATTTGCAATACCACGAAGTAAAGTGGTTTTACCGGTTTTCGGTTGCGCAACGATCAATCCACGCTGACCTTTTCCAATTGGTGCGAAAAGATCAATAAAACGTGTAGAATAATTACTTGGATCAAACTCCATCACATATCGCTCATCAGGATGGATCGGAAGCATATCGTCAAACTCCTGGCGATTATCCATATCACGAGGAATTCGTCCGTTCACTCCTTCTACCCTCAATAAAGCAAAATAACGTTCACCAACTTTTGGTGGACGAATAATTCCGATTACACAATCGCCACTTTTGAGTCTGAATCGTTTGATCTGTGAAGGTGATACATAAATATCGTCCGGACTGGCTTTGTAGTTATAATTTACCGATCTCAAGAAACCGTAACCATCCGGTAAAATTTCTAACGTTCCTTCATTGAACAGGTACTGGCCTAATTCCGGTTCCAATTCTTTGATACGTTCTTCCAGTGTTTCCGCTTCCGATTCAGGAAGAAGATCGTGTTCCTGCTTCTTCTTATTTCGGTTATTGTTGTTGTGGCGGGGCTTTTTATTTTCTTTAGGCTCTTCTTTCTTTTTGTAAGAAACGATATGAGAATCGCCGCCATAAGTAGCTAGTTCATCATTCTTTTGAGAAGAGTTACTGCCATTTTCTTCCTGATTTTCCTTTTTTGCTTCTCTTTCAGGCTCTGCTTCCTGCTTCTTACTCTTCTTTGCAGCTTTAGCTTTTTTCTCTTCCTTTGCCTTTGTGGGAATCACATCCTTTGGAATCGGAGGTCGCTCACTTTTAGGTCTGAGTTTAACCGTTATACCTTTAGGTTTAGAGCTGGAAACTTTACGGATATTATCAATCAATTCCTGCTTTTTAACGCCGGTCACCCTTTTAACACCAATCATTTTGGCGAGGATCTTTAACTCGGGTAATTTCTTCTTCTCTAAGGATTCCAATTCCCCAGCCGTTAGATTTACGGTCTGATTATCTGACATAAAAAATTGTGGATATTATTATTGTATAAATAATGATTCTTACTGAGTTTGGGATGAACCTCACATTATCAATTTTGGATAATTCCTGCGAAGCTCTATCAGGTAAGGAAAGATTGATGGGACTAACAATTACTAACCCATCGCTTAACTGTACTGTAAAAGTAAAAACTTCCTGTAAAAATAACTAATGAAGTCTCAAATTCCTTTAAAATACTTTTATAGGAGTTTTCATCGATCTTCTCGACCGAAATTCTCTGTTTAATATCTTTAAACGATGCTGCACGATGTGTATTTAATTCGTAGTAAAAGACAGGATTTATTTCTTCAATAATTTCAATGACTTCAGGTACCAATTTATCCTTCATTATTGAGAAAATAAATACTGCATCTTCTTCGAAATCATCAATAGTTTGCATGGTAGATGTAAGCGCCTGGACATTATGTGCTCCGCTGAAATACCAGTTTTTACTCACATCCAGCTTTTCGAATCGTGCCGGAACGCCTTTAAATTCTTCGAAAGCTTTCAATAGCTGATATTCTGAAGCCGGGAATTTATCACTTAAAACTTTGACGGTTTGATAAACTGCAGCAAGATTCCATTTATTCACTTCTTCCATCAGCTGTGTTTGAACAGACAGTGATTCATTTTTTAATGAGAATAAACCTTTATCAAATTCGGGAATCAACTCTCTTACTTTGAAGGCTTTTGCACTCTTCTTTTCCGCAATTCCGCTAATTACAAATTCGTTCTCTCTGGTAATATTTCCCAACACCACCGGTTTCCCTGACTTGATAATTCCGGCCTTTTCTTTTGCGATCTCAGCTTCTGTCGCTCCCAGAATTTCCTGATGATCTAAACCTATACTTGTAATTATTGAAGCTTCTGAATCAATGATATTGGTAGAGTCTAACCTCCCTCCCAGTCCTGTTTCAATAATTGCGATATCTACTTCTTCCTTTTCAAATATCCAAAATGCCAACGCTGTACTTATTTCAAAATAAGTCAACTGAACTTCTTCCAGTTCCTTTGAATAGGATTGAAAAAATTTAAGAATCAGTTCATCTTGAACTTCTTCTCCATTGATCCGAAATCGTTCGTGATACCTGAACAGATGTGGGGATGTAAATAATCCTGTTTTATAATCTGCTTTTCGATAAACAGCTTCCAACAAATGACATGTAGTTCCTTTTCCGTTCGTTCCGGCAACATGGATGGATGGAAATGAGTTTTGAGGATCACCAATTGATCTGCAAAATTTTGTGATTTGTTCCAGTCCAAAGTTGGATGCTGATGCTCCCTTATCCTGAAATTTCGGGATCTTATCTAAGTAGTCCCAAACATCTATAATGTTGTTGAATGTATTCATTTAAGGAAGTTAAGAGTCATTTCATATGATCCTGAAACAAGTTCGGGATTTTAGATGTTACATAATTCGTTGACACTTTGGTAGTAATCGTTCTAGAAAAATTCGCCCTTAGTATTTAAGACGGATAAGAGAGCATGATCCGGAGGCGTCTGCGAAGCAGGAATAATCCTTTCAGGTGCGCAGTGTAGTTATTTTCTCAGAATGCACAAAGACCTTTAGGATTATTCAGCGCAGGATCAGTGAACCTGTGTTAAATACTAAGGGCATACTTATTTCAGCATTATTAAAACTGTAAACGCTGGTTGATGGACTGGATATTCAACTAGAAATGAACCTCACGAAGATCCTGAAACAAGTTCAGGATGACCTATTAATGTGATTTTGTGTTTATCAAAAAGGTTCTGACATGAAATAATTAGTATCAAAAAAATACAATCAAATCCGACCTTTAGAATTATTGGCGAGACAAGAACGTAATGAAATCGACGGCTCCGAAGGAGCAATCATTACACTCAGGCTGAT
>OJGU01000013.1_pt1 | contig 162385 bp, 138 predicted proteins | sample 1594741 | NCBI WGS metagenome assembly OJGU01 (sample SAMN05416841, study PRJEB24817) | seawater metagenome | isolation source: Sea water | place: Canada:Atlantic | collected 2013-07 | reverse complement strand
TCGTCGGCAGCGTCAGATGTGTATAAGAGACAGGCAATATTCGTGCGCCAATCTTAGATGGCAATGTTAAACGCGTGCTTTGCCGCTATCACGCTATAGAAGGCTGGCCTGATGCGCCGGCCACGCAAAAACTACTATGGCCGCTTGCCGAAGCCTCCACACCAAAGAGCGAGTTCGCGGCCTATACACAGGCGATGATGGATATTGGCGCAACGCTGTGTACACGCGGCAAACCCGCCTGCGTCATGTGCCCCCTCAAGCGCGGCTGCAAGGCGTTTAAACAAGACCGTGTCACAGAGTTGCCCCACCGCAAGCCTAAAAAGACTCTGCCTAGGCGCAGCACGTTCATGCTCATGTGTTTGAACCAAGACAACGAGATATTGTTAGAACAGCGCCCAGCCAGCGGCATCTGGGGCGGCTTATGGAGTTTCAAGGAATTCGACAGCCTAGAGACACTGCAGGCACATTCGGCACAGCTGCATAAAGGCGCTAAGATCGAAGCGTGGCCAGCATTCAAACACACCTTTAGTCATTACCACTTAGACATCACGCCTGTGCTTGTGCGACTCACTACGCTCGAAAATGCCGTCATGGAGCCTTCGGCTAGGCTCTGGTACCCTTTAGCCCCAGACCAGCAACACAGCGCTAAAAACGTTGGCCTCGCTGCCCCCGTGAAAGCCCTGTTGTTGAAGCTACAAGCAACGCTAAGTTAGACGCTAGCGCGCCAACATCACAAGGAAACACCATGTCTCGCACCGTTTTTTGCCGAAAATACCAAGAAGAGCTTCCAGGCTTAGCCACACCGCCCTATCCAGGCGCCAAGGGCAAAGACATCTTCGACAATGTCTCGCAAAAAGCCTGGCAGGAATGGCAACAGCAACAGACCATGCTCATCAATGAAAAACAGCTAAGCATGATGGATGCAGAGCACCGCCGCTACTTGCAAGCAGAGATGGAAAAGTTCTTTGCCAACGAAGATCACGACAAAGCAGAAGGATTTGTGCCACAAGAGTGAGTTTTCGCTCTTGACTCAATCCCCCGCAGCGGGTTTAATACGCGCCTTGTCGAAAAGTCGACATTAGCCAGATATGCCCAGATAGCTCAGTTGGGTGTAAGCAAGCGTTTTCGAAGCATCGCTTCGAGCGCAGCTGGAACGACAACGATCTATGATCGTTGGCTGGAATGAGCAGAGGTGCAAAGCAACGCTTTGCCTTCACGCAGGACGCACGACGAAGTTGCAACAACGATATGCCCAGATAGCTCAGTCGGTAGAGCAGAGGATTGAAAATCCTCGTGTCGGTGGTTCGATTCCGCCTCTGGGCACCATTTCTTTTTTACCCCCCCCTTCAATCACCTGCAAAACCCTGAATGAAAGGTCTATTCCGGCGGTTCGATAACCCTGATTTTGGGTACATACTGGGGGAGCGAAAAAACAGAGTTTCATGGCCGTTCTGCGGTCTTTCAGCTGCTCTGAAAGCCACAGTTTCCGGGGCTCTGCGTAAATTCGAGAGTGGTTCATCAAAGTCCGGAAACTTCCTTCCGCAATTTGAGATTTATTCCTGCAACACCTGTTTGGCGTCTTCAAACTCGTTCAATCGTTTCTAATAGGCAGAGACGATGGAAGGATTGGAAGTATCTACGATCCGGTCCAGGAGCTGTCCGATCTTTTTTTCCAATTCGGAAATTTGCTCCACCAGGCTTTTGATCTGCACATTGACCATGCCACGCCGATCCTCCCACCACTCCTTAAAAATCGTGCCCCCATGTCCAGCATGGTCTTTATGAGGCCTGATCCCGTTCAGCAAGGCTTCAAAGTCTGCCTCAACCTTATCCTTGGCAAAAGATTTGCCCCGCACCTCACAGCCTTTTCTCTGGCAATAGTAATAACCGTAGAGCTTCTTGCTGCCTTTTGACCAACAGGCGGTCATTGGCTTGTTGCAGCCCTCGCAGCATACAAGGCCCCGAAGCGGGAAATCGTCACTCACATCCTTGCAGGTATAAACCCGCGTGCCCTCCTGCATACGTTTCTGGTTTACCTGGAACGTCTCAAAGCTTATTAGCCCTTCATGCTTGCCGGGGGCATTACGCCCCCCACTTTGGCAGTGGTAATGCGTGCTGCATAAAGAGGATAGCCAAGGCCGACATTTGAGATTGAGTTGAAGATTTCCTACCAGAACGACGATCCCTTTCTTCCCGGCTTAAAAATCGCGGTATTTTTCCTGTCTCGCGGCCAGCCAATTCATTTTGAAGATCAACAAAATCCTCACGCTTTCTGCTTAAAGCGCGTTCCCTGATGGATTCCTCGGGTTTATAGTCGTTGTCGCCGCTCATTGTTTCCTATTTTCGTTGTTACAACTATACGGGGGAATGGTTAAAAATAACCTAATATGGGGAGATACTTACTGAGCTTAAGGATCGGTTATACCCAATTTTACTAGAACCTCGATTTATGCAGCTTATCAACGATACCTGGATAAAATTGATATTCCAGATTCTGACTGATTCTCACTGCGGCCATTGTGTGCCAATACTGACTTTCACGCGATCCGTAACCTCCTTCATAGCGTCGTAACACTAACAATATGACGAGTTCCTTTCCGGTATTTCTTAAAAGTTTTTTTAAGAAATTGGTTTTGCAAATCAATCGGCTGCCGTTCTCTGAATCTTCGTCACGCTTGCTATTTTTACGCCATGCCTGGGAGTCTAGTACCTGTTTCCCCAAGTGATTAACCCAGATCTTTTCGAATGGATCTTTTGGACTTAGAGATTCAGTTTTGTTGATCATACGTGTGAGCTTTAAGCGCTGAGCCACACAATCTGCACCCAGTGGGTCAGTTCTATCCAATCTGGGTGTACCTGAAGGCCACACTGTCCATGGTATGAATCCCGGTTTGTCTGTGATGCTTAGGTCGCCGCCTTCATCATCGTAGCCATCGGATGCTGGTAGCCATGCCTGAAACGGATCTTCCTTAGATAGGTGCTGAGCAAGCGTTCTTGATTTGCTGGGTTCAGCTAGTGCAGAACTTACCATAACTTTTATATTGTCATTAGAGGTCCACTCTCCTTTAATTGTGATATCAGAGCCGATTTTTTTTCCAATTCCAAGTAGACTCAGAAGCCTATTTCTGTCTCCAGTTATTTCTAAAGACTTTTTGCCTTGTTTTAAGAGATTGATTTGCGTATCTAGCGGTGGTTTATCCAGCCCATCAGATAACCACAACCCATCGTCTCTGGTTAGAACCTCATCTGAAAGCCAATCCTCCCAAGGGTCGTTGTCGTCTGAGTCGTACTGTCTCTTAGTAGTCGGGTATTTGGAGAGAATTTGTCCGGCGGAAAGATATAATCCATGCCAACCTAGCTGCTCTCCGTATGAGTGGAATTTATCGGAGACACCAGTAGACATTCTATTTCCAGGACTTTCGCGGCCATCGTCGTCATACATGCCCTTGATCTCTGTGTCAAACTTCCTCACCCAGGTGGTTATTCCGTTCTTTACGATCCAGCCTGATATATCGAATACTCTAGCTAGGTGATGCACATCACGTTTGTGAAAGTCGTACTCTAAGGAAAAGTCTGGTTCTACCGCTGGAATAGATTTTGGCCTAGAGTGATAGAAGGAGTCGCCGCCATAACCTTTTGTAGTGTTAATGAGATATTGGGACTTATTCACCCCTTTCAGATTATCGAGACATATTTTCCCTAACTTCAATACACCTTTGCTATGACAGGTAAGTAGTGCCTGAGAAGCAAAATGGCGCATCAATACGTGAGGAAAATCATCATTTAGAGCAATTTCCAAAAGTTTTGTTTTGAATTTTGCTATTTCACCCGGGTGATCTATAGCAACTCTAGCTACCCCTATTAGCAGCCAAAGTCTCGCATGGAGAAAATAAAATTTAAGCTCTGGAGCCTGAAATGAATTCACTGATTCAAGATCATATTTACTAATAATTTTCTCAATGACCTGCCAATAACCGAATTGCGCTAAGCACCGCATACTATGCGCAGCACGCCATCGGTTCGCCGCAAATGGAGCGCCAAGCATCCTCCAGACCAATTCAGCTGCAATATCCTCTTCTGAACCATCAGGGTAGCAATCAGTTGTCCACGGCCCATCTACTACGGTTGATGATAGTGTTGCTGCATTGCTGTTTAACAATCGGCTAAGAGCTGTCTGCCCCTCTCCATTAGATACGGAGGGGCAGATATATGATGCGAGCGCCATCCATATAGAAGCAGGAATATGGATTCCTGGATCAGCATAAATTGAGATAAATTCCAAGATTAAAGTCGAACCAGAGGTGCCTGTTATCTGGGATAATTCTTGCAGCTGAGAATTCGAAAAGTAGTCATGGCTGATAAATTCATCAAAATGAATTTGAATTATGGGAATAGCGATTTCTTTGAGCGCTCGCTTTACTGCTTGCGAATTTTTGGACCACGCTTCTTTGCATGCCTGCAACTCATCAAGCTTTGTGTAGAGACCTATATTTTCGAGTTTCGCAATATGCTTAATGTAGGCTGTCCGTTTCTGTGGCGATACTTTTTTCCTGAGCCTATTAAAAAACCCTTTCTTGTAATCATATACGTACCCTATTTCATCCAACTCATCCATTGCGAGAGAAAGGGAATCCCAATTTGTAGGGTCTGATTTTCTAATAATTTGATTTAGAGCCACTTGTACTTTTTTCTTTTCTTCGGCTTCGTTCTTCCTGTTATATCGCCTTTCTCGCGGTCTAAAATTTGAGTTTGCATTACTTTCATCCCGCACATTTTCGTACTGCTTAACCATCTTTCCGAGGCGCTTGTATTCTTCAGCATCTTCACCAAATGCTCTTCCATAAAACTCTCTTAGTTTCTTGATGGTTGAGGTCATATAGATACCAGGGTGGTTTCTTTCAAATTGCCTCAACAGAACTTTTGTTAGGGGTTGTATCTCAGCAGTATTTTTTCGTTCAACAACCTCTGCTAACTGCTCTGTACCGCAGACATAGAGCTCTGCGGGAGAGGAGAGTTGCAATAGTGATAACGCAAGTGTGGGGGATATCTTGTCATGCTCAATTAAGGCGGTCAGATAAGGTAATAGCGTGTAATCTAATGATATTTTCTGGCGGTCATCCCAGCGAGATATTTTGGCCAATCCCCTTAGCCCTGAAATATTAGAAAACCCATAGGCGAATGTGGCCCAGGGAAACTTTTCTTCCTCGTAACTCATATTGAGTTCGCAAATATTACTGAGCGTATGTACATCTTCGTCACTAATTTCACCGCCCTTAACTTTGCTCGCAAATTGAAGCAATTCACTTGTGAATTGGTGATCCCCGGAACCAATCGTATCCATCTGCTCCAGGCCTATCTGGAAATAGATAGCAGCCTCTTCTCGGTTATATGGGAGGATTGCTCTTGAAAGATCGGCGAATAATGATGCTCGATGCAATACTTCGTCTTCTCTTTCTATCGAATTCTTCGCGACATTTGCAATCTCGTCGGAGCATGGGAAAAGCCTTTTTCTAAGATTCAGAATTGAAGTTACTTTTATGAAGTAGGACGAGGAAATGTAGTCGGTATTGGATAGCTCCGATAGATATTTTCTTACCGAAGATAGTTGCAAGTCATTTCTTGTCCAAAAGCAGAACAGTAGAGCATCCTTAATAAGCTGGTGATAGAACATTTTATTGTCACCTTGATACCCATTCGGATTTAGCCTATCTCGCGTTTTGTTCCATTTGGATACAAGCTTCTTGAAAGCTGAATTAGCATGTTGCTTATCGGGGGACAAGGCTTCAAAAAGAAGAGAAGAGATTTCAACGAGTGTTTCGAGCTTCTCACTAATGAAACTTTCAATTTCTCTCTTTCCTTCATAATTGAGCTGTCTTTTATCGTCTTCAATCCCCTTTTCAAATTCATACTGCTCGCTTACCTTTCGATTCAATGCCTGTCGAAAGTCGGCCATGCTGATATTATTTCTTATACGGGACGCGTAACCGACCAATTCAGCCGGAAGAATGAGCTTAGGGGAAAATGTTTTTTTATTGGCTATGGCGCTTAATATCTTATAAGCGATATATGGAAATGCACCATAATTTGAGTGCCTATCGCTATATGACCAGATTCGGGGGATTTCTGGTTGCCAAGAGTTAGAAACCTTTTTAGCGAGATCATATCTTTTGAGATTAACCGCGAAAGACGTTGCTTTTAACAAGCCGTCTTGAAAATAGGAGGCTTCCCTATATCTATCTGTCCTAAGTTCTATGTCCTGCTTTTTGAAAGACTTGACAAGTTTTTCAAGTAATTCTTGCCGAATTTCGTCTTTTAATTCAGTAAACGACAATGCACCGGCCAAAATTCCCGGCCTTTTCCCCAACTGGCTTAAGAAAGTAGTAAACGCAGAATTACCTAATACGCCTTCATCCTGTGCTTGTTGAAGTAGGCTAAAAAGGTTCTCTGACATTTCATAGGCGTACCAGTCTTTCCAATGATAGGTAAATCGGACCGCTTCTTTGATTTTGTTTTGAGAAAGATAACAGAGAGGAACAGCGGCAATATCTAATCGAGCTGGTCCTGCATTCTCTCTATGATAATCTTCATCCTGCCTAAAATAATGATCAATCCATTCCAATGCACTGCTAATATGCCTATAGGCATCACTACTATCACCGGATAAGATATTAGCGATAGCTAACCTTGCATGCCTAGTACCCGCCCAGCACCTTCGGTTGTCAAAAAGTCGCCTGGTTGAATCTATGTCGCGAGTAGCAATCACAAGATCAGGGTTTTCAAGAATATAGTCTGCTCCCCGCTGATCCGTAGCCGAGAGAGTCGATAGCTCAACAAGGAAGTGGACTAGATGATTATAGTTCTTTTGTCTTACTGCATGTCTTACAGCAGCTTTGATTCGAGAATATCGAATGCTCTGTTTACCAACAGCGCTGGTGATTTCTGCTGGAAATCTGTCATCGAAAGCCAATTCAAATAACCGTTCATCATCACCCATGATTTGAAGCAACCATGGGAGAGAATTTGCTGCGTACACAGAGCTTTCTTGTTTCTTGATTAGATTTGTTGCGAGATTGGTCAGAGTTCCATTATCTATAGCGTACGCTTCTTTTATGAATGTCTCAGTAGGCTCATCCCTAAACATCAATCCGTATTTTGTTCGCTCCAGCAAAGGAGCAAGATCAGCGGAGAATCCTTCAACTACTGAATGTTCAATGCCATGAGAATCAGCGTATTCCGCTAAAGGTACGGGTGGGGGCAGCACCGAAAGCCCAGCTAGGAATGATGTGATTTCTTTTTCTTTATAACCCCGGTTCCGAGCATCATGGAGCGCTTCATCTATACGCGTTTTAATTAGGTCATTTAATTCAATCTTATTGTCTATTTCTGAAGCGTCTAGCAATCCGCGATCGCTGTTAACTAGATGCTCAAGAATTCTTGGATTGCCGTCTGATCTTGATAAGGCAACACGTATTTCATCGTCGGCAACATCATCTATGCGATCTTGCAGATATTTCTTGGTTTCTTCTTCAGTAAAAGGACATAGCTCCAATTCTTCGCAGGGTATGTCTTTCCTTGAAATGTCACGCCTATGGGAGCGACAACTCCCGATTAATTGAACACCTGGGATAGGCCCTCCGTAATGAAAGCTTTCAATTAAAAGCGTCGGAAACGCCTTTTCTCCCAGGTCTCTGGCATGCTCAGCGGCATTGTCAATAGCATCAAGAAAGATTAAGATTCTGGCATTCGGTCTGGTCCGACTTAAAGCCTCCACTCCTTGAGCTAATCTAGCCCTAAAAGCCCTTAACAATTCTTCTACATTTTCACTGGAAGGTAGTAGTGGGTCGCACAACCCTTCTTGCGCCAGGGTATTGGCAATGTGAATAAGTCCATTTTTAGGAAGGTGCCTTGCATCTTCCGGTGCGCGGTATGACCCACCGCCAAAGCAATCAAACAGTATGGTTTTATGATCTTCACCTAATTTCTTAGATAGACTTTGCATGAACACTGTTTTACCCACACCACCGGCGGCATGGACTAACAGTGTTTTATTTAGTTTTGGTATTAATTTAAGCGCTTCACTAAGTTGGTCCCTGTCTACTATTTGGCCAACTTCTGGGAAGCTTTCCCGGCACGGAAATAGGTCACCAGATGTTTGAACATCAAGTGCGTCAAGTACATCTGTTCGTCGTATTACGTTGTTCCCTTCGCCTTCTGAACCAGCTTTATCCCTTACTAACTGTTTCATTGCACCAAGTCTGGCTCTAGCCATAGCGTCTGGTGCAGCTGACCAATCTGTGATTATTCTTGAAAGCTCTTTCTTTTGATTTCTTAGCCCCCCGGTAGAGCCGGTCATACCTACATTATTCGCAAACTCAACAAGGTTTGCCCCAGCAAGCCCACTAGCAGCAATGAACTGATCGGCCTGCTTTTTTATATTTCCTGTCAAAGGCGACCCAGAACGTATGCCCTCAATGGCCCGACTCAGATCAGTGTAGATCGGCCGATTAGTAATAATCTCAAACCGGACCTTTCTAGCTACAGCCTGAGCACCGAATTTTTTCTTGTAATCTAAAAAAGTTGCGGCAAATTTTTGAATAGTTTTCTTAGCGGCACTCGCTCGAAATGGCAACGTTTCAGAAGCTATTGAGTATTTGAATTGCGAGATTACAACATCACGGGCTTTTCTGAACGAGCAACCTGCCCCATAGTACAAGGTAAGATCAGCAATTTCGGCTGCCTCATGGGAAGATGATTTCTGATCTGCTGGCTCTAGTCCTTCTACAGCCATCCCAACAAAATCGTTTGTTGGTAACACTAATTTCATTGCTTCCCTAGCAGCCCACGCCTCATGGTATTCGTGACCATCACGAGAAGCTCTGACTTTATCAATTGGTTGGCGGTTCCTTGTCATCCAATCAATGTAGCCTAAATTCGACTATCAAAACAATAACAGGAGTAATAAACCGGCGATACGGTTAGTTAGCCCGGCAAGGCTTGATGCCGAGGGTGGGCCACGGCGCGGCGGATGCAACGGGGGTGCGCAGCGTAAGAAGGCGGCAATTACCTAGCGGCTCACAGATGCCCCGCTCTGTACGGTTCATCTACGATGCATAACTTGGCTGACCGGTGTTACCGCATTGTCGACTATCAGGGATGTGGGAAACTGGCTGGGAAGGTCCCCGATGTACGGGCTACTGCCCGCTTGGGGACGCTGAAATGATCAGGGTTGCTCAGGCAATCCATTTGCCGTTAGGCGAATATGGACGAGGTGTGGGGCTGGCTCTCGGAGCAAAGCGGAGCCTGGAGCCGGTGACAGGGGCACGTCAGATTATCGCTGTTATGGTGTTACGAATAAGGCCGGCTTTTGACAGCCGGCCTTTTTCCTTGGGTTGATGGGTTACGGGTTGACCTCGGGTTCAAGCGGGAAAGCATACATATCGTTCGCGATGACCTGGTTGCCGGAGAGCCGGATAGTCAGAACGCCGGTTGCGGGGTTCTTCTATACCGCTCCAAGCGTTGACGCTCTTCCCAACTCAGCCTGAGTGAGAAAGGACGCGGTTGTGATTTAGCTTTTTCCGACATGGGGCGAGCATAAATGACAGCCCCTATATCATTGGGAAAGATAGCTTGGAATTATTATTATAAAAACACCTGCACAATCAATAAGTTATGGATAGACTGAGGACTGACCATATAAAGATGTGTGCTTGAGTAACTGGCTCCATTGATCAAACACTTCAAACAATTGATTCGGAAAATTTCCGTTCTCGTGCACCAAATCCAAAAGCCTCGCATTAGCGGGGCTTTTGGCATTGGTACTACTCCACCTTTTAGCACCACCTTGGTGCGCTTCTGGCTCAAAACTCAGCTGCGCAAGCCCATATATTTCAGATTTATTAAGGAAATATGTCCGTAGCATTACAAATGTCATTAATTTGTAATATTTGGGGGATAGAGTAGCACTCCAACAAAGGCAGTACGGATTGCGCCGAGCACGCGAAGCCAAACAACCTCTATCGGAGCTAAGTGAAATTATGAGAAACCAGCAAATTACATTACTAAGTCAGCTAGTTGCCGCGGCAACCCTGGCAATCTCGGTAACCTCCGCAGAGGCTGCAGAGAAGGAGCTCTTGGATATCCTGCTTGGCAATGGTGCGATTACTCAGGAACAGTATGATGACCTTCTCCTTAAAGAGACACTAGAAGAAGCCGATGTTGCTAAAATCAGCTTTGCTGATGGAAGTGGTCTTAGGGTTAGCTCCGGTGACGGACGCTATGAAGTAGAGATCGGTGGACGCCTCCATCTGGACTACACTGATCATAGTTACGACGCGAGAATGGGAGCAAGACCGGTAAGTGGCACCCAAGTTCGCCGCGCGCGCATAGAGATCAATGGAACGTTCGACGAGAGCTGGTTCTATGCCTCTGAATTCGATTACGCAAAAAATAAGGTCGCAATAAAAGACTTGGTACTTGGCTTTGAGTCAAATAGCGGTGCCAAATATATCGTTGGGCATCAGAAACAACCTTATAGTCTCGCGTTGGAAATGAGCTCTAACGAGATGCCTTTTGTTGAACGAAGTATCGACAATGCTCTAGTCGGGGCACTTACTGACCGGGCTATCGGTGCCAGATATGAGAATAGCGGCAGCAATTGGTTCTTCGCCGGTGGCGTCTTCGGCGACACTCTAAAAGAAGGCACTACAACAGGCGACGAAGGTTGGGGGCCATCTGGTCGTTTCATCTACTCACCAGTAGTGGAGGATGATGCAGTTGTTCACTTAGGCATTCGCGCGGCCTATCGCGAAGTAGACTTAGCGACGCCCACGCTAAGCATCAAAGATAAGACGACCGATTTTTCAGACCTGAGCATTGTGAACACAGGCGCATTGGCTGATGCTGAGTCGACTACATTGTTCGGGCCCGAATTAGCGGCGTCTTTTGGCCCACTATTCTTTACAGCCGAACATACGAGCGCAAAAATTTCTCGTAAAACAGGATCTACTCTGAATTTCTCGAGCTGGCACGCAGCCGCCTCATGGAATATCACTGGCGAGAGTCGCGCAGCCGCTTACAGAATGAATGCTGGGGAGTTCAAGGGCATCAGACCAAGCAGAGACTTCAATCCAAGCGAAGGTGCCTGGGGAGCATGGGAGCTTTCAGCGCGTTATGCCGAGATCGACCTGAACGACGACAACTTAGTCGGAGGGGAAGAACACGCGGTCTCTCTCGGCTTGAACTGGATACCCACTCGTAACGTGCGCATCTTGGCGGACTGGACGCGAATTCTGGACACGGATGGATCAAACACCGTACGCACGTTTGCGCCTGATATGAATGTGTTCACACTGCGAACGCAGTGGAGCTACTAACTCAAGAAATCAAGGGGTCAGATTACTTGATTCGCCTATCAGGAACCAAGCACTCTGACCCCCTTGAAAATCAAGTAATCTGACCCCTTGATTCTGATTCGCTTGATTCGCTTGATTCTACGTCTCGGTTTAGTGAGATTACGGGGATCGCTAGGCTAAATAAAAAGCCGAAGGCAATGATCCAAAGGCTCGCGGTAAACATCGAGGTGATTGCGTTGGAGAATGCCATTTTTATGCCCGCCTCTGCGCTTGCCACCGCATCATCGATGCGCGCTGCAAACACCGGCCTTATAATATTAAGCCGTTGCTCTATGGCTGAAGCAGTTAAAGCATCAGCTCTAGAGCTAGGCAATTGCTCCTTCATCTGCTCCGACATCAATGGGTTTTGATGCAACTGGGCGATAGCCACCTCGTCTCCCGCAAGCGCTTGCCCAATTGTGTCAACCAACTCCTCAAAGGAGCCTTCCACTCGCGCGCGTAAAGCGCCAGGATTCATCACCGAGTTCTGAGCTTGACTCATATCCATACTTTGCCCCGAAGAAGAGTTCATCATAGGCAATTGCTTTGGTAACTCTGCTGAAAGATTCAGGGTCAACAAAGTGCCAAAAATAGCCACGCCTACAGTGTTGCCAATCTGACGGAAAAACTGCGTCGAACTTGTTGCCACACCAATCTGCGACACCGGGAAAGCACTCTGTACCACAAGATTTACAAGACTCTGTGAAGGCCCCAAACCGATGCCTACCACCACCATTCTCAATGACAGATCTAACAGACCTGTTTCAGGGCCAATTAAACTAAGCAAGTACACACCAACTAATAGTATGAGCGCACCACCGACCAGATAAGGCTTGTAATGCCCGCTGCGTGAAACCATGCGTCCGCTCACAATACTGCCTGACATTAACCCCAACATAAGGGGAAACATTGAGAAACCACTACTGGTTGCATTCACACCGAGCACCACCTGCATGAACAGCGGCATAAACATGATCACACCTAAGAAGGACATTCCAATCACAAATGAGGTGAGGTTGGTAATTACAAACACGCGATTACTAAACAGACTCAGAGGCATAATGGCGTCTTTTGCGCGCGACTCTACGTACACGAAAAGTACAAGCGATATGAGACTTAGTGCAAACATACTCAGCAATACCGGTGATGCCCATGGGTATTGTTGGCCACCCCAAGTCAGCGCTAATAGGAAGGGAATAAATACGACTAGTAGTAGGAACGCACCAAGATAGTCGATCACCCCACGATTGCCGTGATTCAGACGTGGCGTTTTAAAAGCGATCATGCATAGCGCTAATATGCCAAGCGGCACGTTGGCATAAAACACCCAGCGCCAGCCAGCAATTGTGTGTCCATTAATTGTGACAGTGGCATAGTCCGTTAAAAAGCCCCCTAGGGCTGGGCCGATGATGCTGGCGACCCCGAAGATAGCGCCAAACAGGCCCATGAATTTCGCACGTTGCAGCGGTGGATAGATGTCTGCGATGATCCCGATGGCGCTAGTAAAGAGCGCCGCACCCCCGATTCCCTTGATTGCCCTAAATATTATTAGTTGATGCATCCCATCACCCAATAGAGGCAAGGTACCGAACTCGCCACTTATTCCACACAGCATTGATCCCAATAGAAAGATGCTAATGCCAATCACCAGGATCAGCTTGCGCCCATATAAATCTCCGAGCTTGCCATAGATCGGCACCAGTACCGTGGAAGCCAACATATAGGAAGTAGTCACCCAGGCATAAAGCTCTAACCCATTGAGTTCGGAGACGATCCGTGGCATTGCCGTGGAAAGAATAGTCATGTCGAGAGCGGCTAGAAGAAATACAATCAACAAAGCGATTAGCGTGGTACGTTTATCCTTGTCGGATATAGCGACGTCTTTTTCAAGTTCAGTCAAAGTTCAAACCTTCCCATGCAAATATCTATATAAGCCTACTCAATGTCAGGCCACCTAGTGCAAGCGCTTGCATACTAAACCCACTTACCCATCGTCTCAATCAAGACTTATTTGGATACGATTAAATACCTGCATGTACCGGCGAATCGAACTCAATATTCACTTAACTTTGCATATCTACGTGTCTAGTGGCTTGTATACAAATACAAATTCCATTGCTTATAATGAGACAGGCTATTGAATTCATAATAATAATTAAAACTAGCTGTTATGCCGCATTTATCTGTGGTTTCAGTCAGCTACTATAGGTAACGTAATGATTAATAGGTACATAATAGTAGACGATTTTTATAACGACCCAGATACCTTAGTGAAGGTCGCGCTGAACTCCATGAATGTTAACGATTCGCCAACCGGTAACTACGCTGGCGTTATGACAACCGATTCCTACTTAGCAGAGCAGCATCGCGATATATTTCAAAAACTAACGTTAGAGCCCTCCATCAACTCCTCCACAAATGCCAACGGACGAATCCGTTTTACCAAAGCCAACGACTCTTTCAAATTTCATATCCACTACGATGTCGATATGCAAACTAAATGGGCTGGCGTTGTTTATCTTTCGAAGGATCACCCTAAAACAGAAGGGACAAGTTTTTGGCGCCACCTTCGCACCGGGCTAGAGATTGCTCCTAATACGGTCGAAGGGTTTGCTAAATATGGCTGGCGTAACTTCTCCGATTTGAAGAAGTTTCTTGAAACAGAGGGCTTGGACGAATCCTTGTGGGAAAAAACCTTTACGGTTCCGTATAAATATAATCGCTTGGTTTTATTTAGGCCATGGTTGCTGCACTCTCCCGGCCCCGCTTTCGGCGACACATTGGAAAATTGCAGAAAAGTTCAAACACTTTTCTTAGGCAACTAACACTCAAAAAAGGAGGTGAATTATTTATTTTCAGGAAATGTGGCAACTGGCTATACAAGGAGAGACTCAAGGCGTTTGGTTTTACGCCGCACTATATACCCTTGCCGTTTGTAGTTATTCGCTTTTCTTTCAAATCAGAACTAGAAAGTGGCCAAACGTTGCTGGCCAGCTCAATAGTTTAGGAGTCGTGAAATTTGGGGGGACTGAAACGTCTTTATCTGAACAAGATTACAGATCCAAAGCCCTATACACCTATCACGTTGATGGAGTTGTTTATGAAGGCAAGAGAGTCTCTCCTTGGGTCGTTGTGGCCAGTCACAATGCTAGATTTGTTTTAGACAAACAGCACGCTGCAATTGAACACCTCCCTAATGGCAGCGTTAAAGTTTTTTATAATCCTCACAACCCCAAAAAAGCTTTCTAATAGTTGCTAGCAAAACAGGAATTGTCATTACACTCCTCGTCGCTGCGCTCCCTTTAATCACGTATTTTTTGAAGTTTTATGCTTAGAGAATTCCGGCTTTAATACTGTTTACGCACAATATTAAAAAAGTCGACAAACTTGCGCATATTCTCTTCGTCTTGCGAGATCAACAGCGAGTGATCACCGCCGGGGATTTCTACATAAACGTGTTGCATGCCTAGCGCTTGCATCTTAGCCACCCACGCACGCGTGCGCTCCACCGGAACGGCATCATCTTGATCGCCTTGCAGAACAAAAATAGGCAAGCCTTTGATTCGCGCTAGAATGTCATCCATTGGCGCATTGGCCTCTGGTGCTGGCGCAGCAACCCCTAAGCCTGCAAAGATCTCTGGATACTTGGCGGCGATATGATACGTGCCTGCCCCTCCCATCGAATGGCCCCATAGATAAATACGATTAGAATCGATACTGAATTCGTCGCGTATCAACTGCAACACATTCATCACATCCTGTTCGCTTCTTTGCGCGTCTTGCGGATCTTCGGTAAGCCTTGATCCGTACCACCCCCTGCGGATATACCCCAATGGAGTCACTACGATATACCCATTGGCCTCTGCATGATCTAAAAAGCCGTGATACCCCATTAGCCAGTCATGAGTTCTACCTAGACCGTGCAGGGAAACGATCAACGGGGCAGCTTGATTAGGATTAAGGCTAGCAGGCACAAACACAGCGTATGGAATACTTTCACCGGTTTCTGGAAAAACATAGCTGCGATGCTGTACACGGGGGTCATCAATAAGACGTTCGTCATCACTTTGCTGACGCTCTGCGTAGGCAAATTTGGCAAGACTGAACGTTAAAGCGAGCAATGCTACAGTCAGGAGTCTTTTCATTGTTATTTCTCCAAAGGAATAGATTTTAAAAAACGCTGACACTAGCGAAGATCGTCTCTGAGTTTAATCACCTGCTCTTTGAAATTTTCCCCTTCGCCGTAATCAATAAACTTGTGGTAACGACTATGGCTGCCGACCACCTTCCGCGCATGCTTTATTGGGCACCAATATTGTTCGGTCCTTGCAAGCACCTCTCTTGAATAAGCCACTACGCCGTTGCCATAGCCGCAATACACACAGTTTAATTTCTGAATTCCATTAAGGTAGGCTAACTGATGACGGTCCATCACAATATAATCGGATCTTTTCACTCGACGTATACCATAGAGCCTAAAACAGATGTGTTGATATAAGGTAATGGTGATATCGAAGAAAGCGATTGGTATAACCATAGAATATATGAAAGGAGATGAAATAATATTTCGAATCTTCGACGAGAGTAACCAGGGCAGAATCGCGGACTTCAATTTTCTATGAGCCGCAAGGATGTCTTGCTCAAACTTAACGCGCTTTCCCTCTATATGATAGTTAAACTCTTTCTGCTTCTTGTCAAACTCGTCTAACAATTGCTTCTCAAGTTTAGCGATCCTGTCTGTTAACTCGGTAATTTTCTCACTCATGGAAACCCTCTACTTTCTCTTACTAATATCGTCAGCTAGCCCTTGATGCTCCTACTCCACCGCTCGCTCAACCGCGCGTAGATAGGCAGGTCTCGCTTGCACACGCGCAAGATACGCTGACAACGGAGGCCAAGAGTTCAGTAGACCTAGTCTCTTAGCCATTGAAACGACATAAGCGACGCCAACATCTGCGGCAGTGAAGTCATCGCCAAGAATAAATTCAGAGCTACCAAGCTGTTTAGCAATGTAATCGAAGTGCAATCTAATTTCTTTTTCGCTATAGGCCTCAAATGTGGCATGTGGCTGCTCCGAGCGCATAAGCAGCATTTTCACCAGAAGCGGCAAAAAAACAGAGCCCTCAGGATAATGTAGCCAACGCGTAAATTTCGCCCAGGCGGCTAGGTTTGATCTAGGTGGCGCTAGACGATGTTCAGCGTCGTATTTTTCCAATAAATAGGTTGTTATAGCGCTAGACTCTGCAATGATGAGACCATCGTCATCGATCACAGGCGATTTACCAAGCGGATGAATTTTCTGTAATGAATCAGGTGCACGCATGGTTTTAGGGTCGCGCAAATACACTTCTAACTGATATTCGACGCCCAACTCTTCTAATAGCCAAACAGTAAATATTGAACGACCTATACGCAGGTGATGTAAGGTAATCATTGCACAATTCCTCCAGAGAAGCTGTTGATTTCATAGTGCCACTACGCACTGAAATTGCAGATTTGTATCTAAAACGATGCCAGCCCAGTGACGGGAATCAAGCTAGAGACCAAGATCAAGTAAGCCAAATTGAAAATTAAAAGGGAGTAATGAATAGTTCGATTATTTGTAAACAGCAACCAAACCACCGACAAGATAATTAATACGGTACCTAGAGATCTGTTCATCCATGTCTCGGCAAAATCTGGCAGCAAAGGGTCTGACGCACGGGACAAAATCAAGAAGATGATTACCATGCAAAAAAACCAATTCTTGGTTTGAAAATAATGCTCTTCCAGATCGATTCTCTGAAAGTAGCGTAGCTCGGGTGTTAGAGCAAACGTCAATAGCACCATCATGATCGGTGCAGCCAAGAACAGCAGCATCGGTGCCACCTTGGTGAAGTCATAGACCTGGTACTCCCAGAAACCCAGATAATGATAGGTGATGATTATCAGCAACCAAAACGACCAACCCGCCATCAACCAAGGATGTTTAACACGGTGCCGCCCCCGAATAATCTTACCCCACCCCATCAGCAACTCGGCCATGGCAAATGCAACCACTACCGACACGAACATCATGATAAATTCGAATTTTGACAAGAAGCTTCCTCCATGCCCTGCTTAACCAATTATTAGGGTACAGTACACTGTTTTTACTTAGCTTGCTGCACCTGCATATGATGAACACAGACACGATCAGTTACGCCTATATACTTCGCAAGGCTTGGCCAATTATTCTGGCTAACGCTGCCGTCCCCCTTCTTGGCTTAGTAGACACGGCGATCATCGGTAATGTAGGCACTGTGGTCGACTTAGGAGCGATAGCGCTCGGCGCCTTGATCTTCTCTTTTGTGTATTGGAGTTTCGGGTTTCTACGCATGGGAACTACGGGCTTTACTGCACAAGCTGTGGGAGCCAACAACGAAGAAGAGATTCGAGCAATTCTAGGCCGCTCACTACTACTGGGTTCTGCTCTCGGGCTTATGCTGATCCTTCTGCAATGGCCTATAGCCACCCTCGCCTTCTCACTGCTCAGTGGCAGCGAGCAGATGGAAAACGTGGCACAACAGTATTTTTCACTGCGTATCTGGGGCGCACCTGCCACCTTATCCAATTTTGCGCTGATGGGCTTATTGATAGGCATGGGCAAAAGCAAACAGCTGCTTGTGGTTCAGCTGTTTATGAATGGCTTGAACATTGTACTTGATGGGCTTTTTGCAGGGGTGCTGGGTTGGGGCGTTGAAGGCATAGCCTTAGGCACAGTGATTGCCGAGTGGAGCACATTATTGTTTGCAGGCATTCTTATCTATAAGGAGCTTGCGCAACGCAACACGGCCGGCGCGCAGTTCTGGCCGAAAGCACGCATACTCAATGCTGCTGCAATGCGCAAAACCTTAGCGGCTAACGCCGACATTATGATCCGGACATTATTGATGATTTTCTCGTTTAGTTTCTTCATCAATCAAAGCGCTATTTACAGTGGCGTAGTCCTCGCAGCAAATCATATCCTCATGCAATTGATCTCTTTCGCCGCATTTTTCCTCGATGGTTATGCCTTCGTAGTGGAGGCATTAATTGGCAAAGCAATCGGCGCACGTAACCGGCAACAATTCGATATTGCGGTGCATCGCTCCACAGTCTTGGCCGCCCTCTCAGCAATGCTTCTCGCCCTGTTAATCTGGCAGTTCGGTGAGTTTGCCATAGCATTGCTCACAGATATTGACGCGGTGCGTCTGGCCAGCGCTAATTTGCTAGTTTTCTCGGCGATCTACGTTTTCGTCTCGTTTGGGGCTTTTCAACTCGATGGTATTTTCATTGGCGCATCACGTACGGCACAGATGCGCAATGCAGCCTTTATTTCCGTGACGGTCTTTTTGGTCGCTTGGTGGGTGTTGGCAAATCGCTATGGCGTGAACGGATTGTGGTGGGCGATGATCATTTATGTGGCAGCTCGTGCTGTGGCCCTAATGATTTATGTGCCAGCGCTACGAGAGTCACTTACAAAGGCATAAGTTAGTGCAAAGATTCATCGCTATCAGCTAGCAAGTGAGGCTCTAGCTCAAGATGCTGCATTCGGCGCCCATTTAGCTCAATCATGCCCTTGTAACGCTGCTCACCCGTGGACGTAAACTCGAAGCTATAACGGCGCCGCAGCTGTAGTGAGCCTGATGCGTTTCGTTGCGGCCATATGCCTTTAAGCACAATGGTTTGATCGAGCAATTGCAGGTTTTGTTCTTTGCAATATTGATACAAGGTTTGCATCGCAATCATTTTTATAGCGTCGCCTTGCCACCAAAAACTGATGAGTGCCACGGCAATTGCTGTCCAGAAAATCGATGTCAGTGTTAGCATAGCGTTTGCTTTCTAAATAGTTGCGGCGAGTTTTATATGCAAGCGTGCCATGCCATACTCAGCAGTTCCATAGGCCTACAAGGTTCACAATTCACGTGAAAAACTATCTTCTCATTGCTTATCTACTTTTGGTGTCAGCTTGCAGCGAACCCTTCGTCTATTTCTCAGGTGGGCGACTTTCTGGCGAGCAAGCCCCCCTGCTGACAATGCCAACGAACAATGGCGTGATGCAAATAGAGACACTGCCAGAGGACCCGTACTCAGTGAACATCGGCTTTTTCGTGTTAGATGGCAAATTGTACATTGACCCAGCTGCCGACCGTCAATGGTATCAGAATATCCTGATAGACCCGACCGTGCGAGTTCGCTTTGATGGCCACGAACAAATACACCCTATGCTGACAGTGGTCGAGACAGACCCAGCGATTCTTGCCGAGTTTGACCCAGCACGAATCGTATTGAGGTTAGAGCCCTTGAATTGAAAGCTCAGGTGCTTTTCTGTGGTAAAAAGCACCTGAGCTGCAACCGGTCCTGATTGTGTTTAGCAACCTAAATTACAGACCGTAATTTTCATGGTTCGACTTGAATATCGTTAACGTACCAATCGGATTCACGTCGGGGTCTGGAACACGAAATCCGCGATTTTGATGGTGACAATGTGACAGCATCAAGAGTCGAAAACAAAAGCACTAGAGTTTTTTTGCGCTTCTAAGACACGTTTCCCAGCACGACTTGCACCAAAGCAACCAAGCTAAAAAGAATTGCGAAGGTTAGCGTGACTCCTGATATTACAAATTTCTTGATGTCGCCACTTTCGAAATCACGCACGCGGTTCTTGTGACTCTGCACGCCAAATGCTGCAGCAACGCTGCTTCCCATGGCTGAGACCCAACCTACCTGCACGCTATCACCATTCACATGTGAATTTTGCTGATCTTTATGTTTGCCTGACATATCTAAACTCCTCTTTAGACAACGGTGACGCACATCTAATTGCGTCCTTAAGAGAAGGATTGCAAATCGCGAGCCAACACCAACATCTCTCTAAGCAACTGTAATTTCTTTAGTTTTACCCTACCCATCGTTAGCGTTCGGATTTTGCCTGCTATTTATGTCATAACTTATGACGTTTTTGGCAGCATTCTCTTCAGGGTGTCATCTTTTAGCCAGTAGTGGTGATACAAGCCTGCAACCGCATGCAGCGCAATTATTAGATACCCTGACAAGCCTAGTATCTCGTGCGCCTCACCTACGAAATCCGCAATCCCTTCAGACACCGGAGCGATCGCCGGCATCGGAATTACAAACCAAGTGATCGCTTCATTGTTGGCGCTTAAATATGCCCAACCAAGCAATGGAGCCACGATCATCAACCCATACAAATATCCCTTCACAAGCTTGCTTAACAGCAACTGCCATGAAGGTGGTGTTGGGGTAATGGGGGGCGTGCGCATTTTCAAGTTAATCGCCAACCTAAACAGGGCGAGCACAAAAACAGTGATTCCCAAATAGATATGCCAGTCCTCCATAGCTCCTCGTAAGGGGTTACCTCTCGGAATGGCTTCATGAAGCTCTATGCTGGCAAAGATGGCGACCATCAAGATTACGGTCAACCAATGTATGCCGATCGTGATCGGGGCGTACTTATTGCTAGTTTGCAGCGTGTTCATTGTGATCTCCTTTGAGCTTGAAATACCTGCCCAGTCTGCGCTTCATTTGCGATCAATACACCTATTCTTCGCAAACCTTAGCAACAGTATCGCAAATGAATATTAAAAGACTATTAACTGCCAGCAATGACACAGCAAGACCCAATTGAAGCTATAAAGACACCCTTCAAGTGACTCATTATTCTGAGGGTTGCAAATTCTACCCCCTCCTACTTTCAGATTTCATACAGGGGCGTACTGCCTATAGAGAAGGCATCACCCATCTAATGCAATAGGCTTAGGAATACACAAAAAAGTGAGCGTTGCTTATTTTGATTCAGACGAATTGGCTACTGATGCCATTGTATTCTGGTCAAAATAGCGCCGCATATGGGGTTGTTCTAGACATAAATCATGCAGCAGTTTTTTCCTGCCTTGACCGTTCACATAGTCTAGAAAAGCACATGCAATGATCGAAGCCTTTTTACTCTTTAGTCGTGCTAACTGCCAATGAAGCACGATTGGAATTTTGCTCACGTTTATTTCTTGCAGCCCAATATGACCGCCATAAGCCAATGTATGGCTGGATAAAATCGACACTCCGAGACCGGCCATCACAGCGTGCCGAATAGCCTCATTACTCTCGATAGTCATTTTGAGGTTCAACGTGATACCGAATTGTTTCATATGCTCTTCGATGGCAAAACGAGTGCCTGAGCCTAGCTCACGCATTAAAAAAGGGTACTCGGCAAACTGCTCAAGCGAGACTTTTTTCATCTTAGCCAGCGGATGATCTTTAGGCGCGATTGCGACTAGTGGACTAGGTAAAAAATCGAATAATTCGATATCGTCTCTGTTAGGTGCATGACTGAACACGTACAAGTCATCAGCCCCTCTCTCAAGCCGTTCAAGCACTTGCTCCCTATTGGCAACATTGAGCTGAACATCGATCTCAGGATAGAGTTTGCAGAATTCACCCAATAGATGAGGAATAAAATATTTTGCCGTAGTGACAACACTTATGCGCAAAGTGCCAGCTTTGAGCTCCTTTAAATCCGCCAAATCGGCATCCAGAAGCTCAAGACGGCCCAATATATCCCGCGCAGCCCCTACCGCTGCAACACCAGCCTCTGTAAAAACGAGTCTCTTACCCACTTGATCATAAAGTGGTAGCCCGATAGCATCGCCAAGCTTTTTGAGCTGCATCGAAATTGTGGGCTGAGTGAGAAACAGCACTTTGGTCGCCGCGCTGATACTGCCCTGCTCATAAACGGCAAGTAATATTTCTAGCTGACGGAATGTGCCTATATAGGCGTGAAGACGAGACACCAGCAAACTCCATAGTCATTCATAGATGAATAGAATAGATATTATCTATTTTTATCTATATTTAATACCCCCCATTATTGCGCCCAAAATTCACCAGTCACTCTTCGAGGCGGATACAGTGTGCCACACGTCCTTTGTGGTCGAATTTTTAATTATCGCGCAAAGATCGTCGCATCGATTCAAACCTATCTCAGCTGGGCTTTCACTTGCCTCGTCTTCACCAAAACCTATATCGTCGTGCTTACTAACGAAGCATTGCAAAACACGGGATTTGGCATAAGAAACTAAGAACTTCATTTTTGTTTATGGAAATAGAAATCATGAATGACAAACTTGTACAGATAATTATGGGCTCTCAGTCAGATTGGGAAGTCATGCGCGAGGCGTGCATTGTGTTAGACGCACTCGAAGTGCCTTATCAAAAGAAGGTTGTGTCGGCACATCGCACCCCAGAGCGCATGTTTAGTTTTGCAAAAGAAGCAGCCAGCCATGGCACGAAAGTAATCATTGCCGGTGCTGGCGGCGCTGCCCATTTACCTGGCATGGTTGCCGCAGTGACACACCTGCCTGTTGTCGCTGTGCCAGTACAGAGCAAACACCTCAACGGCTTGGATAGCTTGCTGTCAATCGCTCAAATGCCTCGCGGCGTGGCTGTTGCCACTCAGGCGATCGGTGCCGCCGGTGCATTCAACGCGGGCTTACTCGCCGCGCAAATATTGGCGGTCTCAGACCAAGCTTTAGAGCAGCGCCTTATCGCTTGGCGAACGCAACAAACGAACAATGTGGCCGAGGAGCTAGCGTAATGCACATCGCTATCATCGGCTGCGGCCAACTAGCTAGAATGCTCGCCCTAAGCGGATGGCCCATGGGCATTCGTTTTAGTTTTTTAGCTGAAGAGAATGAAGACACGCGCTGTGTCGACGGCCTTGGCACTGTTGTTCGCCATCAGCCCGGAAATACGCCTGGCGCCATTTACGCTGCACTAGGGAAGCCTGAGCTTATCACGATAGAAAAAGAAGCCGTTGACGTAGATTTGCTGCGCAGCCTTGAGGAACATTGTCAGGTATTCCCAAGACCTGACAATGTCCACATAGTGCAGCACCGTGCGAGGCAGAAAGCCTTTCTACAAGAGAACGGAATCCCTACGTCTCCCTATATGCACATTAAGCACAAACAGGAAGTGGTTGAAGCGGCCAAATCACTTGGCTTGCCATTAGTCGTTAAATCTTGCGAAGACGGCTACGATGGTCGTCAGCAATGGCACCTACACGACGCAGATGAACTGGAGTCCTTCGTCAATGGCCCAGAACAGATCAGCGATGCGATAGCCGAGAAAAAATTGTCTTTCTCAAAAGAAGTGTCAATTATTCTTGCACGCAATGTTCAGGGCGAGTCTGTCTCGTACTCACCAACACAGAACACCCATGCTAGTGGCACGCTGACATTGTCGATCGCTCCCGCGCAGCATTTAAACGAGCAGCAACAGCAACAATTAAACGCGATCGCAACCAAAATTACTGATGCTTTCGACTATGTTGGCGTAATTGCAGTTGAGTGTTTCGTTGTAGACGAGCAAATAATTGTCAACGAACTCGCTCCCCGAGTGCACAATAGCGGCCACTGGACACAGGACGGGGCCGCAACTAGCCAGTTTGAGAATCACCTTCGCGCGATTGCCGGAATAACGCTTGGCTCAACTGAGAATCTAGGGCACACAGCGATGCTTAATCTGCTTGGCCGAACGGCTCCAAATTCGCTGAGCAATCATGCGCATGCGCACTTGCATTGGTACAACAAAACGTTAAAAAGTGGCCGTAAAATGGGGCACGTAAATTTGCAGTACCTTAATTACTCGCAATTGGAATCAGAACTTCTTCGCCTTAAAATGCAAAACGGCGAGATTACCTCCTAGAAGGTAAACTCGCCGTATTTTTATTCAGCGCTCCTAATTGCGATAAGTGCTTACCGGTGGTAGTTGCGAGCCAGACAGATCGTCGGGAACGCTGGTCTCAACTCTCACAGTGTGAGTCAATGTCCCGATTCCTTCGATACTGGCGCTAATCGTTTCACCGTCAATTAAATAGCCAGACCCAGAGGCGCGCTCAACACGACCTGCGCCTGTCCCGCCAGAAGTTCCGCTTTGCATGACATCGCCTGGAAACACTGTGATCAGCGATGAAGCGTACTCTATTAGCTCAGGAATATTGTGGATCATATCCCCTGCTTGGGCTTCCTGCACAGTCACACCGTCGATGACGAGTGTTTGATGCAGACGTTCCATAGGGTCTCCATAGAACTCTTTTGGCACAATCCAAGGGCCCTGTGGAGCAAAGGTGTCGTGGCCTTTCCCAACAAACCAGTCAGAGCCAGCTCCATAGCCACCTGGTGGACGACCTCCACGGTCAGAGATATCCATTGCCACCATATATCCAAATACGTGGTCATAGGCACGATCTGCCGAGATGTATTTGCCTGTTCGACCAAATACAATCGCCATCTCCACTTCCCATTCTATGCGATCACGCCCATAAGGCATGATGACATCATCACCGTCACCAATGACGGCACCACGAGTCGGTTTTAGAAACAAATACGGCACACCACGATTCTCTTGACGTTCGCGCACACGGCGAGCCAATTCATCATCGTTACAGCCTTCGCATGCGTGAGTGTAGAAATTCACTGCAGCATTCATGATTTTACTGGGATATTGGATCGGTGCCATGATGTCAACCGACCCCACTGGATGAACATAGCCGCGACTCTCGTCTAAGCGATCCTCTTCGACCAGCCAGTTGACCACTTCGTAAATACGGAATTTCAAGCCATATTCGTATTGCTCAATCAGTCCGAGCATATCCTCGGGCATTGCCACATGGCTATAGCGGGGTAACAACTCCATAACACGGTTAGCGGCGGCTAGGTCAACGATCAGTTGATCGTCGCGCATAACCAAGCCAACTGTGGGTATGTCATTGATTGCAAATGTGCCAACCTTAAAAGGTTCGGCGGACTCCATTGCTTGTGCGTATACATTAGTGCCGTAAAAGACCGATAGAAAGGTCGTGAGCACCAACGTAGACAGGGATTTTCTAATCATAATTGTCTCCCATGCAGGACTCAAACAGGATGGATCAGGTTTATTGTTATTGTAAAGCGAGTAGCATTGCCTTGAAGGCACGTAAAAGGTATCAGGTTTTGATAGACATAGTAAAATGATGCCCATAAATATTAGAACAAACTGCTAATTCTATTTTTGGCACGCTTGCACTGAAATTAATTAAACCCCGTAAGGCTTACCGAGACTAGTTAGCCAACTAAAATGCACCCACGCCCCGCCCTCACATTGTTATAAAGTGTGACATTTGCACACTGAACTTAAGTCAAAATTGTGTTGTATTTTGACTCTACGCCTTATGCAGTTAGAAGCTGCGCGCAAGCAGCCATTGCGTTACAAAGTCACAATTGACAAGCCCCACTATTAACTAAGTATATTTTTCGGTATAAACAGAGCTACTTTCTTATCCTAACTACAATAAAATGGAGATTGTGCAATGAGTAAACCCAAACTAGTCGGTTCGGTGATCGGCGCATTACTACTGGCTGTAATATTGGGCTGGATGTTTACCGCGCCTTACCTTAGCAACCAAGGCCTTGGCCGAACGCCTGGCGTTATAATTGGGGGCACTCTGACTCCTCCTCTCGATGATTTCTCCACTCTTAATGGTGTTGTTCAGACGCCAGTGCTGATGAAGCCCACCGGTTTCCCACCATTTGTAAACTATTTGTCTTGGGTCGGCTTAGAATACGGCATCATTACAGCCACACGACCAGACGGCGGACTATGGGCGAAACGTGCACGTGAGCGCGGCGGCGATGGCTGGCTAAGACTTGGTGATGCAACCTTCGCAATGCACGCTGAAGAGATCTTTGGAGATCGGCGCATCGAAATGATGGAATTGTGGGCAGCCAAGGCCGGCAGAACATTGGACGAACCTTTGTATGAAGGCTCTGAACCACTACGCGAGTGGGAGGTGTTCTTTTGGACACCCCGATAGGATTAGAATTGCCTGCCAAATAGGCAAATCAATCTAGTCCAAACACTAAAAAGCGGACTCAACATAGATGTGGGTTCGCTTTTTTTTATGCCTTATCGTAATGCACGAGTTAACGCCGCAAAGAAGTCTGCATCGGCAACAGGATTAGTGGGTGTTGGCTTGGACTGAGCTCCCCAAACAACAATGACAACGTTCTCTTTAGGGTTCACATAGACCCACTGCCCGAAAATGCCTTCGGCAGCATAAGCTTGCTCATGGATCGTGCCTTGCGCTGCGATTTGCGGCCACAACATAAAGCCATAACCCACCTCTTCTCCATCGATGATGTTCGAAGTGGACGCTTGCTGCATCCAACCCTCGGGTAGTAATGACTCGCCATTAACGACACCCTCATTGAGCATAAACAAGCCAAACCTGCCGTAGTCGCGCAAGCGCGCCGAGAAACCGCTACCCCCTACTTCGATGCCGCCCTCGGACTCTAGCCACCAATTCGCATCAGCCTCCATCCCCATATTGGCCCATATTTTCTCCGATAAATACTCAGAGATTGGGCGAGCAATGGCCGCTTGCAAAAGCTGCGCTGCCACCTGAGTCTCACCTGTGCTGTAGTTCCAACGGGTTCCGGGTTCGGCTACTTTTGGCAGCTTTGACATCACCGCAAGCATACTGCCCGGCTCTTGAGATATTTGTGCCTCGAGCAAATCCCGGCGATCAGAGTCGGGATTCGTGTAGGTCTCATCCCAACCCACTCCTGAGGTCATTTGTAGAATCTGTTGCACACTCACGTCATCGTAAGCCGTGCCATCCAACTGCGGAATATAATTCACAATTGGCGTGTCTAAACTTTCAATATAGCCATCTTTGATAGCCGCCCCAATGAGTATCGAGATAATCGATTTTGCAATTGACATCGACATCCAGCGGGTCTGCTCTGTGTTACCCAGCTGATACTCTTCAATGGCGATTTCGCCATCTTTAATCGCTAAAAGGCCACTTACTCGGTTAAGAGAGAGATAGTCATACAGATCGAAACGACTGCCTCTGGACTCATAGGTAAAATTAGCCAGTGGCTGAGCTCGCTTTGGTAAGGGGTACACCTCCCCTCCCGCCTTCACAAGGCGAGTCGAAAACAATCGATCGATATTGCGGAACGTATTCGCGCCAATATCCGGCAAAAAAGTCCCGTCGTAGACCTCTCTCACTGTCGCGATTGGTTCATCCGCATGAGGGTTGTCTTGGACCTGCGCAGAGGTTGCGACCGGCGCTGCAATTAGCAGCGCTGCCAGCAAGGCTTTGAAGTTCATAAATCTCCTTTTTCGCGTATTGGCTTCCAATGGCTTGATTCACATTTGTTTAGTGTACGCCTGCCGCACAAACAATGCCGAGGATTTGGTCATGCGGTGAACCAAGAAACCCTCTATAATCCCCGCCTCGAAACTTTAGATGAGCACATTAATCAGCTTTTGCAGCAACGCCTGCTGCTGCCAAAGAGAGTTATAAGGATACTGTTCACGTGAAAGAGATCGTCTTAATCAATATCACAGGCCCTGACCGCCCAGGCCTCACTGCCGCTATCACCGGCATCCTGTCCCGCGCCGATGTTTCTATTCTCGACATTGGGCAGGCTGTGATCCACGATACTCTTTCTTTCGGAATACTTGCAGAGATCCACGAAGGCGAGATTAAGACCGACGTCTTAAAAGATGTCTTATTCCGCGCCTCTGAACTCGACCAACAGGTAAAGTTCACACCTATCAGCGCGCAAGACTATGCCCATTGGGTTAGCGGCCAAGGCAAGCCGCGCCACATCGTGACACTCCTAGCACGCCGCATTACTGCCGAGCATATCGCGAGTGTCAGCACTATCACTGCTCGCCACCAATTGAACATTGACCATATCGACCGGCTCTCAGGCCGCATTCCCGAGAATCTACCCGCAGACAAGGGTAAAGGCTGTATTGAGTTTTCGGTGCGTGGGGAGCCAGCTGACCCCGAGCAATTGCGTGCGGATTTCATGAAAATTGCCCAAGAGCTCAATGTCGACATCGCCTTTCAACAAGACAGCATTTTCCGTCGTACTCGGCGTTTAGTTGTATTCGATATGGACTCCACGCTCATCGACGCCGAGGTCATCGATGAGCTCGCCAAAGCGGCGGGAGTGGGAGAGCAAGTAGCCACTATCACTGAGCGAGCCATGCGCGGCGAACTCGACTTTCAAGAAAGCTTTCGTGAACGCATGGCATTACTTAGAGGCCTTCCCGAATCAACACTCGAGAACATTGCACAATCCCTGCAATTGAACGAAGGCGCGGAAACCCTAATTTTGCAGTTACGCCGGCTCGGCTATAAGACGGCTATTCTTTCAGGCGGTTTTCTCTATTTTGCCGAACGTTTACAAAAGCGCTTAGGAATTGATTACGTCTATGCCAATCACTTGCCAATAGAGAACGGCAAGGTCACAGGGCAAGTCCAGTTACCGATCGTTGATGGACAACGCAAAGCCGATCTACTGCGCGAGCTCGCTGAGCGCGAACGAATTAGCCTTGAACAAACCATCGCTGTCGGCGATGGCGCTAATGATCTCCCTATGCTTTCTATCGCGGGTTTAGGAGTGGCCTATCGCGCCAAACCTCTTGTTAAACGTTCAGCAAAACAGGCCATTTCCAATATTGGCTTGGATGGCATTCTTTATTTGTTAGGACAACGTGATCGAGAGTGATATTGAACTCTCAGTAAACGAATACAAAGATATAGAGCAAACGCTCTACGCCTCCTGCCGTGTTATTAACAAAGTGCCAACTCACCCCTGATTACAATCGCCAGTTCTTTCTTGACAGTTTGTAACAAACGCAAGGAATAACCTGTAATTGTCGGTATAATCTCGCCCCAAATTCACCAGACCCGTGCATTAAGCCGGTCGTATCTATAGGCTTTTGCTAATGGCTTTGCCCCCAGTATTTCGCACCAAAACATTTTTCCTCTCCACTACCATCTCTGTGTTGATAAGCACTTCAACAATAGTCAATGCGCAAGAGACAAACGATGAAAACTCCACAGTTGTTTATTCTGCTGACTATTTTACTGAGTATGCGCCAATCTCTGCTCAAGACATGATTAACCGCATTCCTGGCCTTGGAGAAGGCGGTGCCCCACCCGGCGGATTTGGTGGTAACGCCTCTTCTGGTGGCCGCGGCTTCGGTGGCGGCTCAGGTGGCAGCGAGATCCTCATCAATGGCAAACGAACAGCTGGTAAGAACAATCAAACAAGCGAATTACTTAGTCGCATCTCTGCAAGCCAAGTTAATGAGATTCAAATCATTCGTGGCTCCTCCAGTGAGCTAGATGTTCGTGGCAGCAGCCAAGTAGTTAACGTCATCCTCGATCAAGAACTAGCGTCAAACAGCATATCGTACGAAACCACCTTAGATCGCTATTTTGATTCTGAAATACTCCCTGGTGCTTCAGCCGCATTGAGTGGCAATTCTGGCGCTCTAAATTATCTTTTAATATCAAGGCCTCATCGCCTTATAGTCACTCCGTTACCCGCGAGAAAAGTATTCTTGGCGATTTCTCCCAGAACGACAAGATCAAAGAAGACCGCATCCAAAATCGCGACAGCTATGAAATGAGCACCAATCTCGGCTACGACATCAACGCTAGTAGTAGTGTGCGCTTAAATGCTTTAGTCGGTATTGAAGATGGACCAACAGATGTGCATCGCGCCATTTTAGACTTAAGAAGCACACCAAATGATTTGACTATCGAGCTCGAAGATAATCCTTATGAGAAGAGCAGCTGGGAAATCGGCGGCGATTATGAATATCGCACCGCATCGGGCAATCGCTTCAAATTATTAGCAATTGCTAATCAAGAAGATGTTGACGTTACTCGCGAACGCTTCAAAGTACAGGACGATGGCAGCGCCCAAAAGAACCTCTACCTCAATACCGCCAGCATCACAGACGAGCGTATTTTACGCGGCTCTTACACGATGGGTTTGGCGCAGAACCATGACATTGAATTCGGCATAGAGCGCGCACAAACGATTCTCGACTCGAACCTAGCATTCGGCCTATTAAGTAGCACTGGCACCCCTTCCCCTATCACCGGTGGTTTAGTTCCCCAAAGCGTCAGTAATGCTAATTCCAAAGTTGAAGAAATGCGGTACGAGCCCTTCGCGATCTACAATTGGACGATCAGCCCTAAACTCACGCTAGAGACCACATTGCTTTATGAAAGCTCGACAATTACTCAGTCCGGTGATGTCGACAATGAACGCGACTTTAGCTTCGTAAAACCGAAGATCGACTTGCGTTACGACATGACCCCAAACTTGCAGCTACGCGGGACTATCGAAAAATCGGTAAATCAATTGAGCTTCAGTGATTTCGTCGCATCCAATGATGACGAAGACAATGATGCGGCCACACAGGCTGGCAACGCGCAACTTCGCCAACAGTGGCAGTGGAAATATAACTTCCGCACCGAATACCGCATACCCAATGATGTAGGTGTCTTAACAGCTGACTTGTTCTACAACCAGCACAAGGACGTTATCGAGCGCATTGATGTGACGCGGGATGAATCAAACCTGCTTTCAGCTAACGGCAATATTGGGGATGGCTGGGAATACGGCATGAACCTGACCGCCAGCATTCGCATGGGCATGATCAACTTACCAAATCTTTTGGTAACCAGCACATTGAACCTGCAAGACTCAGAAGTAACAGACCCTTTCCTTGGCATTAAGCGACGTTTTCAGAGCTTCCAACGTGGCCGCTTTACAACCACCTTCCGTCATGACATTCCATCGTTGAGAGCGAACTGGGGCATGCAATACTTCGACCGTGTAGACGGCGGCATGTCGCGTTACGATATCGATGATATTGAAAAATCGGTAGGAGAACCGGCGGTGAACATGTTTGTAGAGTATGTCGATCGCCGCGGTATCACCTATCGCTTTGATGCGGGCGCCCTGACTAACGGTCGCCAATTCCGTGACCGTTATCGCTATGTTGGTCGCGCTTCAGACATGATCCTAGAAGAGCTTGAATCACAGCATACAGCACGGGGCACTACTTATAGCTTCAAGATAAGTGGTAATTTCTAGATGATTTCCAGTCAGGCAAAACAGGTGCAAGCCTTCTATGCCTGACTGGGAACCAGCACTTGCGTTTGCCCAGACTGACCCGATAATTCTAGGTATTTCTGCATCACCAACAAGCTTATCATCCGCTCACGATTAGCATTTTTGAATTGCTCCACCCAACGATTTGCATTGGCGATTATAGCAAGCGCCTCGCTTGGGTTGGCATTGTAGTAATCCATATGCTCTTCAATATCTGTGAAGTCATTTTTAAGCTGTACGTAGTGAACTCCCGCCTGCAACTGCCCTTCCATGAACCACGTTTCATAACGAGGCTTAGGCATAAAGCACAACGAGTTAGACGACATAATCCATTTCAGATTCGTCGCCACATCGTTGCCCTCTACCGAAATGATGTATCTAAATTGTAACTGCTCTTCGATCGAAAGCGTGTCTTTGCGCTTTCTGGGGTTATCCCCGATAGGGGGCTTATTGGACTGGCCAACGTCGCAGCGTGGATGACGAAACCAATCTTGTACCAGACGCGATCGGGGATGATTAGGTTTGGCTTTACCCCTCCAGACGACCATCGGTTTTTTATCGATGAAAGCGGTGCCATCTTTTACAAAGACATAATGACGCACACTATTGAGTTTGAGCAAAATGGAGTTGTGATTATCGCCAGCGATCGGCCGGCTTTTGAGGATGCAAGGAAACTCCGGCACCTTGATCACATCACCGAACTCGTGATGAAAATGAGCCTGCCTAGGGAAGTAACGCAGAACACCGCGCAGATCGTAGTAGTATGCTGACTGCTGTTTTGAACTCAATGACAAGAGCGTCTTAGCCTTTCCACCAACAACAAACTCTGCCTGACGCTTGTTATAGTAAGCCACTCTTGCCTCAATATAGCCAAGATCGCCTTCGCCCCCTAACTCAAGCAGGCTAGGCAATTGCTGCCTAAACCACTGATTCGGGACAAGCCTGCTAAGCAAGCCTTTGAGGTAAAAGGCTAATTTTGAATTCTTCTGAGACAGAGACACAATCAAAACTACGCTAAAGTCGCCACTAAAGAGCGCCACGATAAGCCGCCAACATGACAACAGCGCGACACTTGTTGGTCGATTAGGTGACAAATTCGTCTGCGCGCTTATGCATCGACTCACCCCAGCACTTTTAGGTATAGTGCTACTATCATTTGTCACAAGACTGAGCCTCCAATGCCAACACGCAAACCTTTGTACATTGCCTATGCCGGACCAAGCCTACTTGAGACCCCATTACTGAATAAAGGCGCCGGATTCTCTGAGAAAGAACGACGCACGTTCAATCTATTAGGATTGCTCCCACCTCGTTACGAGAGCATTGAAGAGCAGGTTGAGCGCGCCTATATGCAATACCGCAGCTTCGATGAGCCTATAAACAAACATATCTATTTGCGGGCCGTGCAAGACAACAACGAAACCCTATTCTACCGACTGATTAGCGAACACCTCGTTGAGATGCTCCCTATCATCTATACCCCAACCGTGGGAGACGCCTGCGAGCACTTTTCTGACATTTATCGCAGCGCCCGCGGGATTTTCGTCTCATATGAAGAACGCGAGTATATGAGTGACATCATGCACAGCGTGACCAAAGACAAGGTCAAAGTCATCGTCGTCACCGATGGTGAGCGGGTGCTAGGGCTAGGTGATCAAGGCATCGGCGGTATGGGAATCACTATTGGCAAGCTTTCCATCTACACCTCCTGCGGAGGTATCAGCCCCGCATACACCTTGCCCGTCGCTTTGGATGTAGGCACGAATAACAAGACCTTACTGGATGACCCAATGTATATGGGGATGCGCCACCCACGCATAGAGCGCGAGGAATACGATGCCTTCGTTGACCAATTTATTGATGCCGCGCAAGAGCGCTGGCCCGGCGTTCTAATACAATTTGAAGACTTTGCCCAACCCAATGCGATGCCGATATTGCAACGTCACCGTGATCGCGTGTGTTGTTTCAACGATGATATTCAAGGCACCGCCGCTGTCACCTTAGGCACCCTACTAGCGGCATGTCGCAAAAAAGGTGAACAACTGCGCGATCAACGCATCGTATTCGTAGGTGCTGGCTCTGCCGGTTGTGGCATTGCAGAACTGATTATCAGCGCAATGATTGCGCAAGGCTTAGACGATAAAAGCGCAAGGTCACAGATTTTCATGGTGGACCGCTTTGGTTTGCTCACCGAGTCAATGGAAGGGCTCATGGACTTCCAAGAACAATTACTACAAAGCAAAGATGCTATCCGTGCATGGCCCTCGCCAATTCAAGGGCAATATGCGTCGTTGTTGGAAGTAGTACAAAACGTAGAGCCAGGCGTGTTGATCGGTGTTTCTGGAAAACCCGGTCTATTTACCGAAGAAGTGATCAGGCAAATGCATTCGACTTGCCCTCGGCCGATCATACTTCCACTAAGCAACCCGTCTCGTCACGTTGAGGCACACCCCCAAAAAGTTATTGAGTGGACGGATGGACAAGCTATTGTGGCAACCGGCAGCCCTTTCGGTAAAGTTAGCTTTGCCGATAAGATTTATTCGATCGCACAATGCAATAATAGTTACATATTTCCAGGCATTGGCCTTGGGGTCATCGCCTGCAAATCAACTAGGGTTAGCGATGAGATGTTAATGGTGGCAAGTATCACGCTTTCAGAAAATGCTCCACAAGTTGAGGATCGCTCTGCTTCGATTCTGCCACCATTGACAGATCTTCCACAAATCAGCCGCAAGATCGCTTTTGCTGTTGCCAAGACAGCCATGAGCCAAGGACATGCGCGTGAGATGAGTGACGAGGAACTTCTAGAAACTATCGAACGAAATTTTTGGACTCCTGCTTATCGCGAGTATCGCCGTATCGCGACCCGGGCGCGCTAAATTCATTTAGTACTGAATAGATAATGCAATGAATAAACGAAAACTTTTCAATATCTGTGTTTTATCTTTATGCATGAGCCTCAGCCATAATGCTTTATCGCAACCAGCCGATTTAGTAGAGCGGGCGCGAAACGCAGACCCAGAGGCGCAAACCGAACTTGGCTATCTTTATGCTGTGGGCGAAGGTGTCGAGCAAAATTTTGGCCGTGCGCTGTCATGGTTTGAATCTGCCACTCGCCAAGGCTATGCCGATGCACAGTACAATTACGGCAATATGTTCGCGAACGGTTTTGGTGTAGTACAAAGCTACGAACAGGCTTTGGAGTGGTATTTGCTTGCGGCTGCACAGAATCACATGCGCGCGCAATATAATCTCGGCTTCATGTATGACAACGGCCAAGGCGTTGCGCAAGACTATGCCGAGGCTGCGAAATGGTATCAAGCGGCCGCCGAACAAGGACACGCGGCCGCGCAGAATAATCTTGGCGTCATGTTTAAATACGGATACGGTGTCGAACAAAGCTATCCCGACGCCTTGCACTGGCTAAAACTTTCTGCCGAACAAGGCTACCCTACCGGCCAGTTTAATTACGGCGCGATGTTTGTTAATGCCACGGGAGTTGAGCAAGATTTTGAAGAAGCCGCCAAGTGGTATCAACTAGCCGCCGACCATGGCAATCTTGCAGCTCAATACAGCCTAGCTGATATGTATCTCGGAGGTAAGGGTGTGGATTTAGACTATGCTCGTGCCGCACTGCTTTATCTACTCGCAGCCAAACAAGGGCACGCGGAAGCTCAATACAATATTGGCGAAATGTTTGCCGCCGGCTACGGAGTACAACGCAATCTTCTTCTGGCCTATATGTGGAGTGACATCGCGACTAAAACAGCAAGTGTCTATAAACAAGGAGTCGCCACTCGCAATCGTGACTCGGTCGCATCTCAAATGAGCGAAGAGCAAATTGAGACAGCCAAAGCGATGTCCACCCGTTGCTTCGAATCAAAGTACCAAGAATGTGATTTATAGGCTATTCACATTCTCGATAGCGCGACTCCAGGCATCTATCGGAAAGTTGAGTCGCTTCAAACAGTTGCTCTGCACTTAACCGCGCTTCGACTTGCTCTTTATTACGTCGAAATCTTTCCTGTTCAACTCCAGTGGCTATCTTAGAGGCGAGATTCAGCCATGCATAGGCGCGCAAAGAATTAGCCTCAACGCCCTGGCCTGACTCATACATTAGGCCCAAATTATTTTGCGAACTGGGATGGCCTTGTCCTGCTGCTCTTCGGTACCACCGGAAGGCTTCGTTAAAATCTTGTTCCACTCCTTCACCAGTTTCATATAACGCCGCAATACTGAACATCGCAGCGATATGCCCCTGTTCGGCGGCCATACGATAGTACTGTGCAGCGTCTTCGTAGCTTTGCTCTACACCTGAACCATCGCGATACATTAACGCTAAGCTGAACTGCGCTGCAACCTCACCATGCTCTGCTGCCATTGCATAATAGCGCGCCGCCTCTTCATAGTTTTGTTCAACCCCTTGGCCACTCAAATTCATTTCTGCCAAGGCAAGCTGAGCACCAACGTCTCCCTGGTCAGCGGCCATTTTGTAGTATTTTGCAGCCTCGGCAAAATTGGTCTCAACTCCCCGACCACTCACATATAGTGCCGCGAGACTGATCTGCGCCATTTTCTCACCTTGTTCGGCCGCCAACTGAAACCAATGTGCAGCTTTAGCTAAATCTTGCTGGACACCCATGCCAAAATTATAAAGCACACCCAAATTTAATTGTGCATTGCCTTTTCCTTGCTCTGCAGCAAGGGTGTACCACTTAACCGCTTCATTGATATCCGGAGCCACCCCTTTACCGGTATGGTAGATCAAGCCCAGATTGTTTTGCGCATCGGCATCGCCTTGTTCGGCCAGACGCGTAAGTTCGGTTAACCCATAACTTTGGGCCAGTGCAGCCCCAGCAACAAATGCCAGTGATAGAATTAGGAGTCGAAATGATTGAAGCAACATAGCGCCTGCACCCTCAAGATTGATCACCCAGTGATCAGAATATTGTTTTTTGTATGCTAATTAGAAAGCAATCCTAGTACCAAACCCGCCAAAAGGAAAGTTTGGCCATCGAATCACTCTAGTTTATGATACAGGGCTATGAAAACCTCTCTTTATAGTTTGCTCTTTTTGAGCGCAATCATCCTGCCACACTGCCAGTCTGCCGCAGCGCCAGATGGCAATCCCAGTCGACTGGTAACGCAGTTTTGGCGTGCTCAAGATGATGCCGATCTCAACCATGCCAATTCGCAATTATTAGCGGCAAGCCCTAATGTCGAGACTCTTTATCAATGGTTGAAAGCGGGGCCAGAATTTTCATCCGACGTACCAACGGGGCTAATGAACCTGGTGCGCGTCTCCGATGACGGTATAGAGTTTCCCTACGCAATAAGGGTGCCCGAAAACTACGACCCACAAAAAGCCTACCCAATAGAGTTTAATCTGCACGGCGGCGTAAACAGACCAAAGCTGGACCCAAACGAGTCACCTTGGAGCGAACGCTATGAAGAGCTGAGCCCGCCGGACAGCATTATTGTTGTTCCCGTAGGCTGGTCAGATGCTTTCTGGTGGCAAGATAGTCAAGCTGAAAATCTTCCCGCAATTTTACGCTCGGTAAAACAAAGCTATAATGTCGATGACAACAGAGCCATCATGACGGGTGTATCCGACGGCGGAACTGGCACGTATTTCTTCGCGTTTATGCAGCCAACAGAGTGGGCGGCATTCGTGCCTTTCATTGGCCACCCTGGGGTGCTGCGCAATCCTCGCGCACGCGTGAGTCACCCCATTAACTTCACAAACCTGAAGGGCAAGCCCATCTATATTGTTAACAGTGAGAATGACCGTCTCTACCCTTCGCAGTCTATTCTTCCCTATGTCAAATTATTGGAAGAGGCGTCCGCGGATTTTGAGTTCACCATGATTCCAAATGGCGGCCACAACCTCGACTGGATGCCAGGACAACGCGCCAAAATTGACCACTTCAAGCAAACCGCAGTCCGGGACCCGCTTCCAGAGAACGTCCGCTGGTCCACTACTAGAACCGATCGCTACAACCGAAACCATTGGCTGATTATTGATGAGCTGCGCAGTGAAGGTCAGCCAGGTCGGCTTATGGTGGAACGAGAAGACAATGAGTTTGACATCATCGCCCTGTATGTCCGCAGATTCACTCTTCTGCTTAACCCAGAAGAGATCGACTTCACTGAACCTGTCGTCGTGCGCGTAAACGGTATAACTGTGTTCGAAGGCATGGTTGAGCAAAGCGCTGAAACACTACTTAAATGGGCCAGCAAAGACCGTGACCGCCAGATGTTATTTACCGCTGAGTTGGCACTGAAAACCACAAAGTAGCGCCTAGGGTAGTGCGGCAGATAAACTCTTTTGCCAATCGAAACGCGGGTCTGCTATTGCTAAAAACGATGGGTTCAAGACATCTTCTTTGCTGTTATAGCGCAGCGGCGTGAAATCCGTTTTCAGCACTAGGCCTCCGGCTGCCTCAAGCACGGCTTGCGCTGCGGCGGTATCCCATTCACTTGTCGGAGCTAGTCTAGGGTAAAAATCAGCTTTTCCCTCTGCCAGCGCACAGAACTTTAGCGAACTGCCCATATTGCCGAGCTCGATACTGTTAAAGCTTTTCCCCAACCCCGCCAATAAAGACTCCAATGCCTGTTCTCCATGGCGCCTACTCGCCAATACACGCAATGTGGTCTGGGCACCATCATGAGCGAGGGCGGCTGTCCTAATATGCTCTAATTCGCCTCCATCACTGCGCTTCCAAGCACCAAGCCCAATAACCCCGAGCCAACTAATTCCTGTGACTGGCGCATGCACAACCCCCATGACTGGGAATCCTGTTCTTATCAGGGCGATATTCACAGTAAATTCGCCATTCTTGCTAATAAACTCCTTTGTCCCGTCTAACGGGTCTATTAGCCAATATTCATTCCATTGTTGTCTTTGCTCATAGGCTGGCAGATCGCCCTCTTCAGATAGCAAAGGAATTTGCGGACTCAATGCCCTCAACTCTCGGCATATCAGCGTATTAGCGCGCGTATCCGCCTCGGTCAAAGGCGAAGAATCGGCCTTTTCAGAGAACACAACATCTCCTGTTCGGCTATAAACCGACATGATCTCCCGCCCAGCAGCCGCGGCAATCCGGTCAAGCTCGTTGAGCATTTGTGCATCTTCCAACATTTGACTCCCTCTACTTGATCGACTCGCAATAAGAGCAGATGCTAGCATGATTGTCGTGACACAAGATTGGCAGTACGTTTAAAACAATAAAGCGCGCCTCACAATAACAACAAAACGGAGAGTCACCATGCGAGCATTGATCGCGTTTACCTTTTTTGCATTAATTATAAGCAATGCCCAAGCCCAACTGGCTGTTCCCAATGAGGATGGCTTGACCTACGGGCATGTGCACTTAAATGTTTCTGACATCGAACGACACAAGCAACTTTGGGTAGAGCACTTTGGCGGCACCGTTGTTCAGAAAGGGCCTCTAACCGCGATCCGAATGCCTAATATGGCAGTCATCCTAACTGAACGCGCTCCGACTGGGGGCTCACGCGAGACGGTAATGGACCATTTTGGATTCAAAGTGCGCGATATCGCTAAGTTCATTGCCAAATGGGAGAAAGAGGACCTTCCCATCGGAGAGATATTTATAGGCGCCGAAGGACAGATGAACGCCTATGTCACGCTCCCCGACGGGGTTTACGTCGAATTACAGGAAGATCAGGCCTTAGCCCTTGAAGTATTGCCTTATCACATCCACTTCTATACTCCAGAACATGAGGAGCTTCTGCAGTGGTATACCGAGCTACTGAATATCGAGGTGCGGCCAAGAGGCTCTATTGCTACAACTACGAATGTCCCAGGTCTTAATATGAGCTTTGCGCGTTCGCGCAGTGAACGCTTACCTACAAAGGGTCGCGCGATTGACCACATCGGCTTTGAGGTGGATGACTTGGAACGTTTTTGCAAACAACTCGAAGAAAAGGGCATCGCCTTCGATGTTGGCTATAGAAACGTCGACTCAATAGCACTCAAGATTGCCTTTATCACCGACCCCAGCGGGGTTTACATTGAATTTACAGAGGGCTTAGATGCCTACTGAGCAGGCTATTGACGATGGTAGATTGGCAAGAAGTAGACACGGTGTTGTTCGATATGGATGGCACCGTGCTCGACCTACATTTCGATAATTACTTCTGGGAAGAGCTCGTCCCCGAGCGTTACGGGCAGCTACACGGCCTCAGTAAGACTGATGCGATCGCATTATTGAAAGACCGCTATGCCAGCGTTCATGGCACTTTAGATTGGTATTGCATCGACTTTTGGGCAGATGCCCTTAATCTCGATATCCTCGATCTCAAGAAAGAAGCTCGGCACAAGATCGCCATTCGCCCAAATGCAATCGCCCTACTACAAGCGCTGCGACGCTCAGGCAAGCATATCATTCTAGTGACTAACGCCCATCCGGGCAGTCTCGAGTTAAAAATGGCTCACACAGGGATTGCTGAACACTTTGATCACCGAATCAGTTCTCATACCTTGCAGCTCGCCAAAGAAAACAGCGGCTTCTGGCAGGCACTGCGCGAAACGCATCATTATGAGCCACAGCGCAGCTTATTAATCGATGACAGCCTGCCTGTACTGCGCAGAGCAAAGGCCGAGGGACTTGCCCACCTACGCGCCATTCGACAACCCGATAGCCAGCGCCAGCCTGTTGCGGCGGACGATGACTTTATCCAAATTGATAATTTTTCAGAAATATTAACAGGTTTGCGTAACGCTAATGAGTAAAGATAAGTCCCCTACCGATAAGACAGTGCGCCTAGATAAATGGTTATGGGCCGCGCGCCTTTATAAAACCCGCGCTATTGCCAAACAGGCTATTGAAAGCGGCAAGGTTCACTGCGCAGGACAACGGGTCAAACCTGGCCGCGAGGTCACTATTGGGCTGCATCTGCACGTGCGCCAAGGCTGGGACGAGCGAGAGCTTGTCGTCCTTGGCTTATCGGAACAACGGCGCGGAGCACCAGAGGCCATATTGCTCTACGAAGAAACAGAACAAAGCATCGAGAAACGAGAAAAGCTAGGTGAGCAACGCCGTCTTCATGCCCTGCTAGAACAGCCAATGGCCAAGCCCGACAAAAAAGATCGCCGCCTACGCCAACAGATGAAACATCGCATCGAATAAAATAATCTGCAAATAGCGAGTTAGCGCTTTTTTTGACATAATCGCGGCACAAAATTCACCACTTGTGCTCATTTATTAAGTGGTACACGAATGAAGACAGAGGATGCAGCTTGAATAAGCCATTACAAGAAAGCCTAACACGTTTTGATTTACCTGAATTTAGATCAGAATGGGGGCAAGTTCTAAGAGGCATCGAAAAAGAAAGTTTACGTGTTGCAGATGACGGCCACCTTGCGCAAACACCGCATCCCGATAAGCTTGGTAGCGCGCTCACTCACCCGCATATCACCACCGATTACTCCGAAGCCCTGCTCGAACTAATCACCCCCGTGAACGATAGCATCGAAGGCACACTCGACTTTCTAACCGAACTGCATACTTACACTTACAGCGTGCTGCCTGACAACGAACGACTCTGGGTGTCTAGCATGCCTTGCTTAGTAGAGAACGATGACGAGATTCCGCTAGCGCAATATGGTGAATCGAACATCGGTAAACTCAAGACCCTATATCGCGAAGGCTTAGGCCATCGATATGGCCGTGCCATGCAAACTATCTCTGGCATTCATTATAATTTTTCTATGCCCGAAAGCTTTTGGCCAGAATATAAAAAAATTCGCCAATCGACACTCGATTTACAAAGCTTTCAAACTCAACAGTATTTAAATCTAATTCGCAACTTTCATCGATTTTCTTGGTTGCTTCCTTACTTGTTCGGCGCCTCGCCTGCTGTATCGAAATGCTTTACGCAAGGGCGAGCACACGAACTAGACGAATTCGATGAGCGCACTTTATACAAACCCTATGCCACAGCATTGCGCATGGGAAATCTCGGTTATAAAAGTGAAGCCCAGAAATCACTTTTTGTTTGCTACAACGAATTAGAAAACTATTTGGATAGCCTGCAAGACGCCTTGTCCAAACCATATGCGCCCTATCAAGACATTGGCATGCAAAAAGACGGACATTATTTGCAAATCAATACCAACTTACTGCAACTCGAAAATGAGTTCTATGGCACCATTCGCCCTAAACGCGTAGGTCAATCGGGCGAACGCCCATTGCAGTTACTGCGTGATAGCGGTATTCAATATATAGAAGTACGCATTCTAGACCTCAATCCTTTTCTTCCGATGGGCTTGGATGCAGAGCAAGTTCGTTTTCTCGATGCGTTCCTAATATTCTGTTTGCTGTCAGACAGCCCAAAATGCACACAGGCGAGCAATCAAGAAATCGACAGTAATTTAGCAGCAATCGTCAATGAAGGTCGTGCACCAGGATTGATGTTGGCTCGCAACGGCGAGCCCGTTGCTTTTCAACAATGGGCGAATGAGATTTTTGCAGATGTCGCCCATGCGGCAACGCTATTAGATGATGTGAACGACACCGACGCATACAGTCAAGCCTGCGCAACTCAGCATGCAAAGATTGCAGACCCAGAACTCACACCCTCTGCTCGACTCTTACGAGAAATGCGTGAAGCGGGCCGCCCCTTCTGTGGTTTCACCATGCAGCAAGCAAAAGACACAGAAAGCTATTTCCGAGCAAAGAAATTAGCACCAGAACGCTTGAAAGAATTGCAGGAAGCAAGCCGCCTGTCAGTGTTGAAACAGGCGGAAATTGAAAAGGCCGACACGCTAAGCTTTGATCAGTTCTTAGCGCAGTTCAATGCTACTGTTGAATAACATAGGACGTGAAGAAAACCTCTAAGATGTCCGCAGAGCCAGAACCTTCCAATAGGTCAATTGCCGCGCGGATCTCTTCTAAAGTTTGCTCTCTTAAGTGTTCTTTGCCATCAGTCGATGTCAAATCTTCTTCTAATTGACTCGCAAACAACTCGATTAGTTTACTTCGAATATAGGGCATATGATGTCGAACTGCTTCATCCATAGGCCGATGGGTACGAACAGTCACATCTACCTTCAGATACCTGAGCCGCCCACCACCATCATAATTGGTAACAAAACTTGGGCTGAGTTCAACATAGGGGAACTCACTGTCGCTGCCCGGCGCCGCCGGCGCAGAGGCGGCATAGACTGCTGACAGCATGCTTCCAGCTCCCATACACGCAAGCAATAGCAACAAATACGATATTTTTTTCAACATAGCGGAAACCTTTTGCTCAAATTGCCGGTTTAGTATGCCATATATCGGCAAAGACAAACATTTCCTGAATTGATTACGCCGCATTCAAATAGGCTATAAGCCGTATACATCCCCCAAATTTTGTTTAAAATGGGGCCAACATAATTCGAGCTGATCGAGAGTTTTTAGAATTCTCTATTAAAAGCAACTAGTTAACGAAACAAAGCGAGTTTTTCCAATGGCAAATTCCATTCTGGCGCTAATTCCCCGTACACGACAGCTCAATCTGCTGATCTTCATCGCCTGCACTTCAATCATTGGAGTTGCATTGTACATGGAGCATGTGATGTTGCTGCAGCCATGCGGCCTATGCATCACTCAGCGCGTATTCGTTATTTTGGTAGGGCTTTTCTGCCTCGCTAGCGCCATTCATAACCCAAGTGACAAAGGAATAAAGAATTACGCCCTCGGCGCGGCGGCCATGTGCGTCGGAGGTGCCTATTTCGCCGGCCGCCAAATCTGGCTCCAGCACCTTCCCGAGGATCAAGTACCGGCCTGCGGGCCAGGCCTGAGCTACATCATGGAAAATTTTCCGTTGATGGACATGCTGTCATTTCTCCTCAAAGGAGATGGCAACTGCGCTGAAGTCTCTTGGCGCTTTCTAGGGCTGCTATCAATAGCCGAGCTTTCCATGCTCGGCTTTATCGCCCTCATCACACTGTGCCTATTTCAGGCATTCCGCAAAGCCTAATCCACAAGCCTTTAGCCCCTGCGCCAGCGAAAGAACCGCTCGGCCCAGGGGAGTAAGTTAGCGGGGATACGCGCACTGCGCCAAGCATTTGCGGTAAACCGATTTGCTTCGGACAAGGTTGGGTAAATGTGCGTTGTCGCTGCAATTTTCTTCAAGCCTAGGCCATGAGTCATTGCCAACACAAACTCTGTTAGCAACTCACCGGCATGATAGCCAACAATAGTCGCACCCAGAATTCGATCACTTCCTGGTACTGTTAGTACTTTTACAAATCCGTGCGCTTCATTATCAGCAATGGCGCGATCTAAATCATCAATTCCATAATGGGTAAGCTCATAGTCAATACCTTGCTCTTTGGCCTCTTGCTCACTTAATCCTACTCGCGCCACTTCGGGATCAGTGAAAGTAGCCCAAGGAACCACCTTGTAATTAATACGGAATTTTTTCAGCCCACCAAGCATTGCATTGAGCACCGCAAACCAGGCTTGGTAAGACGCCATGTGAGTGAACTGATATGGGCCGGCCACGTCACCGCAGGCGTAAATATTAGGGTAAACAGTTTGCAAATACTGATTTACTTCGATGGTGCCACGCGAACTTAGCGGCATTTTCAACGCCTCTAAACCAAAGCCCTCTACATTGGCTTTTCGGCCAATCGCAATTAACACTTTGTCGAACGCCAAACTGCGAGTTTCATCATTGCCTGATACTGTGAGAACGCCCCCTTCTGCGTCTTTAGCAAAAGACTGCGCTTTGTATCCGGTCAACACTGTCACACCATCTTCAGTGAAACGTTTCAATACGGCGTTGGAAACGTCTTCATCTTCGCGAGGCATGATGCGTGGGGCTTGATCGACTATAGTTACTTGAGCACCCAAGCGTGAAAAGCTTTGTGCAAGCTCGCAACCTATGGGGCCTGCGCCTAACACCAATAAGCGTTTAGGCAGCTCTCGCAAGTCCCATAATGAGTCTGACGTCAGATAATCCACTTGCTCGACTCCCGGAATTGGCGGCACAAATGGACGCGCCCCGGTGGCAAGGACAATCGAGCGGGTCGTGATTTCCCTGTCCCCTACCTGCACAGTCCAAGGCGAAGTGATCATCGCCTCACCAGCAACACATTCCACCCCGAGTGAAGTATATCGCTCTACGGAATCATGCGGTTCAATCGCCTTCACCACCGATTGAATCCGCTCCATTACGCGTGGAAAATTGACCTGCCCACTAGCGCTATCTATTCCGAACTCTTTCGCTCGTTTAATGTAGTCGGCTATTCTTGCACTTCTGATAATGGCTTTACTTGGCACACAGCCGGTATTGAGGCAGTCCCCTCCCATTTTATGCTTCTCAATCAAAATGACCTTTGCTTTTGCCCCGGCCGCGATAATGGATGACACCAAGCCCGCAGAGCCTGCACCGATTACGACAACATTGGCATCAAACGTCTTTGGCTTTTTGAAAGCGACTGGTATTTTTTCACGGCGCACAAATGCGAGTATAGCTTTTGTAATCCAGGGCAAAATGCCTAGCAAGGCAAACGACAATACTATTGGCAAACTTACTAAACCAGAAAGTGATTCAATCTGGCCCAATTCTGCTCCCGCGTTTACGTACACGGCAGTTCCAAGCAGCATCCCTAGCTGGCTGACAATGAAATAAGTGCCTACTTTAATGGGCGTCAAACCCATCAATAGATTCACTAAGAAAAAGGGGAAAACTGGCACCATACGCAAACTAAAGAGATAGAAGGCACCATCTTTTTCGACACCGGCATTGATGGCTTTCAGTGACTGCCCAAAACGCTTTTGCACCCAATCTCTTAATAAGAGCCGAGAAGTTAGAAATGCCAAAGTGGCCCCGATCGTACTGGCGAACGACACGATGATTGTGCCCCACAACAAGCCGAATATGGCACCACCGACAAGCGTCACTATTGCAGCTCCAGGGATGGAGAGCGCCGTAAGCGTGACATAGGCAATGAAATATGCGCTGGCAGCAATAGCAAAATTGCTCTCTGTATACTGCACGATCGAACTCAATTGCGATTGCACATAACTTAACGTCAAAAACTGGCCCAAGTCGAAAACGAAATAAGCCGCAATTGCAGCCACAAAGATGGCAACCAGTATGATCTTGAATTTACTCATTAGACTCTCTTATTTAAATTGGCTACCCACTTGACTGCACTTGCTGCCAGAAGGTTACAACTTTTTACTGTTTATTCTTAGCATCAATGATTGCTATGCTATAGGCCTTCATATTTACCGCTACTTCCGCGAGAAAATAAAGTGTCGAACAATACCACAAAATCTACCTCAAACTTCGCCCGTCGCTTTCCTGCAACAAGAATGCGCCGAATGCGACGCGATGACTTTAGCCGGCGCTTAATGCGTGAGACGCAATTGAGCACTGATGACTTGATCTTCCCTATGTTTATTGTGGAAGGCAGTGGCGAACGCCAAGTGATCCCGTCAATGCCGGATATTTTCCGCTTTAGCATCGATGAGCTCTTGAAAGAGGCTGAAGAGCTGGTTGCGCTAGGCATTCCAGCTGTGGCGCTATTTCCGTCTCCACACGCCGACACCAAATCTTTAGACGGCCATGAAGCATGGAATCCAGAGGGCTTGGTCCAGCGCGCAATAAAAGCGCTGAAAGCCGCATTTCCAACGTTGGGCATCATCACAGATGTCGCTCTAGACCCTTATACGACCCATGGGCAAGATGGGATTATCGATGAGGCCGGATATGTGCTAAATGATGTGACTGTTGAAGCTCTGGTCAAACAAGCCCTTTCCCATGCTCACGCTGGGGCAGACATTGTGGCGCCATCGGACATGATGGATGGCCGCATTGCAGCGATTCGCAACGCGCTTGAGCTGCAGGGTTTCATCCACACCCGTATTCTTGCCTATTCCGCAAAATATGCCTCCAGCTATTACGGCCCATTCCGCGACGCAGTGGGCTCGAGTGGCTCTTTGGGCAAAGCCGATAAGCACACCTATCAAATGGATGTCGCGAATTCTGACGAAGCCATCCATGAAGTGGCGCTAGATCTCGCTGAGGGTGCTGATATGGTCATGGTAAAACCTGGAATGCCTTATTTGGATATTGTACGCCGCGTAAAAGACGAATGCGGCGCCCCAACAATGGTCTACCAAGTCAGTGGTGAATACGCGATGCATATGGCGGCTGCTCAGAACGGCTGGCTAGACGAAACAGCCGTCGCACTGGAATCGCTCATTTGCATCAAACGAGCGGGTGCCGACGCCATTCTGACTTATTTTGCAAAAAAAGTGGCCATTGCACTGAAATCAGCATAGGCAAATTGCTAGAAAGGACAATTTCACACTTGAAACCATCACTATTGCCCTTATCATAGTCTTCACTCTATAACGGATAGACGCTATCCCACAATTTAAGGAATGTATGTATGAGCGACAACATCGTTCAAGTCTCCGACGCCAGTTTCGAAAAAGACGTTTTACAAGCATCTGGCCCTGTTTTGGTTGATTTTTGGGCTGAATGGTGTGGTCCTTGCAAAATGATTGCACCGGTTCTTGAAGAGCTCGCCGATGAATATGAAGGCAAACTCACAATTGCCAAGCTGAATATTGATTCAAATAAGGAAACCGCACCTAAGTACGGGATTCGCGGAATTCCAACACTTCTCATCTTTAAAGATGGCGAACTCGCAGGCACAAAGGTTGGGGCTCTATCACGCAGCCAGCTTGCCGCGTTTATCGATAGCGTTATTTAATCTCTAGTCGTTATACCCTGCACTGTAATATCAGGGTATAACGACGCCAGATCATTAAAAGGGCCGCAACTCGAAACTGCTTGTCATTGTCTTGTATCAATCTTAGTAACAAATAAAGACAAAGTTTTTCTGGACAGCACGATTTACACGTTCTATATTGCATCTATCGTCTCGTTCGACTGACGACCTTTTCTCTTATCTACATTGCTCCAAATTAACGCTTATTAGCAAAACCCATAACTAATTATTTAACTACAGTCAAACCATTCTGTTTAAAACCCTAACAAGCTGTATGACCTTAATGCCGAGCCTTTGGTATTGCGCGTTTGTAATTGGTCAAAGCTTGTCCTTACCTCACAAACCTACGTATTAAAACATCATGAATCTAACTGACCTAAAAAAACAACCAATCGCCAACCTCTTGAGTACCGCCCAGGAAATGGGGCTAGAAAACCTCTCAAGAACACGCAAACAAGACATCATCTTCGCAATCCTAAAAAAACATGCCAAAAACGGTGAAGACATCTCCGGTGACGGAGTGCTAGAAATTCTACAAGACGGCTTCGGCTTCTTGCGCTCTGCAGACTCTTCTTACCTTGCTGGCCCCGATGATATCTATGTCTCGCCAAGTCAGATTCGCCGATTTAACTTACGTACAGGTGACACCATTGCCGGGAAAATCCGGCCTCCCAAAGATGGTGAACGCTACTTCGCGTTGTTAAAGATCTCTGAAGTGAACTTCGCAAAACCTGAAAACTCCAAGCAAAAAATCCTCTTCGAAAACCTCACTCCGCTGTTCCCTACTGAACGTCTCCGTTTGCAGATTGGCAATGGCAGCACTGAGGACTTAAGTGCTCGTACTATCGACCTTACAGCGCCTATCGGCAAAGGCCAACGCGGTTTGATTGTGTCTCCGCCGAAAGCGGGTAAAACCTTTATTTTGCAGAACATTGCTCAGTCAATTGCTAAGAATAACCCTGAATGTCGCCTGATCGTTCTGCTAATTGATGAGCGCCCAGAGGAAGTGACAGAGATGCAGCGCTCAGTGCGCGGTGAAGTCGTTGCAAGTACCTTCGATGAACCCCCCGCTCGTCACGTTCAAGTCGCAGAAATGGTTATCGAAAAAGCCAAACGCTTAGTCGAACATAAAGAAGATGTTGTGATATTGCTCGATTCGATCACTCGCCTTGCTCGCGCTTACAACACAATCGTGCCGTCGTCGGGCAAAGTGTTAACCGGTGGTGTTGATGCCCACGCACTCGAACGCCCAAAGCGCTTCTTCGGAGCAGCGCGTAATCTTGAAGAAGGCGGCAGCTTAACAATCATCGCAACCGCCCTTGTAGAAACTGGCTCGAAGATGGATGAGGTTATCTACGAAGAATTCAAAGGCACCGGCAACATGGAATTGCATCTCGATCGCAAAATTGCCGAGAAACGCATCTATCCCGCCATCAACGTACGTCGCTCAGGCACGCGCCGCGAAGAGCTGTTGACGAGCGAAGAAGAACTGCAACGCATGTGGATTCTGCGCAAAATTCTTAGCTCCATGGAAGACGTTCAAGCCACCGAGTTCATCCTCGATAAACTCAAAGACACGAAGACCAATGACGAGTTCTTCAACGCGATGAAACGCAAATAACACATGCCGCTCTCGGCGCCTGAAATTCTCAGCGCCGAGCAGCCCTGCATAGCACTACCCCTTTCGGAGCCACCCCATGCCGTGCAAAGACCTACGTGAATTCATTGCACTTCTCGAAAAAGAAGGCGACCTAAAACGCATCACAGTCGAAGTAGACCCTGTTTTAGAGGTTACCGAGATTAGTGATCGCACATTGCGGGCAAACGGCCCTGCACTATTATTCGAAAACCTAAAGGGCTCAGACACCCCCCTACTCGCCAATCTCTTTGGGCACCCCCGGCGCGTTGCTATGGCGATGGGACAAAAAGACCTGCAAGGCTTGCGCGATGTGGGACACCTGCTAGCTTTTCTGAAAGAACCCACTCCGCCAAAAGGCTGGAAAGACCTTTGGAAGAACCTACCCTCTTATCGACAGGTATTGAACATTGCTCCGGATGTCAAAAAGAATGCTCCCTGCCGAGATGTAATTGTCGATGAAGATGACATTGATTTGCGCAAGTTCCCTATCCAAACTTGCTGGCCAGAAGATGCCGCGCCACTAGTCACCTGGCCCCTAGTCATTACTCGCGGGCCTGAGAAAGAACGGCAAAACCTGGGCATCTATCGCATGCAACTTATTGGGCGCAACAAACTTATTATGCGTTGGCTTTCGCACCGCGGCGGCGCACTTGATTTTCGTGAATGGCAGCTAAAGCACCCAGGCGAAGCCTTTCCTGTTTCCATCGCCATCGGAGCGGACCCTGCTACGATCCTAGCAACAGTAACCCCTATTCCCGACACGCTTTCCGAGTATGCTTTTGCGGGCCTATTGCGCGGAGAGAAGACCGAAGTTATCCAATGCATCAGCAATGATTTGCAGGTGCCTGCTAGCGCAGAAATTGTTTTAGAAGGCGTTATTGAGCCTGGCGAAATGGCGGATGAAGGTCCCTATGGCGACCATACTGGTTATTACAACGAAGTAGAAAGCTTCCCAGTGTTTACTGTTAAGAAGATGACTCATCGCAAGGATCCAATTTATCACAGCACTTATACCGGTCGTCCACCCGATGAACCAGCAATGCTGGGTGTAGCATTGAATGAAGTGTTTATTCCGCTAATCCAGAAACAATATCCGGAGATTGTGGATTTCTACTTGCCGCCAGAGGGCTGCTCTTATCGCATGGCGATTATCAGTATTAAGAAACAATACCCAGGACACGCCAAACGCATCATGATGGGTGCTTGGTCATTCCTACGTCAATTCATGTATACCAAATTTGTTATTATTGTCGATGACGACGTGAATTGCCGAGACTGGAACGATGTTGTGTGGGCGATGACTACCCGCATGGACCCAGCGCGCGATACTGTGATGGTAGAGAATACCCCTATCGACTATTTGGACTTCGCATCTCCCGTCTCTGGCCTAGGTTCGAAGATGGGCATGGATGCGACAAACAAATGGCAAGGAGAAACGACTCGCGAATGGGGCACTTCAATCAGTATGTCTGAAGATGTTAAACAACGCGTCGATGCGATCTGGGATGAGCTCGGAATTACAGACCCTCAAGAAGGTTGAGGGTAATCCGGCAAACTTCGACTGATCAATCGCGTTTCATTTTCTAAGTATTGCGCACTTCGCTCGGGCTCTTTCAAGCTTTGCAGCAAGCGCGCTAACTCCGCAAACACTTCTGGTTCAGCCTGCTCTTGCAGGCTGCGCTCAAAATATTCTTTCGCCTTGCCCCATAGCTGATTGCGCAAAGACAATCGCCCCAATGCCAGAAGCAACTGCGCATCGGCAGGGTGAACACTTAGCCACTGCTCTGCTCTTTGCAGCTGCTGCACTGCAGTCGTGTCTCCTGCTCGCAACGCTAGTAAACTATACCGTTTCAAAAGCCCGCCATCCCAACGCTTGTCTAGTTCAGATTCAAGCAGCTTTATCGCATCGACTATCGCATCAAGTTTTTCCAATACATCCACATAGGCATGGATTAACTCTGCGTCTTTTGTGATTTTTTTCGTCCTTGTTTTCCACAGTTTTCGAAGCTGCGCCAATGTCAAGGCCTGCTCGCCTTTGCTTAGCTCTTGCTGCAATTCGCTAAGTAAAGCGACCCCCAGCTGCTCTTTGGTGAGCGGCACGTTTAAAGCGCGCTTTTCCGAGCGGGTAGCAGACCAAGACTTGCCCGCGCGCAGCAATCGAAATGGATTAATCCAGTCAAGAATCAAAAGCACGATACGCAGAAAAATCAACAAAGCCACGATGGCAATAAAAAGTGCAAACAGGCTCGTTTCAAATGTGGAATCTGCAAATGAAACTAATAAATACCCTGGTTCACGCGCTAAAAAAAGTGTCGCGAGCAGCCCAGTCACAATCGCCAACAATGTGTAAATAAACAGTTTGATCATGCTCATTGACCATCGCTGCGAAGAGATTGAGTTCGCGCATTTGCAATCTGTCGCAATAGCTCTAAGGAGCGCGAGATATCAGGACGATTTACTGTCACAGGGACGTTAGCCAAATTAGCGAGTTCTGTTTGCAAAGTGCGGCCTACTCCCGTGTCGATAGCAAAATAATGCCCTGTCCAGTCTGCGCCTTTTTGTAGACTATCTTTGTAGACTTCTGGCTCTTCCATTAAAAGGGCAAGCTGCGCTTGCTCCAACATTAAGCGCAAATTTTGCTTGAGCACTGCTTCTTGTGACGGGGCTAACAACGCTTCGGGCGCGACTTCCCAATTTTGCCAAACGAAAATTGATTCCAATAAAGCCAGAGTCCGGGCAAAGACGCCCTCTTCGCTTACTAGATTCACATCTCGGGTTTGTTCAAGTTGGGCGTTATAGTTGTTAACCATTGCATCGCGCAGAGATAGTTCGTCAATCATTGGCAGAAGATTATTGAGCCTGACATAGAGCCCGCTGACATCGACATAGTCCATCGCGCGCAATGCTAACATTTCGCCGGCCAAGATATCACGCACACCTAACAAAGATACTTCGCCAGAGTCGCGTAACATATCGTCCACCACACTCAGTATTAACAATGCTGAATCGCCATCGCCTTCCAACTGCAACTTCTGGTTGGCTAAGCGCATAAGATACTCGGCCTCTGTCCACAACCAGTCTGCATTCTGACGCTCTTGTGGTAATGCGCTTAGGCGCTCTTGCACACTCGCTGCGTTACGAGCCAAAGCATTGATTCGACTTTCGAGGCCCGCGCGAAGCTCATCTAACATACGAGTATTAGCAAGATTATCGGGCAGCTGTACGGGCGGCGCAGGCGCAGCTGGCATCTCTACATTATTAATTGCTTCATACAGTTCAGCGTTTTCTTGCTGCAGCTGCGCGAGCATGGACATCGTACGCGACTGCTCATACATTAAGAAACTGATGGCAACAATCACTGGCACCAATAAAATCACCACCACGAGAAAGCGCCGAAAGCCACTTTTTCTGGCACGTGACTTAGACGCATTATTGCGACTTAACTCTTCTAATATTTTCGGAGTATCGCCTTTGATACTACTGCCACTAGTCTCTGCGTTCACTTGCGGTGTATCTGTCACATATCCTCCGAATTAAACTGTAGTGCCTGCAAACTCTTTAAAATTAATTCATCGCCGGCACCACCGGCATTAACGACATGCTTAAAGCCTTTTTCTAGCGCAAACTCACGCACTCTTTCCGAAGGGACTATTAAAATCAAGGTCTCCTGAAACCAGGCAATCATTTCATCTTCAACAGGCTTGTGTTCAGCTCCTAGGCCTAGCAGTTTCATGAAGCTCAACAGGGTTTGCATGCTCGTTAAGACGACGCAATTGACATGCTTTGTTTCAATCTCTTCGAGCATTAGTTCCTGTTCATATTCTGGAACAAGGCGCTCATAAACTTCGATATAGTCAACAACCGCCCCCCTTTCGCGCAAAGTTTGAGCGATCAATTCTCGCCCGCCCTTGCCACGAAACAATGCGACTCGTTTGCCCTGCATGTCTTGTAACGGCTCTAAGGCTAAGAGGTCTTCACTGGTGACACCGCTGGGCGAGACATGCACATGCCACGACTCTTCTTGCAGCAATTCGGCTGTACTTGGCCCTACCGCAAACGCTTCTAAGCCCATTGGGAGCTGTGGCCAGTAATTCGAGATCCAGCCCATACCCAAACGGGCCGCATTGGTACTGATGAAAATCGCAATGTCGTACTGATCTAAACCAAGCACATAAGATTTCACTCGTTCTATATCTTCAGGCTTACAAACGGGTTCGATTTCGAGAAGTGGAAGATGGACAACCTGCCCACCCTTGGCCTCGATCATATTGGCAATATTGTTTGACTGTAGCGCTGGGCGAGTGAGCAGCACAGAACAGCGCTTTAGCTCCAAAGATCCATCTAACGAACTCACGTCGAAGGGCGCTTTCATAATATTACTCGTATAAAGCTCGAAGAATTTCACCGGCACCTTGCGCAAGTAGGTCTTCAGCAACAGCTATGCCTAGTTGCTCTGCCTCGGCACGCGGACCGCGCATTTCGCAACGCAGAATTCGTTGACCGTCGGATTCTCCCACTAAGCCACGCAAGTAAATTTGCTCGCCTTCTAGCTCGGCATAACACGCGATAGGCACCTGACAACCCCCATTGAGACGCTTATTCACGGCCCGTTCGGCCATCACTCTGTCGGCGGTATCTTGATCATGTAGGCCTGCAAGCAATTTGACCAACTCCGTATCTTCGGTTCGCGTCTCAATCCCCACCGCCCCCTGCCCACCAGCGGGCAATGAAAGTAATGGGTCTAGGCGCTGGGCAATTCGCGATTGCAGGTTAAGACGTAACAAACCTGCGGTAGCTAAAACGATGGCGTCGAACTCACCTCGATCAAGCTTTGATAATCTTGTGCCAACATTGCCTCGTAGATCGCCGATAACAAGGTCTGGGCGCAACGCCCGCAATTGACACTGCCGACGCAAGCTCGAGGTTCCTACCTTGGCACCGCGAGGCAGCGCATCAAGGTTTTCATAGTGATTAGAAACAAAGGCATCGGTTGGGTCTTCGCGCTCACAAATGACCGCCAGACCTAAGCCCTCAGGGAACTCCATGGGAACATCTTTCATAGAATGAACAGCGATATCGGCGCGATTTTCAAGCATGGCCACTTCAAGCTCTTTCACAAACAACGCCTTGCCACCTATCTTTACCAACGGCATATCGAGCATGATGTCGCCCTTAGTGGTCATTCCCACCAACTCAACTTTCAGGTCTGGGTAACGCTTTAGCAATTCGTCACGCACAAACTCGGCTTGCCACAGCGCCAACGGGCTCTCTCTAGTGGCAATACGGATCAGTTCAATAGCCATATTCAATCTCTTAGTTAAACGGTGTATTTCCTCAGAATTCTACGCCAAATGCGCAAAAATTTCGCCTCATGGCGTAAAAAGCTCACGAGAGTATTAGGCGCTCATATTATCTTGCTATAATCTGCAACCCGCAGCAGCTAGCCATCTAAGTGAGACCGTGACTATGAGTGAAAACAAGCCTGACGCCATTAAACCTTGGGGCGGACGTTTTACCGAACCTACCGACGCCTTCGTTGAACGTTTCACCGCATCAGTCACCTTTGATCAACGACTCTACCATCACGATATCAATGGCTCCATTGCACACGCCACAATGCTTGGAAAAGTCGGTATTTTGACCGCTAACGAAGTCCAAGAAATTATCGACGGACTAGAAGCCATACGGGCTGAAATCGTAGCCGGCACTTTCCAATGGTCAGTGGCGCTGGAAGATGTGCACATGAACATCGAAGCCGCTTTGACTAAACGCATAGGCCTGACTGGCAAAAAGCTGCATACCGGACGATCACGTAACGATCAAGTCGCCACCGATATTCGCCTCTATGTGCGTGACGAGATCGATGCACTCTCTGGCACCCTAACTCGCTTGCAACTGGCCCTTTTAGATCAGGCCGAACGCGAAGCGGACACGGTAATGCCAGGCTTTACGCACTTGCAAACGGCGCAACCCATTACCTTTGGGCACCACATGATGGCCTGGTATGAAATGCTAGAACGAGACTATTCGCGCCTGCAAGACTGTCGCAGCCGCCTGAACTACTCTCCTCTGGGCGCCGCGGCTCTTGCTGGCACCAGCTACCCCATTGAGCGTGAATACACAGCCCAGTTACTTGGTTTTACCGCCCCAACACGCAATTCCTTGGACTCTGTAAGCGATCGCGACTTTGCGATCGAGCTCGCCTCTGCAGGCAGCTTGATCATGACGCATCTATCACGCTTTTCTGAAGAGTTGGTCCTTTGGACCTCTGCCCAATTCGATTTCGTAGACCTGCCAGACCGCTTCTGCACTGGCTCTTCCATTATGCCTCAGAAGAAAAACCCTGACGTACCAGAGCTAGTGCGAGGCAAAACTGGCCGCGTTAACGGCCACCTCGTGTCTTTGCTAACTTTGATGAAGTCCCAACCATTGGCATACAACAAAGATAATCAAGAAGACAAAGAACCATTGTTTGACGTTATCGACACACTTCGTGACTGCTTGAAAGCATATGCCGACATGATGCCAGCGATTAGACCAAAGAAAGAGAATATGAGAAAAGCTGCATTACAAGGATACGCGACGGCCACAGATCTTGCGGACTATTTAGTGCGTAAAGGGATAGCCTTCCGTGATGCCCATGAGATAGTCGGCAAATCGGTCGCTTTTGGCATCGAGCAGAACAAGGACCTCAGCGAGCTCACTTTGGAGCAGTTACAGCAGTTCTCACCCGAGATCTCTGAAGACATCTTCGAAGTATTGACCCTTGAGGGCTCAGTCCAAGCTCGTAATCACATCGGCGGCACAGCGCCAGAGCAGGTGCGCGCGGCCGTTGCCAATCGTCGTGCTGCCATCGCTAGTCGCTAATATCTATGCGCTGCCTAGCCCCTAGGCAGCGCAATTTCCAGAACTAGCGGGCAGCCGATGCCTGCAGCTCGATCTCATAGTTCAACTCTTCGCTATCTCTGATCGTAGTGACTGTCACCACATCACCCGCGCGATGCTTCTCTAATGCATTAAGCAGGTCATCTTCATTGTTGATCACGTCTCCATCGATCGCCGTGATGACATCGCCGAGCAGGATGCCACGATTGGTTTCTCGCAACCCTCGCATTCCCTCGCGCTCCGGACTACCACCGGCAATCACATCCATCACGATCACACCTCGCACACGGGAGTTCTGACGGTAGTAATCTGCGTACTGCAGTGGCAGCAAGGCAATGCCCAAGGTGGGAGTTTGAACCCGCCCATAGGTAATGAGCTCTGGGACAATTTTTTTGACGATATTGACGGGAATTGCAAAGCCAATGCCTGAACTGGCACCGGACGGGCTATAGATTGCCGTGTTGACCCCAACTAGCTGCCCTAATGAGTTCAATAGGGGACCACCCGAATTGCCAGGATTAATGGCAGCATCTGTTTGAATGACATCTCTGATTTTGCGGCGGCTCACAGAATCGATTTCACGCCCTAGCGCACTGACCACCCCCACCGTTAAAGTGGTATCCAGACCAAAGGGATTGCCGATCGCGATAACTTTACGACCGACTTCCAACAAAGAGGAGTCACCAGTGGCCAGTGGAATTAATTTTTCTCTTGGAGCATCAATACGCAATACAGCAAGGTCTTTATCTGGCTCAACCCCCACGACTTCGGCGTCATAGGCACTGCCATCTTGCAAGGTAACGGTTAGCCTAGAGGCTTGCTGGATAACGTGAAAATTCGTCACCACATAGCCATCTCGGCTCCAAATAAAACCAGAGCCACTGCCCTGCGGAATTTCCTGTGGGTTTAGGGAATAGAACGATCGCCTTACCAGCCGCGAATTAGTGATGTAGACCACTGACGGACTTGCTTGCTTGAATACTTCAATATTATTGGACTCATCATCCGTTTTAAAACTGGCATAATCCTGCTGTGCCACTGCAACAGCTGCGACAAAAACGCTGCTAACTACCGCCAACAACAGCGCTACGAGAAGACGCGACAAACTCATGACCTCACTCTCCGAAACAATTCAACTTTAACTAATGTGGTTCGCACTTTGTCATTATTCAAGCCTTAGTTGCCTCAAACGATTATGCTGCAAAATTACTTTGGCTATAATAGCCCTCCATTTTCCAATGTAGTGAACCAATATGGCGATCAAAATTGCTATCAACGGCTTCGGTCGAATGGGACGACTGGCACTTCGCGCTGCGTGGCACTGGCCCGAAATTGAAATCGTGCATATTAATGATTGCGCTGCAACGCCGCAAAGCGCTGCCCACCTGTTGACGTTCGATTCACAGCACGGAACGTGGCCCGTTCCCGTTAGCGCCAACGATAAGGCATTGATCATCGATGGCCAAGAAGTCAGTTTTTCTAATAATAAAGCCATTGCAGACACGGATTGGGCCGCAACGAATGCTGACCTAGTCGTGGAGTGTACCGGCAAGTTTAAGAGCGCCGAAGCCCTTGCCCCTTATTTTCAGCAAGGGATCGCGAAAGTAGTGGTCTCGGCACCTGTACGTGACGGAACATTGAACGTCGTCATGGGCGTCAATCACTCTCTCTATGACCCTGCTATCCACCATATCGTAACCGCTGCCTCGTGCACCACCAATTGCCTTGCCCCTGTCGTCGATGTGATTCATCGCGAATTTGGAATTCGCCATGGTTCGATTACCACAATTCATGACATTACCAACACTCAAAGCGTTCTTGACGAGTACCACAAAGATCTAAGACGCTCACGCGCTAGCGGCGTTTCTCTCATTCCCACTAGCACTGGCTCAGCAACGGCCATCACTGAAATTTTCCCAGAGCTTAAAGGGCGCTTAAATGGCATCGCTGTGCGCGCGCCAATCACCAATGCTTCGTTAACCGATTGCGTGTTCGAGGTCGAGTCCCCCACAAGTGTCGAGCAAGTCAATAGGGCTCTGCGCGAAGCCGCACAAGGGCGCTTACAGGGGATACTAGGCTATGAAGAGCGCCCACTGGTCTCGGTTGATTATGTAAACGACCCACGCTCTGGGATCATCGACGCGCCCTCAACGATTGTCGTCAATAAAACTCAGGTGAAACTTCTCGCCTGGTATGACAATGAAATCGGTTACGTTCATCGCATGATGGAGCTCGCACTTTTAGTTGGCCAATCAATAAAATAGGGACGCCATCAGCATGCCTCTACAGCGCCGGGATCCGCGCGTTCAATATGCCATAGTGACTGGCAGTTACTGGTCGTTCACACTGACCGATGGCGCGCTGCGCATGTTGATCGTGTTGTTTTTCCATGAGCTTGGCTTTAGCCCTTTGGAAGTCGCATCACTTTTCTTACTCTATGAATTCTTTGGAATCGTCACCAATCTCTTGGGTGGATGGTTAGCCGCGCGCATTGGCCTCAATATGACAATGCATGCGGGCATGGCCTTGCAAATAATCTCATTGGGAATGCTATTAGTTGACCCCAGCATGCTTAGCATCGCCTATGTGATGGTCGCACAAGCCTTGTCAGGCATCGCCAAAGACCTCAACAAGATGAGCGCAAAAAGCGCCATAAAAACGCTAATCAAAGACGAAGGTGGCCTATACAAATGGGTAGCGGCACTGACAGGTTCGAAAAATGCACTAAAAGGTTTAGGTTTCTTTCTGGGCGGCGCTTTGCTTGCCGCGTTTGGATTTCAAGGCGCGTTGTTAGCGATGATCTTACTACTAGGCATCACTGTCGTGATCAGCATTGCCTTACTTGAACGACAGTCAGGTGTAACGTCATTCAAAGCCAAATTTACGGATCTTTTCTCTAAGAGCCCGGCCATCAATCGGCTTAGCGCAGCTCGATTCTTTCTTTTTTCTGCCAGAGACATATGGTTTGTCGTGGCACTTCCTGTGTACCTTCAAAGCCAATTGGGCTGGAGCTATACAGCGGTTGGCACACTGCTCGCAGGCTGGGTGATTGCCTACGGCATGGTGCAGGCCACTGCACCAAAAATTACTGGCCCTCGCCCAACCGCTAAAAGCGCTTGGCTTTGGGCCAGTATATTGACTCTAATACCGGCAATGATTGCCGCGGCACTGCTCACCGACTGGTCTTCTCAAATAGTACTTGTGAGTGGCTTGTTGGTGTTTGGCCTAGTGTTTGCCATCAACTCCTCAATACACTCATACCTCATCGTTTCTTGGGCGAGAAGCGATGGCGTGTCTCTCGATGTTGGGTTTTATTACATGGCCAATGCCGCTGGCAGACTGTTTGGCACAATTCTATCTGGGCTTGTTTACCAATTGTGGGGTTTGGCAGCGTGCCTAATCATTGCCGCTGCCCTGCTAGCACTCTCGGCGCTATTCGCAAGCAAAACGCCTACCCCCAACACTGACTAACACTGCGTTTCTACGCGACAAGTGCCGAACCTAACATTCCAAGCATAAAGCCTGTGACCGCGCCCATTGGTGGCGCCCAGTGACTGTCCAACTTCGCTTTTGGTGCGATATCCTGAAATACAGAATAGAGTATGCCACCGGCGGCAATCAACACCGTTGCCGCAAGCACTTTTATATGGGCAAACATCCAATAGTATCCGCCTAATGCAGCCACTGGCCCAAGCAATGACATCAGCGCGAAGAGCCAGATGATATTGCGCGAAGATCTGCGAGAGCTAGCGCGCAACTCGTTGTAAGCATTGAATCCCTCTGGAATGTTTTGCAAGGCGATTAAGCTTGCTAATAGAAAGGCAGATGAATTGCCAATCGCAAGAGCTGCGCCCAGTGCAATAGACTCTGGCACAAAATCTGTCAGCATTGCCAACAACTGGCTGGCGGACGTTTGCTTGCGCTGCAAATAGATATCGATGGCCATGAAAATTAGGCCACCCAAAATAAAACAAACACAGGCAAGCAAGGGGTTAAGTATTGATAGGCCTTCTGGCACCAACACCAAGGCCACTGCAGATAAGAGTGCCCCGCCACCGAAGGCCACCACAAAATGCACAAACTCATCAGCAAGTTCATGGTTTTTGAATCTAACGATACTCGCAATTAAGGCGCCAAACGGCATCGCAAGCCCAGCGAGAAGTGTCAACAATAATAGGAGCAAAAAAACATTCATGCCTAGACTCTATAATGACATGGCAATATTAGGCTTAGCATGATCATCACTTACTATCTTGAAACAAAAATTTTGCGCGCCATAGCGCGATAGCAGGTATTGAAAAAACAGCCGCGGCCACAATGCCACCGACAAGCCCCTCTGCCAAACCGCGCTCAAGAATACTGAACATGAACATTGCGATGACGATTTGCGACGCATACACCGCTGCCCAAGGCCACATCCACGATTTCATTTTCCAAATGCCATAACTACCTGCACCGTATATAAGCCAATGCAACGGTTCGGTTAGTTTCGCGGGCCACCCCGTTAGCTGCACACCGAACCAGACCTCTTCCCACTGAGCATAAGGCTTAGTAAACATATCAAAAGGCATATAAATAAAAGTCATATACAGACAAAATAGCCAAATGATGTTTAACCACCACGGTCGTTGGGTAAGGGTTCTCTTAAATCGGTTCACATTTTTTCCAATAATTAGGGGCTAAAAAAGCTCACGTTAAATGACCACCAGTCCTCTGGGCGCGGTGCACTAGAGCCAGGCGCGGGGTTAGAGGCGCTCGCCAAGTATTGCAGTTTGGCTATCCGTGCGGACCAAGCGCGATCTAATTCTATTGCATCCAAAACCCGCGTAAACTTTACCGGATATACATTCTGCCCTAGACGAAGCTTACCAAGATCTTCTAAGCCCACGACATTCGACCAGTACTTTCCCTCACAATCCGAGCAGCTCAGATATAGCTTGCCATCGTCGGCGGCCATACAGTTTAAATTGATCGAATGCGGTCTAATCCCTGCCCAGATTTGAATCTGACAAAGTGGTACTTCATTGGCCATAGACCAATTGCTAACGGGAACGTCTACTCGCTCGCCAAAAAGAAAGCCACCTGGAGTACGCTCACAAGGACAGATTGAGGAGTAAAGAATAAAACCCGCCACAAACAACACGGTAAGTGAAATCAGCAAACCTCCCACAATAAGACCGATGTAGGACGGTGTCTCCGTTAGGGCGTTTTCGGACATAGGCAACCTCTATTATAATTTTTAGGGAGTTTCCGAGCCATCTAGAGCGGCAAATTGCCTGTCATTGTGACGGACTAAATGCCCTGCAATCAACCTATAATTTCAAAGAAAACTCTCCTGACTCTGCCGCTTCACCCCACACCGCAAACTCATTCCCGCTAGGCTCAGTGAAATGAAAACGACGACCACCTGGAAAATCGAATATGGCCTGCACGATATACCCACCATTGGCTTGTACCTGTGCCAGAGTCTCTTCAAGCGTATCACTATAGAGCACAACTAACGCCCCACCGTGCAATGGGTCGCTTTTAAGATTGGCCCGATAAAACCCTCCGTCCAAACCAGCATCGTGGAACGCACAATAGTCAGGGCCATAATCTTCGAATCGCCAATGGAACGTTTTTTCAAAAAATTCCTTAGTCGCAGTTAGATCGTGTGCTGGCAACTCTACATAATTGATTTTATGATGCGGCATTATGCTCTCCACTGTGTAAGCTACGGCAACTTGCGAAAGAATCAGACTAACATATGTGCAAAGAATAAAAAAAAGGGGAAACGTTAAGTTCCCCCCCACAAAAGATTCTACCTCTATCTTGCAAGAAACCGTTTAGCGCCGATCACGCCGCTCCATCATTTCGGCCATTCGCGCTTGCTGTATTTCACGATACTTTTCGATCTGCCCAGCATCTAATACTGCAGCCAAAATCTCTTCTTCTTGCGCCCGCATCTGTGCTCGGCGCTCCGCCATTTCTTCGGCATTCGGTCGTGTGCGCTCCTGCGACTGAGCACCATCGTCACCACTATTTCTACGACCGCCACCTTGACGCATGCCAGCCATTCTAGTCTCAGCAATTTGCATCATTGCTTGTCGAAAGCCTTCTTCTTGGTCTGCAGTGACATCGAGCTGTGCGATCAATTCAGTAATTTCTTTCTCTGGGTCCATGTTCATCCCACGACCACCGGCTCCGCCTGGCTGCGCAAAGGCAACGCATGCACTAAAGGCAATAGAAGCAGAGGTTAATAACACTAGCATTAGCGATTTCATAGGGCTCCCCCTTCATTGTTGATACTTAGTTCTACGGGGGGAAAGCGATTATCCGTTGCTGAATATTAAAATTTTATTCTGACAGAGATTCCAATGCATCGCTTTTTGTAAACCACTGCTCTTCTAGCTGGTCAGTATGCTGCTTTAGTTTCGCTTGCTGTTGCAGTAATTGTGTTAACTCGCCTTTACGCTCGTCTTCATAGAGAGTTGGGTCTGCTAGGCGCTCTTCCATGCCTGCCAGCTCACTTTGGGATTTTTCAATCTGTTGCTCCAGCTTCTTTATTTCTTTGCGTAGCGGCGCTAGCTGCTGCCTTTGCGCAGCAGCCTGTTGTCTTTGTTCTTTTTTGTCGCCTTTTTTATCGCTGACAGTAGACGTACCCGTTGCAGACTGACTATGCTCCTGCATCCACTTCTCGTAGTCATGCAGGTCGCCCTCGAACTCCTGACAGCGTCCGTTGTGAATCGAATAGAATTCATCCACTGTATTGCTCAATAGATGGCGATCGTGGGACACCACTACCAACGCCCCTTCAAACCCCTGCAATGCGACTGTTAGTGCATGACGCATTTCCAAATCCAAGTGGTTAGTTGGCTCATCCAACAAGAGCAAGTTGGGTTTTTGCCAGACCACAAGCGCTAATGCTAAGCGCGCTTTTTCACCTCCGGAAAAGTTCGCGATATTCTCAGTGACCCGCTCGCCTCTAAAATCAAAACCGCCAAGAAAATCACGAATGCTTTGCTCTCTCGCCGCAGGGTCTTGACGTTGTATCAACAACATTGGGCTAGCCGTTTTGTCCAGCACATCGACTTGGTGCTGAGCAAAATAGCCTATTTGCAGAAATTTTGAATTGCGCACTTCTCCGGCCAAAGTCGGCAGCTCTCCTGCGATACTGCGCAGCAGCGTCGACTTGCCGCAGCCATTAAAACCGAGCAAGCCAATCCGTGTTGTATCACGAACCTGCAAACGGATATTGCTAACAAGAGGCTGCTCATAGCCGACACTAACTTTCTCAAACGCAACAAGCTCTGCAGGCAGGCGTTCTGGCTTAGGGAACTCAAAATAGAACGGAGAATCTATATGCGCTGGCGCGATGCTTTGCATACGGTCAAGCTCTTTCATACGAGACTGGGCTTGCCTTGCTTTGGATGCTTTTGCGCGAAAGCGGCGCACAAAGTCTTCAATCTCTGCTACCCGTCTTTGCTGTTTTTCAAACATAGCTTGTTCTTGGGCTAAACGTTCTGCCCGCTGAACTTCGAAACTACTGTAATTACCACGGTACAATGTGAGTTTGTTATGCTCTACGCTCACCACATAGTCGATGACTTGATCAAGAAAGCTTCTATCGTGAGAAATAATGAGCAATGTGCCTTGATAGCGCTTTAGCCATTGCTCAAGCCAGAGCGTTGCCTCTAGATCCAAATGGTTAGTGGGCTCATCGAGCAATAGTAAATCTGAAGGGGCCATCAATGCCGCCGCAAGATTCAATCTAATGCGCCATCCACCAGAGAAGCTAGCAACAGGCTTTTCAAATTGCTCGGCCTGAAACCCTAAACCTGATAACAATTGCATGGCGCGATGACGAATGTCATAGCCGCCGATCTTATCCATTTCGCTATGCCATTGCGCTATCTGAGCACCATCTTCTGCGGCCTCAGCCAATTGCATGGCACGCTCAATTTCGCGATAGCGTTCGTCGCCATCAATCACATAATCAATCGCGCTCGCCGAAGAGGCTTCTGTCTCTTGACGCATATGAGCACAACGGGTGCCCTCAGGCATTGAGAGCTCACCCTGATCCAGCGCCAGTTGCCCCAGAAGACAGGCGAATAGGCTCGACTTACCACTGCCATTTCGGCCAATCACCCCAATCTTTTGTCCATTGTGAATACTCAGGTTCGTATTATTAAGCAGTAGCAGTTCGCCACGCATTAATGTGGCATTGATCAGGGATATCATGACATTTACTCGATTTTGGGCTGTCTTGTGTAAGGCTAGTGCAATCTGCGCGCAATGATACTATTGCAGCACCCTCAAAAGCACCCATTTGCCTGTGTTTTAAGGATTTGGAGCACTCGTAGCCCGTAAGTTTAAATGACCTTCACACACTGTTCCGATTGATTTCCATGGCTTGAATTCGTAAACTCAAACCACCTTTTTAGTAGGCCAATTTCGGCGCCGGAAAAGCAATACCCTATGAAACAGATTCTGTTAATTGACGATGATGAAAAACTGGGCCAATTACTGACTCAGTATCTTGAGCGCTATGACATGACAGTCACGGCAGCGACTACACCATCCAAGGGGTTTGAGCACTTAAAACGCAACAAACCTGACTTGCTGATTTTAGATGTCATGTTGCCCGAAAAGGATGGGTTTGAGATCTGTCGAGAGATTCGCGCTAAATCTGCGATTTACGGCCAACTCCCCATTCTGATGCTTACTGCACACGGCGAAGTCACGGATCGTATTGTTGGTTTAGAGCTTGGGGCAGACGACTATCTACCGAAGCCCTTTGAGCCCCGCGAACTAGTCGCTCGCATTAGCAATATCCTTCGCCGCACGAGTGATGAAGCGCGCAGCCAACAAGAAGTCCCGAAAATTCAGGGCTTAGAAGTCGATACTGTTCGTCGTATTGTGAAACTAGACGACGAGCTCATCGAGCTCACGACGATGGAATATGAGCTACTTATTTTATTTATGCAGTCCCCAAATAAGACTTTTACGCGGGACGAACTAATGAATCGCCTTCGCGGCATTGATGCTGAACTGTTTTCACGCGCGGTCGATACCCTGGTAAGCCGCCTGCGTCACAAGCTCAACGACACATCTAAAACACCGCGGTTCATCAAGACAGTGTGGGGGCGAGGCTATACTTTCGTCGGAGAGCCCGTTTAGGCCCACTTTTCCTAGCTGCCATCGCCGCTACGATGGCAGCGACAAAAAGGAAGCAATTGCCCCATGACCTTGGTCTCTCGCATCAACAATTCGCTGTTCTTTCGCCTCTTCTTGATTTTCAGCGCTACTGTTCTGGTGTTTTTCATCATCATTACGCTGTCTATCCGGCAGATCGACCAAAACTGGCGATCCGAAAGACTCAGCCCGCTGCCTGACTTCTACCTCGACAATATTACGCTTATCGTAGACAACATCGGCGTTCCGCCCGATTTAGCGCGCGCCTCGCAGCTCTCGCAAGAATTATCGCTGACAATTATTATTCGCAGCCCGCATATTAACTGGCAGTCCGACGATCAGAATGATTTGGACATTTCCGAAGCGGTTTTCGTGCGCCGACTCTCAGACGAAGCGCAAATGCTAGAAGTCGGCAGCGAAGACGTCATTCGCGTTTCTCGTGGCGGCTACGAATATTACCTCAATCGGCGCGTACCGACTCTTAGCGAGTACGACTATATCGTTGTCTATGTCGGTTTAGCGATCGGGGCACTCGTCTTACTGCTTAATTTTTGGTTAGTACGCCGTCTATTAGAACCCGTGCGACAGTTAAGAGAAGGCGCCGAACGCATTTGCGATGGCGATCTCAGTTACCGTGTGAAATCCCAACGACACGATGAGCTAGGCGAGCTAACCGATAGTGTGAATCATATGGCTGACTCGCTGCAGTCTATGCTTGAAGCCAAACGCCAATTACTACTGGCAATTAGCCATGAGCTACGCACGCCAATCACGCGCGCTAAACTTCAGCTCGAATTCTTAGAAGAAGGCATGATTAAGGAAGCCTTAGGTGACGATATTAACGAGATCGACTTATTGATTTCTGATTTGATTGAAGCAGAAAGATTAAGCAACCAACACCAAGCGCTTATCGCCGAGCATGTCGATTTTGCAGATTATATTGGCTTAGTATTGCAGGCTTACCATGATTATAAAGGCGGCGTTATATTTGAGCGCCCAGACCACGACAGCTCTGTCTCTATCGACAAATTACGCACACGCCTCTTACTGACCAATATAGTCAATAATGCCATCCGTCACGGGCGAGACAATCCGATCACTGTGCGTGTTTCATTCTCGGATGACTTTGTGACATTAGAGGTTGAGGATCAAGGCGAGGGAATCTCTGCTGAACACATGGAGCATTTGAGCGAGCCCTTTTATCGCGCAGACAGCGCGCGGCAACGCAATACCGGCGGCTTTGGTTTGGGGCTGTATCTGTGCCGGCTCATTGCGCAAGCCCATGGTGGAAGGCTGGAGATCACAAGTGAAGTCGGCGTGGGAACTCATGTCCTTGTTCATCTGCCTTACGAGCAAGAACACCTACATGAGCCTCGGGAAGAGTCCTAAAAAGCAAAGGCCGCGACATGAATATGTAGCGGCCTTTATTCTACTTGCATTTAAACTTGGGCGGCATTCCTGCGACGATTGCGCACATAGCCCATGATCAAAACGAATAGGATTAACAAGATTGGCACCAACGCTGTGTTGATAAACTTCAACGTGCTGCCCAAGCTTTCAATCTCACGGTTCAACGTCAACTGAACTTCTCGCAACCTTCTTCTAGTTTCAAGCTGCTGCGCGTAGAACCGATCGATCTCTGCCTGCTGCTCTGGCGATGGACCACTGCCTTCACGACTAGCATTCAGCGCAGTGATTTGCTGCTCAGTCTGGCGCAGGTTTGCTAACAACTCGCTTTCTTCTTCACGCAAACGATCATCTGCATCGCGCTGTAAATCAAGCACAGCTAAGAATGGGCGTGCAAATCGACCGCGGCTACGAATAGTAACCAACTCTGCATTGCCAGCCAAACTGTCTAATGAATTCATCAAAAAATCCCCGTTGCTAGCAAACGCTTGTGGTAAACGCTGCCCCAGGAAGTTTTGAATCTGCACCCACAGCCTGTCGCGCAGCAAATCAGTATCAGCTACCACTATCAGGTTGACAGTGCCTTGTGACTCACTTAAATGTGCAGGCAACACTACAGGGGCTTCTGACTCCTCAGCAGCTGTGCTTAGGTCTTCTTCTGTCTCGCCTTCAACCATTGGAGCACCGTCTGGGAATGCGGTACGCACATTTCCAGACACACGCGCTGCAATCGTATAGCGCTCTCCACTCGCCTGAAACTCGTCCAATAAGATCGTGGGGTCAGTCAAAGCCTTAAAGAACTCCCCCTCCATCAACATGGACTCGGCGCTCGACAACACGAGAGGATCAAAGGTCGTCGTGGCACCCTCGGCCTGCGATAACGCACCAACTGACGAGAAGTTTAAGACTTGCAAATCGTTCGTGATAATGTCGTTAGCAAAACCCGGGCGCTGCACTCCTAGCATTCCATAATGTTGCACTGGACGTGTCGCATCACCTACATTGACCATCAACGCAAGCTCACGGTCCGCGACAACACGCTCTGGATCGTACTCGACACCCCAAGCTTCAAACAACTGTGCCACATCGGAGGCTTGGTTCGGCAGTGCGATCGGCACACCATCTTGGCCAGGCTGAGACTGCGAATCTGCATTCGGGTCTACGAACACCATCGCCTTACCACCACGCAAGACAAATTGATCGACTGCATAAAGCGTTTGCGGGCTTAAGTCCTGTGGATGCACTAGTAGCAAGATATTGATCTCTTCGTCGATCACTTGCACATCAGGATTAACACGACGCACTTCAAACAGCTGTCGCATGGAGTCCATAATCATCCAAGGAGAGGTCGGCGTCATCGTCTGTGTGTTGACACCCCCATCGATCGGTAGCTTTGACAAAAAACCCACAACAGGCGGCTCAGGATTAGCCACCTGAGTGATCAACTTGGAAAACTCATACTCCAGAAACTCTTCTTGATCAGGGCGAATCAAGCCGATCGTTTTGAAATTCGTAGCAGCAACAGACTCGGCATCCTCACCAGGCAGCGTTGTCGTATCTAGCGCTACAAGGCCGAAGAACACTTGATCGCCACCTTGACTCAAAGGAACACGCTGCACACCGTATTCAACAGCTTCGTCTTCTTCCTCAGAAAAGGGAATCGGATCGATCACCCGCAAGCTTAGGTTTCCATCACTTGCAATGACCATTTCACGCAGGAGCTCTTGCACGCGATTGCCGTAGGAGCGTAGCTGTGGAACATCGGCTGTTGCCTCTTCAGAATAGAAGAATAAAAGCTCCACCGGCTTGTCGAGATTGCTCACAATACTGCGAGTTCCATCGGCCAAGGTGAAAAGATTATCTTCAGTTAAATCGATGCGTAAGCGTGGAATCAAACTGATCATCGCTACACTTACAATGAGAAACAGCCCTGTAATCACAAGGCCTGTCGCAGAGAATAACGTCTTACTATTCATCATCAGACCCCTTAGTTTGCTTTCTTGATTTCAATAACAATCGCGGAGGCAAACAGCCACGATGCAATGAAAACTATAAAAAATAAAATATCTCGAATGTCCAAAACCCCTTTGCTTATTGAGTCAAAATGAGTCAAAAAACTAAGCCCGGCAATGGCATCGACCAAGAACTGCGGCGCCCATGCAAAAGCGTTGAGAACAATCTCTGTGCCACATGCGACAAAGACAAAACAAATGGCGACAGTCATAATGAATGCAATAATCGAATTACGCGTCATCGCAGACATGCACGAGCCGATGGCCAAGAAGCCGCCCGCCATTAACCAGCTGCCAAGATAGGCCGCAAAAATAACACCATTATCAGGGTCACCAAGATAATTAACGGTGAACCAAATTGGCACCGTCAAACCCAGTGCAACTCCGCATAGCACCCAAGCAGCTAGGTATTTACCTAGCACCATGTCCGACAACTTTACCGGCAAAGTCATAAGCAATTCGATAGTGCCAGTCTTGCGCTCATCTGCCCAAAGCCCCATTGCGATGGCCGGAATCATGAACAAATACAACCAAGGGTGAAATCCAAAGAACGGCGACAAGTCCGCCTGACCGCGCTCGTAGAACGCCCCCATATCAAATGTAAATATGCCGCTCATAACCAAGAAAATCACGATAAACACATAGGCTAACGGCGTCGTAAAATAGCTAGCTAATTCACGCTTAAAGATAAAATACATATTATTCATAGCTTCATCCCTGCTGCACTGTAGTGGAGGAAGTGTCTGCTTTGCTCTGCACGGCAGAGACCAAAGCAGAGTCTTGTGTGACGTGACGGAAATAATCTTCTAGCAACCCTTCGACTAGGTGAAACTCGGTCACCGGCCAATGTCCGTTCTGTGATTTTTCCGAGACCTTCGCAAACAACTGCTTGCCTGACACAGGTAGCAGTATGTAGCGATGCGCTTGCTCATCCACTTGTTCGATGTCGCGCACATCAGCGTCATCGGCTAGCGCCGCGCGCAGGTCAAAGTCTTCACTTAAGGTAATACTGACTGCACCGTGATAGTTCGAGCGCGATTCAAGCTCTTTCGGCGTGCCATCAGCAAGAATTCGACCACCAGCGATGATGATCGCCCGACTACACACTGCACTGACCTCTTCTAGGATGTGCGTGGAGATAATCACAATTTTGTCTTTGGCGAGATTGCGGATTAAATTACGTACATGGTGTTTTTGATTGGGGTCGAGTCCGTCAGTGGGCTCATCCAAAATAAGGACTTTCGGATCATGCAGGATTGCCTGTGCCAAACCTACCCGACGCTTGAAGCCCTTAGATAGGGTATCGATTGTCTTATGACAGACCGAACGCAACTCGACATCGTCAATCACTTTGTCGATCCGACGCTGCTTCTCCTCTCCTGTGAAACCGCGAATCTCGGCGACAAAGTTTAGAAAATCGAGTGTCGTCATGTCAGGGTAGCTAGGCGCTCCCTCTGGGAGATAGCCGATAAGCGACTTTACAGCGATCGGATCCTCGGCAATATCGTGCCCATCGACACTGACTTTTCCCGAGCTCGGCGATAGGAAGCCTGTGATCACCTTCATCGTGGTGGACTTACCGGCGCCATTGGGCCCTAGGAACCCTAAGACCTCGCCTTCTTTAACAGTAAAACTCAAGTCATCTACTGCGGTAAAACTATCGAACTTCTTCGTTAAGTGACTAATTTCAATCATATTTACTTTTCCGAATACTTTGGCACGAAAATCAAGGCTTCTATAAACGAGCACCTTCGTTCAAAAGAAGCGCAGGGCTAGCGGCCACGTCCAAGCGTGTCACCATAAACTCGATGGGCAACTATAGGGCTGAGCATGGGGTTTTTCAAGACTGTATCCGATAAGGCGTATGTGAACTGCCATGGCTTTTGCGAATCCACTACGGGTATAATCTCGCCACCACAAAAATCGAAACTATGATTATAAGTGACTGATTTTATGCGCCTGCTCCTGATTATCATCCTAAGCTGTAGCCTGCTGAGTTGCGGACAAAAGGGTCCCCTTCAAAGGCCAGACCAGAGCGCACCCGCGGTGACCGCTCTGTAGAGCATCACTTAAATACTTTTTGCCCCGCAGGTTATCTCCCGAATGCCAGTTTTTTCCTATATCGACAATGTCCTTCATGCCGAAGCACTCTCAGTCCCAGAAATCGCGCAAGCTCACGGCACGCCTTGTTTTATCTATTCAAGAGCGGCCTTAGAGCAGAACCTACTCGCCTACGAAGAAGCCCTCCAAGGGGTAGACCACCTGACATGTTTCGCAGTGAAGGCCAATTCAAACCTCGCGGTACTCAACGTACTTGCCCAGAAAGGCGCAGGGTTTGATATTGTCTCAGGTGGCGAGCTTGAGCGCGTCATTCGAGCAGGTGGCGATCCCAACAAAGTTATCTTCTCCGGCCTAGGCAAAACAGAACAGGAGATCGCCAGCGCGCTTGCACACGGCATTCGCTGCTTCAACATCGAATCCGAATCTGAGCTCGATCGCATCAACGCCGTTGCTGAGCGCTTAGGTATGCGCGCCCCTATCTCTTTACGGGTGAATCCAGATGTCGATGCGGGCACCCATCCCTATATTTCCACGGGCCTTAAGGAAAACAAGTTTGGCATTGCCATCGAAACCGCCCCAGAAGTCTATTTGCGCGCAGCACAAATGCCGCATATTGAGATTGTGGGCGTGGACTGTCATATCGGTTCTCAGTTAACAAGCATTGCCCCCTATCTTGATGCTATCGATCGCCTATTGCTGTTAGTGGACGAGCTCAGCAGCAACGGCATCCATATTAAGCACTTCGATATCGGTGGCGGTTTAGGTGTGAGCTACCGTGATGAGACGCCCCCACCAACGGGTGACTTTATTAAAGCCATTCTTGCCAAAATCGAAGGGCGTGGGCTTAGCCTATTCCTAGAACCTGGGCGATCAATATGCGCTGATGCCGGCATTTTCGTGACAAAAGTCGAGTATTTAAAGCACAACTCCCACAAGAACTTTGCTATTGTTGACGGGGCAATGAATGACTTACTACGCCCAGCGTTATATGGCGCATGGCAGAATATTATTCCGGTGAATAATAGCGAACGCCCGGGGCAAAATAGCGCTGAGTACGACATCGTTGGCCCTGTCTGTGAGTCGGGCGATTTCTTGGGGAAAGAACGAACACTTAGTTTGGCACAGGGCGACTTACTCGCCGTTTGCACAGCCGGCGCCTATGGTTTTGTAATGAGCTCCAATTACAACACTCGCAACCGCGCTGCCGAGATTATGGTAGACGGTAAAAAAGCTACAGTTGTTCGCCAACGTGAAACACTCGATTACCAATTAGCGCTCGAGACAGTACTTTAAGACAGAGACACTATGCTTTTACCATTTACAAAAATGCACGGTCTAGGCAATGACTTTATAGTCTTGGACCTTATATCGACGCCAGTCGAGTTGAATGAAGCGCTCATTCGCTCACTCAGCGACCGTCATTTCGGCATTGGGTTCGACCAACTTCTAATAATCGAAGCGCCTACAGAACCCGATATCGATTTTAATTATCGAATCTATAATTGTGACGGCTCCGAGGTGGAACATTGTGGCAATGGAGCGCGATGCTTTGCGCGCTTCGTCCTCGACAAAGGCTTAACACAGAAGCACACCCTGCACGTAAAAACTAAGTGCGGCAAAATTGTTCTGCATATTAAAGACAATGGTGATGTCACTGTCGACATGGGACCACCCAACTTTGATCCCGCGGCACTGCCATTTCACGCCGCACCTGCGCAAAAATATTGCAGAACGATTAGCGACAATGGTGAACAGCAAGAGGTCGAGTTCTATTGCGCTTCTATGGGCAACCCTCATGCTGTGATCGTCGTTGACAACGTAGACACGACGCCAGTTAAAGAGATCGGCGCGGCCCTAGGCGCTCACCCAGATTTCCCACAGGGTGTGAACGTAGGCTTTATGGAAATCATTGATCGCCAAACGATCAAACTGCGAGTTTTCGAACGCGGCGCAGGAGAAACACTTGCTTGCGGCACCGGCGCTTGTGCCGCCTTTGCCTGCGGTCACGCCGCCGGTTTATTAGACACTCAAGTGTGTGCCCACCTTACAGGGGGCGACTTGACCCTCACATGGGAAGGAGGCGACAACTCAATATTAATGCACGGGCCAGCAGTAAGCGTTTTTGAAGGCCAAATCGACATCAACAAGATTTTAGACTAATAGGAAATAAACTAGGCCTATGACAAGTGAGACCTCGGCAAAACAAAACAAAGAAAAAAGCGCCGTGACTGCTGAGCAAGTCGCGCAGTATTTGCAAGAGAACCCTGATTTTTTTATCAATCGTGACAGCTTGCTCGCAGAGATAACCCTGCCCCATGAAAGCGGCAAAGCCATCTCTTTGCTGGAAAGACAGGTTAAAGTATTGCGCGAACGCAGTATCGAATCACGACACACATTAAATACATTGTTAGAAAATGCCAAATACAACGATCAACTTTTTAATGTGACTCGCGCGCTTATTCTTGCACTTTTAATGGAAAACGATGTCTCACAAATTGCCAGTGCAACCGAGGCCAACTTAAATACACAACCGGGCATCGATGCTAGCAGTGTTATTCTCTTTTCCTCGGACGATCTAAACAATGTTGAAAACACGCGCATTGAGTCAGCGGATTTTTTGCAAGATGTCTTCCCTACGCTCATACGCGATCGAAAAACACTTTGCAAAAACATTGAAAAGCAAACCGCTAACTTTTTGTTTCCTCACTACGGGACTGGAGTACGCTCCGTCGCGCTTTGTCCTATTGGGCGTGACCGTATGCTAGGCGTTTTAGCCATTGGCAATAAAGCGCAAGATTATTTCAATGCCGATCTGGATACGATGTTTCTAGATTTTATTGGCGAAGTGCTCGAGTCGATTATCCTGCGCAAAATCAATTGAGAGAGCTGGGATGGAATCGCGCCTAACACCCTACCAAGCTAGCCCATTGATCGAGTGCAAAGAGGCAATCGTCTTTGCCCCGCACCCCGATGATGAAGCACTCGGATGCGGCGGTTTATTGAGCGCCTATAAAGCTGCCGGCATTCCTGCTAGCGCAGTGCTAGTGACCTCGGGCGACTATGGTGAACACGGCAAGGCCGGCACCGATGTACGAGAGAACGAAACCCGACAAGCCGCTACCATCCTTGGGTTGAATAATGTCGTTTTTTGGAAAGAAAAAGATCGCAGCGTCGCCGTTGATGAGCGCACAATTATGGCAGCACGCGATGCAATCGTACAAAGTAACGCCGACCTTATTCTGACCCCTTCCATCAATGAGATTCACCCTGACCATCGAGCCACTGCCTGGATCGTCATTGAAGCAGCCAGACGCCTAGTGAACGAAGGACGTGAATTACGAGTGGCACAATATGAGATTGGCGCGCCACTGACGCGCGTTGACGTGCTAGTCGATATTACAGCTCACGAGAAAAATAAACGCGACGCGATCGCCGTTTACCATTCACAGCTAAGCATCTCGGCTTTCGATGAGTTTATTTTTGCGCTGAACCGTTTCCGCACCTATACCCTGCCCGCACACATCAAGTTTGCCGAGGCCTATAATCTTATTACTCCACAATTACTACACCACCCTGAATCTCTATGCGAAGCCGAGATCATGCGCCAGGAGCGTTTGGCACTGAGCGACATCGCTGTCCCATCGGCCTATCTGTTTCCAACACACAAAGAGCCTAAGGGTATATTAAATTCCTTGTTTAAATCGTTCCGAGGATTCAAAAATTAGCACTGCAAATAAAGAGAACACGGCCGTGGCGAATCCGGCACTCAATGACTTCCCATTGGTATCGATATTATGCCGGAGCATGAATCGACCAGAATTGGTTGAGGCGCTTCTTTCCGTAGAAAATCAAAGCTATGAGAATATCGAGATCATCCTTGTCGATGCCACCGGTAAAGGTTTGGACCGACACAAATCCCTGACCCTACGCACCCCCCTGCGCGAGCTTGGACTTGAGCGCCCGCTAAATCGTCCAGCTGCCGCTAATCTCGCCCTGGCCAATTCTCACGCAAGTTATATGTTGTTTTTGGATGAAGATGATTGGATTGCGCCCAATCATATCGAAATGCTAGTGGCTTGCTTGCAAGCCAGCCCTAATATTGGCGTGGCCTACAGCAGCACACAAAAAACAACGCCTGCGGGCGTGCCAAGCGGCGAGGCTTTTAGAATTGCCTATGACCCTGCACGTCTTCGTCGCGATAATTTCATTCCCATTCATTCAGCCATGTTCCGCAAACATCTGATCGATCAAGGCTGTCATTTTGATGAGAGCCTAGACATCTTCGAAGACTGGGATTTTTGGTTGCAACTCTCGCAACTGATGCCCTTTCAACACATTGACGAAATCACTGCATTTTATCGTCAAGGCGGGGACTCCAATACAGCGTCAGATGACCCAAGCACACGTTATCAGGGCGACAGCCCTATCGCTAAAGCCCGCGTGCAAGTATTCAGTAAATGGCTTGGCCAGTGGACTGGCGAGCAGATCAACGAGACTTTAGGTAGTCTTGATCAAACGGTATTGATCGAATCTCTGCACAAAGATCTCAAACGCCTCAACGAACATGCCGTTACTGCCGAACAAGACAAACGGCAGCTTGGTCGTCAACTACAAGAGATCGAAGGACGCTTCAATAGTGAACTCAATAGCGTTAATCATAAGCTCAATAGGTCCAATCAGGCTTTGAGCCGCCGAACGGCCGAACTGAACGATGCCAAGAATCATATCAATAGGATCAACAACGATTATCAGCTGCTGATTAATTCCATCTCGTGGAAAATCACTAAGCCGATTCGTTTTGCAAAACGTCAGTTGTTGGCCCTTGGTGCCGGAAAAGTTAAAACGCAACTACAGCACAAACAAGTGCAGGCCGAAAACGAAGAACACATTATTCAATGTAACTTAGACATTCCTAATGCCACACAAAATGAATTTCCTGAGCAATTGAGCTTACAAGGATGGGCTTGCAGTCCAGAAGGCGTCAGCACGATCGAGGCCTTCGTCGATGGCAAGCTTGTGCATAGCTTTGGCACAGGCATCAGCCGCCCCGATATTGCCGAAAGCTATCCGAGTTTCGAAGATGCCTTCACGGCGGGGTTCTTCCAAGAAGTGGCACTTCCCGATATCGCCGCCGGCAAACACACGCTTACTCTGACGATTACTGACAAGGCTGGCAATACCCGAACACTGACACAAGAGTTTAGTAGCTTCAAAAATGGCGACCTCTATAACAATTGGTATTGGCGCAATACACCAGAGGCTGACGCTATAGAAACCATGCGAGCACAAGCCATTAAAGACGAAGATGCGCAATTGTTTCATCTTGTTCTGTCTTTACACGACGACGATGCAGCGCTGCTAAGCACCTTGAGCAGCATTGCAGAGCAGGCTCACTTACGCTGGATGATTCACGTATGCGGCCAAAGCACCCCTCATTTTGACAGCGTCTTAGACAATGCTGGCATCACGACCGCCTCAACCCAAGTACATTTTGCCGACGACTTGGGCAAACTCTTAAGTGATCTATCAGAACGCGAAGGCTGGACGATTTTGATGCAAGCCGGTGAGACACTAGCGCCCCATGCTCTATACGAAATGAATCAAGCATTGCAAGGCGAACAGACACAATTACTTTATAGCGATCATGACAAGGCCTCACTCTCTGGCAAACATTTTGACCCATGCTTCACACCGCAATGGGCACCCAATCATCTTTACGCGAGTAATTATGTTGGAGATATTTTCGCAGTGCACAATGCTTGTTTGCTAGCAGTCAAAGGACTAGATTTTTCAAGCATCGCCTCGCGCTTTGCGGCTTTGTTAACGCTAAGCGCAACCCCTATACACATTAAGCGTATCGCCAAGGTGCTATGGAGTGCACCACAAGACTCTCCAAACTCTGAGCGCGCACTTGCACATACCCAGGTATTACAGCAGCACTTACAAAAACATGGCGCACAAGTTATCAGCCGAGAACACGGCATACAGCAAGTTCGTTGGCCGCTAAACAGCGAGCCAAAAGTATCAATTATTATCCCTACTATGGGTAACTTGGATCTCATCAAGCCTTGCATAGACTCTATGCTCGAGCTCACTTCATATAAGAACTTCGAAGTGGTGATCTTGGACAATAGTCGCGGCAAAAACCCAGAAGGTATTGATTACTTAAAGAGCAAGCACTTCACCGTTGTCGAGTGCAATGAAGCGTTTAACTGGGCTCGCTTGAACAATATTGGCGTAAAAAATGCCACAGGCGAGCTGTACTTATTTCTTAATGATGACATTGAGATCATCGACCCATTATGGCTCGAAGAAATGGTTCGCCAAGCAATACGCCCTGAGGTCGGCACAGTGGGCGCCCTGCTCTATTACCCGAATGGAGCGCTTCAGCATACAGGTGTTTTATTGGTGAACTATGGCGGCGGCGGCATTCACTTATTACACAAACGTATGCCGAGCGATTCGATCTACCGCCATGTTCATGAAACAACCCGTGAAGTCTCGGCAAATACTGGCGCGTGCCTAATGCTTAGTCGAAACAAATTTGAAGAGATTAACGGCTTCGATGAAGAGCTTGCCGTCGTCGGCAACGATGTTGATCTTTGCTTACGCCTTCTCGATAAAGGGTACCGCAATATTTGGTCGCCAGATGTAAAACTGATTCATCACGAAAGCATCAGCCGCAAGACTAGTGTTCCCAAAGAGAATGAGAAAGCCATGTGGAAACGTTGGAGCAAGCGTTTCGTGGCTGGTGATGAATATTACAATCCCAATCTATCTGCGGAGAAGGGAGACTTTACTCTACAAGTTACAGCCTTCCCTTCCGTCACAAACGAAGAGATACAAACAAGCTCACAGGCTGCTCAAGACGGCAAATTTCAACCTGGTGTCAATCTTATTGGGTATACCCGTGCTGAAATGGGAATTGGCGAGGGGGCACGCAGTGACGCTAAAGCACTCGATGCGGCAGACGAACCCTTTGGGATTATCTGTTTTCAGTCTGGTAACCCTTCACGCATGACTGATCTAAGCTGGCAACACAAAGAAATTGAAGAGGCTCCTTATGATGTGAGCCTGCTGCACATCAATCCCGATCATGCACTTCAGGCGATCTCCGAACTACCGTCGGAGTATTTCAATGATCATTACCGTATTGGCTACTGGGCATGGGAGCTGCCAGAGATCCCAGAGGCGTGGGCAGAAACCTTTGTCCATTTCGATGAGATTTGGGTGCCATCGAGCTTCGTTCAAGATGCTGTGGCAATGCGCTCTCCGATTCCGGTTGTGCGCATTCCACACGCAGTCGAAGTCAAAGTCGATAGCGGTTTGAAGCGACAGGATTTTGGGCTGCCAGAAGATGCATTCCTATTCTTGGCGATGTTTGATACTTACAGTATGCCCGCCCGCAAAAACCCTTTCGGTGCGATTAACGCTTTTAAGCAGGCTTTTGCAGCCGATGACTTGGCCAACCGATTAGTGCTTAAGGTTAATAACCCCACTGCTGAAGCGATTCATAGCATTAAAGAGGCCATTGGTGAGCATCGCAACGTGATAATTTTAGACAAGGTGTATTCGCGGCAAGAGGTCAATGCCTTGATCTCCAATACCGATTGCTATGTGTCATTGCATCGCTCTGAAGGTTTTGGTTTCGGACCTGCCGAGGCCATGGCACTAGGCAAGGCCATTCTTGCCACTAACTGGTCGGGCAATACTGATTACATGCGCCCTAATAACTGCATGCCGATCGACTACCAGCTCAAACCGATTGAAGAAGATTTTGGGCCCTATAAAAAAGGTCAAATCTGGGCAGAGCCCGATGAAGCTCAAGCTGCGAATGCTATGAAAACTTTAGCAAACGATCCGGCACTCGCTGTGGCATTGGGCAAGAAAGCCAAGGCTACGATCGAATCGGAGTTTTCACCAAAAGTAGTTGGTGAGATGATGCGCAAGCGCCTGCAAGCGATAAGAAAAATTAGACGCTTCTAAGCGAAGCTAGCATTTACTTATGTGCTAAGGCTTAAGAATGCCTTTAGCACGGCGTTGCGAATAATTCTTGTGCGGCTACCCATCCACAGTGCCGCCATCAACACAAAGGTGTGTTTGTTCTTGATGTTTTGATGATGCAAGCCTGCAAAGCCAGAGGCTTGCGTCACCAAGGTTCGATTAATCTCATCATAGACCGGGTCGCTAAACGCTCCTTTGATTTTTTGCAAACTCCATTTAGACGACGCATAGGGTTTTGCCCCTACAGTATTCGTTTGGTGTTGACGGTAATCAATAAGAGCCGCGTCGATCGTCTCTATGTGACCAAAAGCGGCAGCCAACAAGGCTAGCCACCAGTCATGCATAATTGCCTGCTTAGGGATTGGTGTTGCTAACGCAGCTAACTTTTCATTCACGATGGCTGTACATCCGGTCACAGAGTTACTCACCAAAAACCGGGCAAAACTACGCTTGTGCGGGCGAATCCCTTGATAGGCGAAAAACGATTCTTCTATAAGCTCACAGCTTTCATTAACCACACGTAGATCGCTGTGCACTAAACAAGCGCGATAAGGGAAGCGTTTTTCTAAGGCCAAAATAGCGGCGACGCTTTGACTGACTTTGTCGCGATGCCATATATCATCTTGATCACAAAACATCATGTAGACGGCATCGAGCCCTAAGAGGGCTTGCTTCTCTAACACATATTCCATCAGAGTAGAAAAACTAGCACAGGCACCAATATTCTCTCCATCGCTTTGCATTATATGAAAATGTTTAGGGAATTTTTCTGCGTTTTTTTCAATGATCGCGACGCTAGCATCGCTAGAACCATCGTCTCTGGAGACAATCACGAAATTGCCGTAATCCTGCGCTAACAGCGAATCAATCTGCTCCTGCAAATACTGCGCACCATTGTAAGTTGGCAACAAAATAGCGATACGTGGCTGTACTTCTTGCACAACTGGCATTAGCGAAGCCCCCGCGAATCCTTTATGCCTCGCCAAATATTTTGCGCATAGGCGAGACGTTGTTTAGAAAACACTAATAGCCAAATGGTTTTTAAAATGAAGCGAGGGAGATCGCGCAGCTTCCACGCAAAAGGGGCATGCTTTTCACCATAGAGCGAAAAGCGATTGCGAGTAGAGTAGTAGCTACGCAGCGGACTATGGCTGACTATGACACCACTTCGCACTAGAACATTGTCATCGTCTACGCCAATACTATGGTGCAATTGGGCATGATCTGTTCCATAAATCTCATAACCCCTCGCTGTGGCTCTGAAACACCACTCTAGATCAATGTTGTCGATAAAGTATGCGTCTTTCATCGGCCCAATGAGCTCTAAACACTCCACCGCAATAAAGCAACCCGATGAGATCAAAAATTCAGCTTTGAAAAGTCGCTGGCTACCAACAAGACGAACATCGCTGCGTTTGAAAATTCGAGAGAACAGTTTGAAAGGCATTGCAGTGTCATTGCGTAGGCTCACAATGCGTGGCCCTATGGCGGCTATGGGGCGAACACTTAGTCGCTGCGCCTCTAAAAAGGCGGTTTGCATATTCGCGAAAAAACCTTCAGGGACTTGGCTATCTTGGTCAAACAGTACTGCATAAGCGTAGCCCGCCTCTTTGACCTCTCGTAAGCCAAGATTCATAGCACTCGCGAGCCCGATGTTCTCGTCCAAGCCATGCACTTTGACACAACGGTTCTTGTGTTTTGCAATGCTTAGAAACTCATCGATATTGCTTGAGCCGTTATCGACAAGCAGAAAATCTGCTTGTGCTGAAATTTGCTCTAGAAGCGCTAATAGCACCTTTGTGTCGGGCTCGTAACTTACGACAATCGCGCAGGGGGTCAGCTTTTTATCTTGTCTTGACATAAAAAGACCTTCGCTTGCGCTTCGAAAGTTTGCAGTTACTCGGGAAGGTCAATGGCGACCTGCATCCGACCAGGAAATCGTAAACCCTGCAAATGAAAAAAGAGAATTGAAACAATGCCAAGCATTAAGCCAGTTACCACTCCCGCATCAACTATTCCTCTCCAAGGCTGTGGCAAGACACGCACAATCAGGACGAAACAGATAATCATCGTGGTTAAACCGAAGGAGAGTAGTTTGCGGCGCTTCGTCGCATGGATGTAGCCCATGCAGAAAACTGGCGCAAAAATCACATGCAGCAATCGCGGATTGGCACTTAAATAGGTCGCTCGCGCTACCACCCGAGGAGCAAAACCCAAGTGAAAGCCCTTATAGCCTTCTGCATAGGCCATATAGAGAATGCTCACGGCTAGCGCCAACCAGTGCACCGCACTCAGTTCGAATGAGCTTAACTCAAAAGCCATGGGCGAAAGCCTGAATACGGCGAAGAGCAATAGCAACAGCACCCCACCAATTCCCCAAGCGTATCCTAATGTTTTCAACGTTGTGCAACCCAATCAGTGTCAAAGGCGGCATTATAGCGACTAACGCACAATATCCCAACGCGCACTTTAGCTTGCAAGCACAACTTTCAGGCGATTGCCCTGCAACGGCACGTATTTAATTGTCAGCTCACCCCCTATTGCATGCAACAAGTGTTGTACGGGCTCAATAGCAACGAGCGCAATTTCTTGGCCATCGTCACTGACATCCACACAGATTCCTGCCTTTTGTTGCCGGATCTGCATACTAATCACAGCTATTTTTGGCTTTAGTCGCAATCGGCGGATTGACTCATCCTCTATCCCCTGTTCCAGGATGATTCTCAAAACCTGCTGTAATGGCACCATTAAACTAGCGACGATTTCACGTTTGAACTGCAAGCTTTCATTGTGGAGCTGTAACCGGACTTGTTTGGCCAGCGCATTTGCCTGCCTAGCCACGAAACGTTGGAGCCGAGACCGAACTCTAACGAAACGCACTAACCGGGCCTCGTCCAGCTCTTCTTGCAGCTGTTGTAGCAACGAGCGCTGCTCAATTATCAAATGCTCTAGGTGAGCGTGTTTACCCTCACCCGAGCGGAGCCCTTTGGTTTGCAAAAGCGTTTCGACAGTCCCTACATTGCTCTGAAGATGAGCAACTAGTTTTCTACTTCTTTGACGTAGGCCGCGACGACGCCATTTCGGAGCCACAACTGGAAGCCCTCTCTCTAGAAAGGCATACAGGCCTGCCACGACGCCACGCACGTCTTCTACTTGTTGTCTTGCGGCAGCTCTATTAAGGCTCTCACGTAGCAACTGATGCCCTGGACCAAGCAACGTTGGCACATCCACATTCGCCAAATCAGGTATTGCACATAACGCGCTGTGCGTTTGCTCCAGAGCCTCGCTCAGATCAGCCACTCGATCAACATTCAGATCTCTAGCCCCAGCGCTGAGCATATTCAGCTCAACTATGCAGCGCCGACTAGCATCAACCTGAAATCTTGCCGCCGCATGCATGCTCCTGAGCTGATCGGGGTAAGTAATAAGCTCCTTTATATTTTCAGATAGAAAGTTTGCAAGCGACTCTGAGGAAACGAAGTTCGACATTGAACTGCGAAACAAGAGGGATAGTTCCAGCTTCTCAAATGCATGACTGAAGCAATCATGGCGATGCTGTTTTTCTGTTCGGCTGGGCTCTTGCGCTATGCTAATAAGCTCAGGCAGCAATGCTAAAAACTGTTTACAGAGCAACACTTTTTGTTCAATTGCAAGACCATAAATGCGCTGCACCCACCAGACAGTTTCGAATAATGCATAATCTTCGACACAAAAAGCAGCAACCTTGAAACGATGCAAAATCCAAAATACGAGCGATTCTGCGAGCAGCTTTTCATTTTGATTTTTAACACGGCGAACATAATCAGCTAGTGTGATTTTTATTGCACAAATTTCTTTATAGAACGCATCTTGGCAAATTCCCTCATCGAATACTCTTTCTTTTCTTGCCTCGTTGTATTGCTCATAATTGGCACGAATGAAAGTTTCGCATTGCTTCTCTAGTGCGAACGGATTTGTCGACAAGCATAGAAAAGATTTATCGGGATATATCAATGCCCGAGCAAAAGAATAAGTGGCGATTAAACATTGCAGCGATAAGAGAAAGGCCTTGGGAGATTTCGCAGAGCAACATTGCAAACGACGCACATAGCGCCGCGTCACCTGCAAAAAATGCACAAGCTGCCTGAGATTATTGTTAGCTTCCAGTATTTGGCAAACTAACAAAGCTTCTTGCACAGCACGCTCAATCTTAGAGAGGAATTGCACATCTAAAGAGTCATTCGCCAACAATGGCGAGAAAAGTCGCTGTTGTATTAGCAGAAACACATCATCAGTTGCAGACTTGTGCCAATACATTGGCAATGGCGTTAACTTTGAAATTTCGCCGCTATTGCCTTTACTGCTAGCCAAACGCGCGCTCACGGCTTCGACAGTTAGTAACTTGATGGCTAGTGTATTATCGTCCCAAGTTTTGCCTAAGCTATAGTTTGCGAAGCGTTCAAAACATAGCAGCACTACGCGAGTTTGTGCTGACATCTCTCGTGCAACGCTCGGTTCTAAATCCTTACGCATTGAGCCTAGTGCCTTTGCTGCCGCACGGTGTAAACATCGCCAGAATTGCTTTGCTACTGCTCTTATTTTTATATTTTGTACTTCTATTGAATCATCACTGTTGCCGCCTCTAAAGGCGCGCAGCAAATCGAATATCTCCTCGGCGAGATATTGCACTTGCAAACCGTAGGCAGGGTGGCTCAAGGAAGCTGCCAGAATAAGCCCTGCCTTCATCAATAGTTTACTGGCTGCCTTTTCATCTGCCTCTGGTTGCATCAGCAGTTCACAACAGCGAGCAAATTGTTTACAAAATGCTTTTAGGCGCTTATTGCCAGCGAATGCGCTTAGGCAGCACAAGCGCTGGCTCTTGGCCCTAAGCACAATTAGATGATGTTTACTTGGCTTTTGTAAGTACTGCTCTAACTCTGTACAAATATCGACAGCAAGCTTTTGCAATTGCCTTAGCAACACTGGCAAAGCGTTTTCTTCAGTTAGGATATGCGTCATAGACACCCCCTAGCACTGCAGCATTTTTTGTAATTGATGCCTGATATTTACCAATGAGTTTGGAGCGTCTAATACGCCTAACAGGCCTAAGGCTTTAGTCCATTGTACGTCAGTGCTGCGCGGACTCATCGTCACAATCGCAACACGTTCAAACCCCAAGTTCTGCAAACGCAAACCTATTTCAAAACCATTACTATTTGCTAAGAGTAACGACACTAGCGCGATATCGAATGCCATAGGTTTAAGTTCCTCTGGCTGTAGATTGGCACTGTCTTGCGTATGCACTTCGTGCCCTAGTGAACTCAATACAAACTCTAGATAGCAACTTTGGGTTGGTGAATCGTCAACCAGTAATAGCGTGCACATTCTCGACGCCCTCGTCCGTACGCAGGAGTGCTTGGATCGCCTGCACTAGGTCTTGTTTACGTAGCGGCTTGCGAATCAACTGACTAGCACCGGCAAGCTGCGCACGCGCTTGTTCCAAAGGCCCTCCGTTTTCGCTCATAAGGACGATAGGGATATGGGCATATTGGGGATTGGCCGTGATAAGAGCGCAGGACTGCAAGCCATCGAGCTCCGGCATAGCAATGTCCATGAACACCATGTCTGGCGGGAAAGCCACAAGTTTACACAGGGCGTCAAAGCCATTGTCCGCCACACTTACCTGATATAGCCGCTGATCAAGGAGTATTGGCACGCTCTCACGTACCGCTTTGCTGTCATCAACCACGAGCACTTGTACAACGCTGTGTTCTTGCACGGCTTCCATGCCATTGCCCTCCAAAAGTGTTTATTTAAGATTTAGCACATTTTATTGCGTCTCGCCTGTCAGGATGCGTCGATACATTTTTACACTTGCGTTATGATCACGGCACACTCGGGCGCAGCGCTTTGCTAGTCCGGTTTCTCAATTCTCAATGCAGGTAGGTTAAAGATGAGCATCCGCATCGGCATCGTCATGGACCCGATCCAATCCATTAGCTACAAAAAAGACACGAGTCTAGCCATGTTAATGGCAGCGCAAGAGCGTGGCTGGCAAATAAGCTATATGGAGCAATCTGACCTCTACCTGCAGGATGGCATTGCCCACGGCCTGATGCGCCAATTGCAAGTGGCCTGGGATGAAAAGCAGTGGTTTAGCTTGGGCGAGGCTAGCGAGGAAGCTCTAAGCAATCTGGATGTGATTCTAATGCGCAAGGACCCTCCCTTCGACAATGAGTTTATCTACACGACTTACTTGCTTGAGCAAGCTGAATCTATGGGCACACTCGTCGTCAACAAACCGCAAAGCTTAAGAGATTGCAATGAAAAGCTTTATGCCACGCAGTTTCCGCAATGCTGTCCGCCAGTATTGGTCAGTAATAATGCAATGGTGCTAAAACGCTTTCATACAGAACATCAGGACGTCATCTTCAAACCACTTGACGGTATGGGTGGCTCATCTATTTTCCGCCTTCAACAGAACGATCCGAACCTTAGTGTTATTATCGAAACTCTGACCAATTTTGGTCGCACGCCTATCATGGCCCAGCGATTTATTCCTGAGATAGTCGACGGTGATAAACGTATTCTTCTCATTGACGGCGAGCCAGTGCCCTACGCACTTGCGCGAGTCCCCGCACAAGGAGAGACCCGTGGCAACCTCGCGGCAGGCGGATCTGGCGTTCCGCAAGCACTAACAGAGCACGATTTGTGGATTTGCGAGCAAGTCAAAGAAAGTGTGAAAGCAAAAGGGCTGCTATTCGTTGGCCTCGATGTCATCGGCGATTACCTAACTGAAATCAATGTCACGAGCCCAACTTGTGTGCGAGAACTCAATAACGCGTATAATCTCGACATTGCAGGCGACTTAATGCGCTGCATCGAAAGCAAGCTCAAAGCCCGCAATTAGGCGGGCATTTGTCCACACGCTTCAGAGCCTATGACCCAAGAGACCGATCTTTCAAAAGAGCGCTTTGGCTTTACGATCTTTCTATCAGCCTGTTTGCACATCATGCTGATAGCGGGAGTAGGCTTTAGTTATCTAGAAAAGAGCAATAGCGCACCCCCTATTGAGATCACTCTAGCCCAATATCGCAGCGATATTGCCCCAGACCAAGCAGATTACATCGCACAAGAGAACCAAACGGGTAGCGGCACGCTAGACAGTGCGGCCGCGCCTAGCTCCCCATTCGATGCAGAGTTTCACGACGAGCTCATTCAGCAAGTTGACCCTATTGCCCAAGCGCCTGCTCCAAATAGGCAAACAGAGCCTAATGACTTGGCGATATTGAGTACGCTAGAGTCAGAGCAACGCTTAGAGCAACAACTGGAAGAGGAAGCCCCCGAAACTGACAACCCTTTGTCTGAACAAGCCACTCCAGAGGATCTCAGCCTGGCCATCGCAAGTTTACAAGCCCAGCTAGACTTGCAGCAGCAAGCCTATGCTAAGCGACCACGTAAATACACAATCTCATCAGCTTCTACAAAAAAGCGCCATGACGCTTTATATTTAGATTCTTGGCGTAAGCGAATTGAAAGCGTCGGCAATCTTAACTATCCAGAACAAGCAAGAAATCAAGAGATCTATGGCAGTCTACGCATGCTTGTGGCACTAAGACCAAATGGTTCGGTTCAAGAGATTCGCATTCTGCAAAGCTCCGGACATCGCGTTCTCGACGAGGCCGCCATCGATATTGTTCGACTCGCCGCCCCTTTTGATCCGTTTCCAGAGGAAATGCTCGCGGACGTAGACATACTCGAAATCATACGCACATGGCGCTTTCATCAAGGCAATTCTTTTACTAGCCAGTAGAGCGAAAACACCGATCACATGACTAACAACACTACTGAAAACCCATTGTTTGAATCATCACCAGGATCACTCTCAAATCAATTTTTGATTGCGATGCCACATCTTGACGACCCTTGGTTTAACCGCACAGTGACGTTTTTGTGGCGACACAATGAAGAAGGGGCATTGGGCATCGTCGTCAACAAACCTAGCAAATTGCGTTTGGCAGAATTATTTGACGATTTAGAAATCGACTACAGTAGCCGAAAAGATGACATCGAATTCCATAAGCAAATCGTCATGACCGGTGGTCCGGTAGAGAAAAATAAAGGCTTTATACTGCACAGCAGCGAAACAGAATGGGAATACACAATCCCTATTAACTCTGAATTAAGCATCACCATGTCAAAAGACATACTCGTTGCGATTGCCAACGGAGAAGGCCCTTCGCGTTACTTGGTTGCTCTTGGCTGCGCAGGCTGGGATGCGGGGCAGCTCGATCAAGAGATCACTAGCAATGCCTGGTTAACGGTGCCTGCTGACACTGATTTAATTTTTTCGCATGACCATGAAAATAAGGCAGAGGCGTGCGCAGCAGTTCTTGGCGTAAGCTTACAGCAATTAACATCTCTTGCAGGGCATTCCTGATGCACACGCACCCTCACCAAGTCTATTCTAGGGTTTTGTAATGGAAAGTTTACCCGCGAAGAAAACAAAAGAGATAAGCGTTCTAGGATTTGATTTTGGCACTAAGCGCATAGGGGTTGCCTCGGGGCAAAGCATTACGAACAAGGCCAATGCCTTACACGCGATTAGCGCTAAAGATGGCATTCCTGATTGGACTGCACTAGACGATTTGGTTGCACAGTGGCAACCAGACGTGTTCGTTGTCGGACTGCCCTACAATATGGATGACACGGAAAGCGAACTATTGCGCCGCGCACGTAAGTTTGGCAATAGACTTAATGGGCGTTATGCGAAGCCCTGTTTTGGAATCGATGAGCGCTTAAGCTCTTTTGAAGCAAGAGGACAGCTAATGCGAGGGGAATCAAAAGCGCAGCTTGACTGTCTCGCTGCGCAATTGATACTGGAAACCTGGCTGAATTGTTTTGCGGAAAAATTTCCTAACGAGAGCTAAAATGAGTCGGGCGTCTTCGCTTTTGCTTTTGCGGCCTCTTTCGAAATAAGCCCTTTCTGCAGCAACTCTTTCAAGCATTGATCCAAAGTCTTCATTCCTGAGGAAGACCCAGTCTGAATTGCAGAATACATTTGTGCGACTTTATCTTCACGAATCAAGTTTCGGATAGCAGGGGTGCCTATCATAATCTCATGAGCGGCAACGCGACCTCCACCTGTCTTTTTCAGAAGTGCTTGTGATATCACCGCTTGCAATGACTCAGATAGCATTGAGCGCACCATCGCCTTTTCAGCCGCAGGAAATACGTCGATGATTCTGTCAATCGTTTTCGCTGCCGAGGTGGTATGCAAAGTACCGAATACTAAGTGACCTGTCTCTGCTGCCGTCAATGCCAAACGAATGGTCTCTAAGTCACGTAACTCGCCCACTAGAATAATATCGGGGTCTTCACGCAACGCTGAGCGCAAAGCTTCAGCGAAGCCTAATGTATCGCGATGCACTTCTCGTTGGTTAACCAAACACTTTTTACTTTCGTGTACGAATTCTATCGGGTCTTCGATGGTCAGAATATGTTCGTAACGCGTGTTGTTCACATAGTCCATCATGGCCGCAAGCGTGGTGCTTTTACCAGAACCCGTAGGTCCGGTTACCACCACCAAGCCACGAGCAAGATCTGAGATCTGCCTAAACACCGCTCCCATGCCCAGCTCTTCCATCGACAGCACTTTACTTGGAATGGTTCGAAACACAGCCCCAGCACCGCGATTCTGATTAAATGCATTCACCCTGAAGCGCGCCAGATTGGGCACTTCAAATGAGAAATCAGTCTCCATGAATTGCTCATAATCTTTGCGCTGCTTGTCAGTCATGATCTCGTAGATCAAGGCATGCACTTCCTTATGCTCCATCGCCGGCACATTGATTTTTCGAATGTCGCCATCCACTCGAATCAATGGAGGCATACCAGCGGTAAGGTGCAAATCCGAGGCGCCTTGTTTAACGCTGAATCCGAGCAGTTCAGTGATATCCATTTTCTCAACCCTTTTGATGTATGGTCGCCATGTCTTAGGCATGGTACTTGTTAATGACTTTAGGGGTACAAGCCTAGCATAGTGCGCTTGACAGGCAGCACCAGATTTAAGTTAGATGCACATCGCAATGCAGACTTTATACGGTGACACGATGCCAAGCATATCAGAAAATATTTCCACAGTTCGCGCTCAGATCGCAAAAACAGCCCATGACTATGGGCGTGATGAAAGTGAGATATCCCTGCTCGCTGTAAGCAAAACCCAAAGCATGGCGAAAATCCAAGAGGCCTATGCTGCTGGGCAGCGAGAGTTTGGCGAGAACTATGTGCAAGAGGCGGTACAGAAAATCGCCGAGTTGAAAATGCCCGATCTAGTGTGGCATTTCATTGGCCCTATTCAATCGAACAAAACAGCCACAATAGCTGCCAGTTTCGACTGGGTACATAGCATCGATAGATTAAAGATTGCACAGCGCCTGAGCGCTCAACGCTCTAGCGCCATGGGTCGCTTAAAAGTATGCGTACAAGTCAATTTATCGAATGAGGCGACTAAATCTGGCGTGGCGTTAGAGCAAGTTGCACAGCTCTGTCAGCAGATCAGCGCACTGCCACACCTAGAGCTGCGCGGGCTAATGGCGATCCCTGCGCCGAGTGAGACTCTAGAGCAGCAACGCCGCACATTTGAACCAATATCTTTATTATTCAAAGAGCTGCAGAATATGCATCCACAAATGGACACCTTGTCGATAGGCATGAGCGCCGATTTTGTTGCGGCCATTGCGCAAGGCTCCACCATGATTCGAGTGGGAACCGCTATTTTTGGCGCTAGGGACTAAGCGCCAAGCCCAGGATTGTCGTGCAGCGGCTGTTTACAATGTGCGCATTCTCGCTTGAAAGGGTTTAAAAAGAAGGATTTTACGAAGAACTGTTGATGACAATTGGGGCAACGCTTGGTAGCGAGATTAGCCCCAAAACCCGCGTACAAGGCCATATAGACAAGCATAATCAACGTAGTCTCATTGCCCGCCTCCAATACCCTCATCACGGCATAGACATAGACTGGGAAAGTCCAAAAACACACGAATAGGCGATTCCGAGCCCGTTTAAGCTCCTTCAATCGCTTAGTTTTAACTTCTTGTTGGTCTTGCTGCTGCGCCATTACCTCTAATCCCTTGTGGGCAAACGGAGAATGAATCGCTCTCACGCTTGAGTTTCTGTCATATTTGGCAGTTTACACGTTGCGCATTGTGATTTTGAGGTCAATATCGCTTTTTTATTCCTCACCATGTGTTTGAATCACCGAATTGCGTTAACGGTGATACTCAGAGCTGATAGATTACTGTGCTAAACTCAGGCGCAATGAAAGGACATATTTTAATAGTGTCCGCAAGGATTGCTTTTAATTAATTCTGCCCTCAGACAGCCAATCAGAGCAGCGATTCAAACAACATGGAACAGAAACCCACAATTAATGTGCTCATTGCCACACAGCGACCCTCGGACGGGGATCGCTTACTCAACCTTTTGCGAAAACAAGGGTACAAAGTCCATGGCGAGCTCATTAACGACACCGCCTCACTTCAAGGGCATCTCAGAGAAATGCGTTGGGACGCCCTGTTTTTAATGGCAGAGACGGCCGAACTTAGCGCTGCGCAAATAGATATTTGCTTGGATGATGTCGCACAAGACCTATGTTTGTTGTATTTGGCTGCGGATTCTCAGCCACAGAGCAAGCCTCCAACACTTTCTAGCGCCTGGATAGAATGCAAGACTCCTTCTCTGGATACCCCAGAGAGCATCTCACCTTGCTTATCACTGTTCGCCAGAGAGTTCAGCAGTTTAATGAAACGCCGTGAATTACGCAGAATTACAATTGAACACAAGGAGCTTCAACAGCGCTACCAACTGCTATTAGAAAATGCCTCGGATGCTGTTGCCTATTTGAATAACGGTTTACATGTCTATGCCAATAGCGCCTACCTCGACTTGTTTGGGCTTGCATCTCAAGAACAACTTAAACAGCATTCTTTGTTAGATCTCGTGGACGAGCAAGATGTCGCGCAAGTGCGTGACTACCTCCAAAATCCGAGCTCACACGAAGAACCTTGCATCTTTGTGGGCATCACTGCCCCTAACTCTCGCACACGTTTGAGCCTGCAATGCGCAAAGACTCAGTATAACGATGAAGAGGTCTTACAAGTGTTAGTCCGCTTGGCCAGCGGCAACCCTAATCAACGCCAAAGAATCCGAAACCAAGAAGGCCGCGACTTACTGACAAATCTACTCAATCGCAATGCCATCAACACTCTAATCGATCTAGCCATCGCCAATAGCGTTTACGAACACCGTAACAGCACCGTAATGCTTTTAAAGATTGAGGAATTCGAAGATTTCGAGTTAGTTGCCTCTAGGTCTGCCGCAAACATGCTCTTGGCCGACATTGCCAAATTACTTCAAGACGATATGCCTAGTGACACCAGTATTGGGCATTTGGGAGAAGGCCAGTTTATTGCTGTCCTAAGCCACGAGACAGAATATGCGCAAGATCAATTCTTAGCGACCCTGACAACAAATCTCGACAATTGGCTCAATGAGCGCTCGACGCAGGGAACGCAAATGCATATCTCTGCCGGAATGGCCATCGTAAACGAGCTATCTCCCTCTGCAAGCGTTGTGATTGATCGTGCACGGCACAACTTAACTATACGTTCTACTCTTGTTAACGCCGCCACACAAACGTTCACCGATCCTTATGGAACTGCCGATGAAATGTTTAAACGATTAGAAGTAGCCTTTGCACAAGAAGACTTTCTTTTAGTGTTTCAACCTGTGGTTAACCTTAAAGAAGATGGTGTTGAACGCTATGAAGTGCGAATTCGCTTACAGGATCACGACAATCTAATTTATCCACCGCGCTTTTTAGAGCTGGCAAATCAGCATGGCCTGGGTGAGCGAATTGACCGCTGGGTTTGCTCGCAATCGATAGAGCTTTTGAACTCACGCAATAAGGAATCACTAAAACTGACGATCAACCTGACGCACAACTCTATCACTAGCAAAGAGTTTCTGCCGTGGTTACAGTGCCAGGTGCAGCACGCAAAGATTGCTGCAGACCAGATTAGCTTGCAGATAAGCGAGCTTGATATTGCCAGCTCCCCCACACCAGTAAAACTGTTCTGCCAACAAATGAAAGCGCTGGGGTTTGTCTTGTCGATTACACACTATGGATCCACCTCTAGCTCGAATACTACGCTACCTATGGAGATCGCTTCGATCATAAAACTTGACCGGTCGCTTCTAGATAGCATCGACACAGACATAGAGCAAAGAGAAAAATTAAACAGCACAGTAAGCAGCTTGCATGCGCAAGGCTTATTAGTGATTGCCCCAATGATCGAAAAAATCGACCTATTGCCGTTTTTGTGGAAAGCCAATATTAATTTTGTGCAAGGGAATTTCTTGCAAGAGCCCAGTGAAAGCATGGACTTCTCTTTTGTCCAAGACGAAGAGCTCACTTTAGATTCCTTCCACTGAACCCGAATTGTTATAGAGAGTAACTAGTGTCAGAAAAGCTTTATTCAACTAGCACAGAGACTGAAACCTCTAGTGTTTCTACTCGCGGCACATCAATGCGTCTTGGGCAAACATTTGCACTGACTAGTGCCGCACTCGTCATTTTATCAATGTGTGTATTTTGGCTAGTCACCAACCAAACGACCGAAAATATACTTCGGCAACAATCAGACAGCTTAGGCACCACATTAGCTCGCCAAACTGCCATCTTAGTAACGGAGCTTGTGCTGGCCAATGACTTGGTCAGCATGAACGTATTACTCAACCAACTTACTAGAGAGCCTGCGATAGCCCAGGTTGCTGTACTCAGTATTGACGATCAAGTAATCGCCATCTCTGGCTCCTCTAGCGCAAACACAGAGCAGGATCTCTTTGCCAACTATGTTGCACCCATTGCCTTACAAAATTCGCTAGCCGGTTATGTAAGAATCAATCTAGACCAACAATACATAGAGCAAGGCGTCACTCGTAATTTCTTATTTATGATCGCCGCACTGCTATTGCTAGTTTTAACTGCTATAGCAGTGATCTACGCCATGATCCAGCACTTCGTTAGCTTTCCCCTAAGTCAACTTAGCGCATCAATACAAAGCGTCAGGCATGCACAACCCGAACCAAGTCCGTTTGGCGAGCGTGACGATGAAGTGGGTGCCGCCATCCGGCTCTATAACCGACTAATCTATGAATTAGAAGATGAAGAAAATAGACAGGCGATCTTCGGGCCTGAGGCCAAAATAGAACCGAAACCTGCTAGCGAAACAGTTTATCGTCGCCCTGGTAGCGCTTTTGTTAGTATCGTCAATATTAATATCAGTAACTATCGATCGGCCTTACATCAACACGAAGCACAAGAGACTATCGAGCTTCTCAACACTTACTATTTTTATATTCACAAAGTAACAAAGCTCTATAACGGCAATATTGAAAAATGTGCAGGGGATGAGATTCTCATTACCTTTGGAGCGGCACAAGCCGATGACGAGCATTGCTTCCACGCCGTGTGCGCAGCGTTATTGTTTCTTGAGATTACCTCTACATTGGCAAGAGAGCTTGAAGCACAAGGGCTTCCTACTCTCCAATTTAAAGCTGGCTTGCACTGCGGAGAACTACTCACGGGGGTTCTGTCCTCGCTCGAACAAAGCACCTACACCGTCGCAGGCGAAAACCTAGCGCTTACACGACAAATTTGCAAAGAAGCCCCTTTGGACATGTTAATAATCAGTGAGGCAGCCTATGTGCTTGCTGATGCGGATAGTCGTTTAATTACTGAAGAGTTCACCGATGTAGTGGACGATAAAAATGGGGAATTTATCAAGACCTGGCTAGTCGACGAAGCAATGCCTAATTACAAAACCTTACTTGATCGCCAAGTTGAGCACCTACTAGCAGAAGAGATTTCCTTTTGATCAAGCCCTTTGCGTGTAAAGCGAGATGGCAGTAAGCTAGGGTCATAGATTCTTGCGAATCTACAAGGAGATAACTTTGGATAATACATTCCCTGTCTGCCATCTTTTCTATTACCCAAGCCAGGTAATATTGGTCGATGATGACTCAGATTTTCTCGATGCTGTCAGTTTGATACTACCCCGCGACCTGAGTTTTCGTTTGTTCCAATCTGCGCGACAGGCGTTAACGCATATTAATGCAGCTCAACATCATTCTGAACTTATCCGCCGCGTGTATTCGTCTTATAAGACTGGTCCATTTGATTCCGACACCCTTACCCACATTGATATCAATGAAATCTATAAAGAGATCTATAATCCTGACCGCTTCACCACGCCGAGCGTGGTCGTTGTGGATTATTCAATGCCATCTATGAATGGGCTCGAGCTGTGCGCAAGTTTAAAAAACCCTTATATCAAACGCATCTTATTGACAGGTCAGGCAGATACTGACATCGCTATCCAAGCCTTCAATGACGGACTAATAGACCAGTTCATCAGTAAAAAAGATCAAGACTTAGAGGGAAAACTGCAACGCTCAATAGCGAATTTGCAACAACACTATTTCAGCAAGAGTTTTAAACTTATTACTGATCCAGTGGTCGCCAATAGCCAGAGTCGTTTTATCAATGACGCGGAGTTTATCGACTATTTCAATAAGATAAGAAATGAACGCAAAATCCTTGAGTATTATTTATTGGACGAACCTTACGCCGGGTTCTTAATGCTCGATGAGCAAGGCATCGCCTCGCTGCTATTGATTTTACCTGAGGATGAATTACTTGAGAATCTCAAACAATGCGAGGCAGCCAACGCCCCAAAAGAACTAATCAGCCAACTACAAGAACGAAAAGTCATCCCATTATTCCACTGTGCTGATAACGACTCTCTCGTATCTCAGCTAAGTGATGATAATTGGCAAAACTACTACACTAAAGCCACCCAGGTTTCCAACAATTCGCCGTTCTTTTGTGCGACCCTAGAAAATGAGAAAACTAGCCGCCTGTTGCGCAATTTTTCCCCCGACAGAATTCACTCCTATCGCCAGCACATCACTTCCTCGACAGTTACTACGAAGTTTTTGCACTAGTCTTTTGGACAGGAAACTCCAAGGCAAATCGGGCATTTACCCCTAGTTCAGAGCTAACTTCAATCTTACCACCAAAACTTCGCATGGTACGCCGACAAAACGGCAGGCCAGCACCGGTACCATTACTACGAGTCGTATAGAAGCCCCCAAAGATCAAAGGCAATGTCTTTCTATCGATCCCCAAGCCTGTATCTTCGAATATCACGCTATTGTGCAAAGCGTCCGAACTCAAACTGATCGTAATATCTCCGCGCCCAGCGGACTCGACGCTGTACAGGGCATTTTTGAGCAAATTGAAAAATACATATATCAGTAATGACTTTTCAGCTAGCACATTAAAGTCATCGGCAAGCTCAAGTCGGACTTTTTCGCGCTCATCTCGCCTAAAGGGATATTGCTCTATAGCTTCCTCAATACAATGGGCAATTGAGAACGAGGAAAATTTACTTTGATCCGTTTGTTGATTATTGAGATTGGCCAATAGCAAGTCGATTACATGGTTCGCTTGGTCCACCATCGACTTGATACGAGGCCCAGTGTCTGAAAGCGTCCCAAGAAGCTCCTCTCTAATGACTGGAAAACGTTCTGGCTCCTGTTGATGAGCAACACGATAGGCCTCTACCAACTCCGGCAAATAGGAATCTACCCCTCCAATACTGGCGCGCACTCCCGAAAGAGGCGTTCGCATTTCATGAGCAATTGTTGCGCTGAGTGTCGCTAAGGCTGTTGTCTTCTCAGTAAAGGCTTGATCTTTCCGTTTTCTTCTTTGCTCTTCACTTGCAATGCGCTCTAGCGCAACACCTAATTGCCGTGAGAAGAATGCTAACAATTCTTGCAGCTCGCCGTAGACATTTGATGGGTCCCGCAGAAACAATAATGCCAGCATCTTTCTACCGAAAAAAATTGGAAGAATAACCTGCGCTTTGTACTCTTCGAATACCTTTTGAAGTTCTGCTGGAGCATCTTTCTCTGAAAAACTTTGTTGCACTTCTTTGGAGTATTGTAGGACTTTTTCCAAATTAGAAGCTCTCTGCAAGCCATCGGGCGTCCAAAGCATAAATACGTCTTTTTCTTCTTGTTTTTCGGTCACAGTTTGCGCAACAAAAGTGGTAACACCTGCCCCGCCCATCAAGGCACTCATGCTTGTTTGGGTATAGCGCAATAATTCAGTCAGCTCTGAGTACTCATGTAAATTATCGACGAGTTCAGCGATGCCACCAATTCGGCGCAAAGCGGAATCGACCCTAAAACTCCCCAACGCTTGTAGGAATGCGGCAAATAATCGTTCCTGTGTTGCAATGACAAACACAATAAACAGCACATTGAAAATTGCTTGGAACAGAAAGTCACGAATCGAACCTGAAACGAAGATAAGCAGCAGCAAATACAACAAAGCATAGCTAAGCACTAGCAATCCTTTGGCATAATAAATTGATTTCTGCATAGCACTCCGCGTTAGTTTCTCTTGCATGTCTTAAATAAAAAATCCACAATAATTGCGAGCATTTGCTCACTCTCTCTACTCATGGCTGTGCGCTAGTGTATACTACTGCCCCAGTAATTTTAACAACACTGGCGCTGTAAGACGTTTTTTCTGCTACAAGGCAATTTCGACTGAGCTTAAACAATATGAACGTTTTAAAATCAATGATTAGACACCCCGCGGTATTACTTTGGAGCCTAGTATATGGCATTGCTGGCGGAGTTTTTTTTAAAGCAATCTCTGTCTACGAGTATTGGCTTGAGTCTAATCGCGTACAAATTATGCAGTGGAAGCGCTACCCTAATCGCAACTATCGGCAGTTTACGACCTCCATGCTCATGGGTCGCTTAGGGTTTGAGTCATGGTCGACATTGCCATTGACCTATAGCCAGATAACCAATAAATTCGATCGTGCCCCCTACCCTTACCTCATCATTCTGTGCAATACCTTAATCGCTCTGGTCTACCTTCCAGTAGCCCTTCTGGCTGGCGTAGTTGAAGGTCCCGCATTTGTTTATCAAAAAGCACAGGGTAATGCGTAAAAAAAAACTGGGACACTTTCATCAACACGCATATTTTTTGATAATGCAATCATGAATCAGAAGCCTCTCATCCTCGTTGTTGAAGACGATCGACAACAATCAGACCTTGTTGTCGAAATCATCAATGAAACAAAGCAGTTTCAAGCTATTGCAGCCTATGACGGCGAGCAAGCACTCAAAATACTCAAGACTCACCAACGCGGGTTTAATTTTTTGAGCAATCGCGTTGCCTGCATTTTACTCGACTGGCAAATGCCAAGAATGAATGGGGAAGAGTTTCTAATAAAACTGCGCAAAGACGAAGGCAACAGCCCATTCAAGCGCCATATTCCTATCGTTATTTTTACAGCCCACAACGACATGCAACGACAAACCTTAGCGAAAGACCCAACTTTAGGGCTTGCCTCTGGCTATATACTAAAGCCTTTTGAAGAAGAAGAATTACTAGGCCTTTTGGAGCGCATCGTCATTCACAAAGAGGCCGAGATATTGCGCGAAATTTTGATCGAACGTGATCAACGCTGGGCTAGAGAGCTAGACCGAATCAGTAATAAACGCTCTAATGACTAAGAGGAAGGCGAACCGTAAACTGCGTGCCTTTGCCTAACTTACTATCGCACTGAATACTGCCTTTGTGCTCAGTAACAATTCTATTGCAGATTGTTAGCCCCCAGCCCCTGCCGGCAGTCGAGTTTCCTACTGTGGTCAGCTTACCGCTAAAATAGGGCTCCCAAATTTTCTCGCGCAATTCAGCATCAATCCCCTGACCTGTATCGGCAACGGTGACGACAAACTCTTGTAGGTCTACAAAAGAGCGTATCGTTAACGTCCCACCTTCAGGCATTGCCTCAAGCGCGTTCTTAATCAAATTACTAAACAGCACCTGAATCTCGCCTGGAATGCCGCTTATTTGTGGCGCATTGTCCATTAACTCTAAACGGTGCTTATGAGGACCTTCCTGTTGCAGCTTGAGACTTCGCTGCAATATCAAATTAACGTCAACGTCCTGGTAGCGCTCCTCCTCGTCAGAAACTCCATCAGTGATGATCAGTGTTTCATCCACGATCTCCATTGCTCTATCGATCTGCTCTTCGGTGATTTTTCGGTATTTCTCTATGCTTTCTTCTGACTTGATCCGATTGACCGCCATCCGAATAATATTTAAGGGCGTTCTAATTTCATGGTGCGCCTGTCGCGTCGCGTGCGCGATCGCTCGGGTCTTCTCACCTCGCACTAGCTGAATCTCAGCTTGGTGCAGACGTCGTTGGTTTTCGAAGTATTGCTTTTCGAGTTTTTCGAACGGGGTTAGTCGATACAGTATGGCGGCCACATAGCGCATTAGCCTTGATAGAAACTGCTTATCTTTTACACTAAACTCTTCTTGACTGCTGCGTTCACCTAGAACGAGGACGCCCTCAAGATATTCGGGTGAATAAAAGGGCACGATCAGTGTGGTTTCAGCATTTTGATGCCCCCACCCTAGCACTCGCTTCTGCATTGCCGCCGAGAAGTCAGACAGCTCTGACAATTGCTTGTGCTCAATGCACTCCAAAATCAACTCGTCATCCGTAGCCAAGACCTCATGTATCTGACTCGTATCATTCGCACTTAGTCTATAGGATATTAGATGATCGTCATCGTCTCGCATGGCGACTATGCGATGAATTGACTCAAGCTCAAAGACCTCATCTACCTCCTCACTTAGCACTTGGAAAATTTCAGCACGATTCTTAATGCTTTCTAATTTTTCGGCAAGCCGATTGAGGATATCCTCTGGCTCATACCAATTTCTGACAAATCTGCGCCTTGCCGTACTGACCAAGAACAACTCCAATTTAGTCGCATTAAACGCCCACAGAAGCGCTATGGCGCAAATTAATAGCAAGCTGATAGTGGGTGAGCTGAAAGAGACTTGGAATGCCAGATACAAGCTGAGTATAGCCAAGGCCCCCACAATAATCTTGGCGGTATAGCGATCGACCACCATACGCATATCAAGCAAGTCGTATTTACTAAAGGCGTAGGCGAAGAATAACGAAGGGAACACAGAACCTAAATGGCCTAGCACAAGCCAGTCATAGTTGCCCATAACCACCAGCACTAGGTCGAAAATGATCCCAAATGCTATAAAAAGCGCTAAACCAGCCAACATATACCCAATTCTTATGCGATAACTTGGGTAGCGCCGGTAGCTGATAATGAGGTTTGCGATGACTAAGATGCCCAATAGCATCAAATAGAGTGCATAGACCGTATACCCAGGTCCATCGACAAATACCACACTGCCCTCTTGTAGTACCGCCACCGATACCACATCTGAAAAGACGATCAGCACCGCTAAAGCGGCAAAAACAGTGTAATTCAGCCTTCGCAGAAATGGCCCAGGAAGCCTTTTCGGGTCCGGATAACGCAAACTAATATCGAAATGCCCGTTAGCAAACGTAAGCGCCGCAACAAGTTGTATCTGCGACACTAGATTCACTGGCACTAGGTGTTGAAACTCGTGCAACAGCATGTAGCACAAGGCCCAGACCGCCACAGCGACATTCGTGACCAAATAGGTCGCCGACAACCTACTGGGGTTTTGTCGCCAAGTGAACAAGCCAAGGATCAGCAAAGCTACGGCGTTAGGGATAAAAATATAATTCATAGCCCTAAGTCGAAACTATTCGGCAGCAGCCCACTACCACTGGAGCATTACATCTCCAGTGGTTCCCCAATCCTAGTAACTCGAAGGGTCAGTGAGTCTAATCGCTATCAGTTTCGCGCCTCTCCTTTTAACAAGTACTTGTTGATATTGTTGATCATATAGTACTGACTTTGCTTGCTAAATGAAGCCTCGACCACATTACGCATGGCCTTTAAAGAGCCCTGAACACTGCCATACATCAACAATAAGTTATTTGTAATGAAGAAATGCACTGGCGAGTACCCTACGCCCAAGCCCCACTTAAAGGCCTTACTGTTTACATTTGTCCATAAGAACCCCACATCATAGCCCATTTGAGCGGAACGCTCCAAAATTGGGATCGACAGGAATGGCGAAACCACCTGCCGGAATTCCTTAAGAACGCCAAGCTCCTTGATAAACATAATTCTGTCTTTCTTGACCACCTCACTTAACCAGTAGTTAGAGATGCTCATGCCATTATTTTTTTCCGAATCAGATAGCTCCCAAGGCATATCGTGCTCCTTACTCATAGCGCTTTTATGCATAAGCAGAACCCAGCAAAACCCGATGATCGACTCACCTTTATAAAGCAAGGAGATTAAAGGAATTCGCTCAGGGTCACTGCGCAGGCTATGAGTGATTTCGCTTTTTGCTGAACTGTGAGTCCACGACTCCCCCCAGCTTTCATTAAACACATTCATATAACAATCGGCTAAGTCGTCAATTGTCCTTTCGTCTATATGAGTGACTTCGTCGCCAAAAAACGTTTTCAATTGATAGTCTTCACCCAACTTTTCTTTAATCATCTCGTTCAACATTGGCGTCGACGATTGCTCAATAAGCGGTTTTTTTATCAAGCGTTTTGCTTGACGCATTTGAATTGGAAGTGGATGAGAAGGTGCTACTGGGCTTACTACTGTTTGTGCAGTCATGATAATTCCTCTAATACAAACTGAATTCACAAAGGTCAAAAGTGTTTATGAAAAACACAGGGAAAAGCGGCCTTTGAGTTGATGTTGTCAGCACAACGCAGCGCAAAACGCACGTGTCGTGGTGCCGAACTATGTTCAGCTTATAGTGGAGGGCAAATAATGATCAACGGTTCGAGAGGCAAGCAACGGGATAATCACAATATATATTAGTTATTGACCGTTCAGACGCAAATTAATTCTGAGGGGATTCAGTATTCCTACAAATATTCCTACAAAGATGTGACAGTTATTAATTCTCTGACAAGCTGTCAAGAAGGTGCTTACGAAACTGATCTGCCGGCATCGGTTTGCCAATGAAATAACCTTGCGCATAGTCACAATTCAGACGGCGCAAGAATTCGAGTTGCTCTTGGGTTTCTACACCTTCAGCCACTACTTTTATTTGTAGTTTTTCGGCCATCAGCAACATCGTTTCAATCAGTGCTTCCTCTGTCTTTAGCTTGCCAATTTTGTCGACAAACGAGCGATCAATTTTAAACACATTTACAGGAAAACGAGATAGATAACTTAGCCCTGAATAACCTGTGCCAAAATCATCAATCGAGATCTGCACACCCGACGCACTCAAGTCATTTAATACTTGCAATGCCCTGGTAGCATCTTCAACCAACACGCGCTCAGTAATCTCAGCGGTAATCGGCACATTGCCTGGCGCTTTGATCTCATAGAACCACGCCTGCGAGGACTCATCTCGCATATACAACAATCGAGTTGAGACGTTCACTGAGATCCCGATATTTAGCCCGTATTCTGTATTAAGGCTACTAATAAAATTACGGCCAGTTTTCAAAACAAAGTGATCAATACGAATCACTAAGCCACTCTCTTCGGCAAGCGGGATAAATTCATCTGGAGCAATGAAGCTACCATCAGGCCTGCGCCAACGCACCAAGGCTTCACACCCTACTATGCACTGCTCTTTGTAGCTATAAATTGGTTGGTAATAGACACCTAATTCACCGTTTTTAATCGCGGCCACAAGCTCATTATACAAACTATGGCGCTTCTCAGACTTGCGTTGCATTTCTTGCGTGTAAAACTGCCAACCATTTCGCCCGGCCTTTTTGACCTCGTACATGGCTTGGTCAGCCTTGATGATCAAAGTCTCCGAATCTGTCGCATCATCAGGATAAAAGGCAATACCAACGCTAGCACCACAGTAGATTTTATGGGTTCCGACCTTGAATGATTCACCCACCTTTGCGACGACTTCATCAACAATCCGGCATACAGCAGACTCCGAGTAGACGTCTCGCAAAACCACAATAAACTCATCACCACTGTATCGCGCCACTGTATCTACTTCGCGAACGCTGTGCTTGATCCGCGAGGCAGCCTCAACTAACACCTCATCACCAACGTCATGCCCTAGGTTGTCGTTCACTGATTTGAAGTTGTCGAGATCGATAAACAGCACTGCGAGCTTCGTATTTGCGCGTCTCGACATCGCCAAGGCGCTATTCAATCGATCACGCAGCAAACTTCGATTAGCAAGCCCCGTTAACGCGTCATAATTTGCCTGATACTCAATTAGCTTGTCGGCAGCCTTGGCTTTTGTAATATCTTGAATAGCGCCAACCAACTCCCTGCCGGTAGACAAATTAAGCATCTCGCCACGAATATGCAGCCAAGTCTCGCCTTTATTGACTCTTTCTAGCCGCAGCTCGGTATCAAAGCTATGGCTATTTTGCTTAGCACGGTCAAGCAGCATTCGCAGCATCTTGCCCGTCTCATCTGTGTACTGGGCACAAACCTCATCTAAGGTTAGGACGCCGGCACCAGAGGAGACTCCAAGAATCTGCATACATTGATCAGAAACCTCAGTGAAAACGCCCTGGGAATCGAGTCTCCAGCCACCAACATGGGAGACTGTTTCTACCTCTCTTAAGAATTGTTCATTTCTAAATATTAGCTGCTCATAGGCTTCTTCTTTAATTTTTGCCCGTGAGCGAAGGAAAACAGCAATCATAAACAGTACACATAGAATCGCGGTCACTGAACGCAACAGGAGAATACTGCGATTGTTAACCGTGATATCTTGTAATTCATAGGCACCAAGCTGCCACGTCCCACCACCGAGCACTACGGGCATTGTCACCACGTTAGGATTAGCGAATACGGCCTCCTCGCCAAAGAAGACCTCCCCGTCTTCCCCGAGACCATCGCGCCCTCGAATGGCGATATTCAGGCCTGTACTGGGGTCAAATAAGCTACTTTCAGAATAAATATTCGTAGTGGATATAGGAGCAGAAACAATACCCCACAACGTACGCTGCCCAGCGCTATCGGTGATATATACCGGCGCACGCCCGACAAATGCGGTCCCTCCTTGTACTAGATTGACAGGCCCTGCGATCACTAGGGAACCGGTAAGCACGGCGCGCTGAACCGCGTAGTATTGCTCTGGGTTCTCATTGTAATTAAGCCCTAGCGCGCGCTCATTACCTGCAAGCGGGTAGATATTGCTTATGACCAGATTTGGAGCGATCGCCAAATTGATTAGTGCTGGTTCACGCTCGATGACTGTCGCCGCATAAGTTTCAAACTCGCGATCGGTAAAGTCAGGCTTTGCTGCAACGAACGCTGCAAGCCCATTAATCAGAGATAAATTATTGGCTAGTCGGCTCTCTAGCTGATAACGCACCGAACTAAGCCTTTCGGCTACATTGATTCGTTGTTCATCCTCTAAAAGTACTCGATAGCGCAACTCGATTAGTTGTTCGCCAATAAAAAAGAGCAATGGCATCGCTAGTATCCATCGGATTAATGAGCTGCGAACAAACACCACAAGGATCAATAAGGCAAATACACAAACACCAAGTAACCGCCACACTTCAGAAAAGCTTGTGTTGTCGTCGATGGGCTCAATAGGGCTCAGCAGCTCCTCTATACTAAACGCCTGTTCAATCAATCCTAGCTGGTCAAGAAGTAAATACGACGTCTCCCAACGCTCTCTTTGATTGTGACCAAGGGGGACTAGGGGAAAAAGCAGGTAGTCATCTATTCGCTCTGCAAATAAAACATTGTAGTCAAAAGTATTGTTGAACACATATCGAAAACGCGGCAATTGCGTTGAGATCTTGTCCGCGGTATCGGCTTTGTTCTCAAGGGCATAACGCCAACCCTCAAGACTTGCGCGCACAAATCCTTGGACTAACTCTGGGTCCCTATCGATCACTGCTTGCGTCGTATAGAGAACGTCACCGTAAAAATTGACGCCATAATCTTTCGGATGCAGAGTATTTAGCGATACTCCCAACTCTCTGGCGCGGTATAGTGCTGATATATCATATTTAATAATCGCATCCGCTTTACCATCAAGCAGAGTTTCAATCGTGGCGTCATCGGTAACGAAATCTACCTGAGCAGGATCAATCCCAACAGATAGAAACATGGCTTCTAATTGCACTTGTGTGTAAATGCTCTGGCCGGCAGCTATGCGCAGTTGACTCAATTGCTGCAGAGATTCGATTCCAGTGGTCTCTAAACTTAAAACCGAAAAAGGAGAGTTTTGATAGACGGGAGTGAGGACGACAACATCTTCACCTTGACCGCGCGCGACCAATATTTCAATGCCGCCAATACCGAAATCGGCAGCACCAGTAAGGACTTGATCAAGCGGAGATATATATTGCAAGTCTTCGTTAAAGGCAGACCTTATATCGACATCTAGGCCTTGATCACTATAGAACCCTTGCCATTGCGCGGCGTAGTAACCAGCAAATTGAAACTCATGCTCCCATTGCAGTTGTAGCACGACCCGCTGGTTTTCTTGTGCTTGCACAGTGCTTGGCAATAGATAGCCCAAACACACTACAAAGATGCCTAACACAGCCCGGAATCGCAAAAACCCTTCTCCTAATTATTGTCATTCTTAAACTACAAGAAGCGTATAGTAGAAGGATAGCAACTTGTGCGTTTCCGTTGCTACCTAATTAGAGGGTTTTTGTACTAAAAGTTAGCATCCCTCAAGTGACTTCTACCCTGTCTACATTCTGGAAGCCGCGCGGAAGTTTATTCCCACGACGACCTCTTTCGCCACGATAATGCTCTAGATCAGAGATTTTCATATTGAGGTATCGCCTACCAGCATGGATGGTCAGCGTGTCTTTTTCGCCCAACACACACAGAGCAACCACGAACTCTATGCGATCACTAGCTCGCGCAGAGGGAATACTAATCACTTTATTGCCCTTGCCACGGGATAGTTCCGGCAACTCTGAGAGCGGGAAACTTAACATGCGTCCTTCGTTTGTAATTGCGACAACCAAATCTTCTTCATAATTGTTAACGACTATGGGTGGCAAAACTTTACTCGCAGTTGGCAGCTTGAGGACGCTCTTTCCGGATTTATTCTTGCTTTGTAAGTCTGCAATTTTTGCAACAAAGCCATAACCAGCATCACTTGCCAGTAAGACTCGCTGCGTATCATCGCCCATAAGCACACCCTCGAAACTCGCGCCCGACTCTGGCGTGATACGCCCTGTGAGTGGTTCACCTTGGCCGCGCGCAGACGGCAAGGTGTGGGATGGCAATGAGTAAGAGCGACCAGTAGAATCAATAAAAATCGCATTCTGATTACTACGCCCTTTTGCCGCGAATTTGAATGCATCTCCAGATTTATACTGCAAGGCTGTAGGGTCAACTTCATGCCCCTTCGCTGTGCGGGCCCAGCCTCGCTCTGAAAGTACGACCGTCAGTGGCTCTGTCGAGAGCAATTCAGTTTCACTAAATGCTTGTGCTTCTTCGCGCTGCACAATTGCTGAACATCGATCATCACCAAAATCTTCTGCATCTTTGGCGATCTCTTTACGAATAAGCGTTTTCAGCCGTGTTGCTGAGCCTAGAATTTGCTCTAACTTTTCACGTTCGGCATCAAGCTCACTTTGCTCTGCGCGGATTTTCACTTCTTCCAATTTAGCTAAGTGTCGCAGTTTGAGCTCGAGAATCGATTCCGCCTGCACTTCACTGATACCAAATCGCTCCATTAGGACAGGGCGGGGTTTATCCTCTGTGCGGATGATATGAATCACTTCATCGATGTTTAAGAAGGCGACCAATAGGCCTTCTAAAATATGCAATCTTTGTAAGATACGATCTAGTCGGTTCTGTAAACGCCGACGCACTGTTTCGGTGCGAAACTCTAGCCACTCCTTTAATAAAGAGCGCAAATCCTTAACCTGCGGCCGGCCATTCGTGCCAATCATATTAAAATTGACGCGATAGTTGCGCTCTAGATCTGTAGACGCAAATAGATGCAACATCAAAGCGTCCGTGTCGATTCGATTAGAGCGAGGCACTACTACGATTCGGGTCGGATTCTCATGATCTGACTCATCTCTTAGATCGACAACCATTGGTAGCTTCTTCTTCTGCATCTGGGCTGCGATCTGTTCTAAGACCTTGGCTCCAGACACTTGGTAAGGCAGTGCTGTGATCACAATATCGCCATTCTCGATATGATAGACTGCCCGCGCTTTGATAGACCCTTTACCAGTCTCATACAACGAAGCAATATCATTTTGCGAGCTAATGATATCTGCCGCTGTTGGATAATCAGGCCCCTTAATATGAGTCAGCAAATCAGCAACAGTGGCACTTGGGCTTTCCAATAAATGGATACAGGCGCTCGCGACTTCACGCAGATTATGAGGCGGTATATCCGTCGCCATACCCACGGCGATACCACTGCCACCGTTTAACAAGACGTTGGGCAGCCTAGCGGGCAGAATCTCGGGCTCTTCCAAGGTGCCATCAAAATTAAGTTTCCATTCGACCGTGCCTTGCTCCAATTCCGATAAAAGAACATCGGCATATTTGCGCAGTTTCGATTCCGTGTAACGCATGGCCGCGAATGATTTTGGATCGTCTGGCGAGCCCCAGTTTCCCTGCCCATCAACTAGTGGGTAGCGATAACTAAATGGCTGTGCCATTAGCACCATGGCCTCGTAGCAAGCCGAATCACCGTGCGGGTGAAACTTACCTATCACATCGCCAATGGTACGAGCAGACTTTTTGAATTTTGCCGTCGACTTAAGACCAAGCTCAGACATCGCATACACGATTCGTCTTTGCACAGGTTTCAAACCATCGCCAATATGCGGCAAGGCACGGTCGTTGATAACGTACATCGAGTAGTTCAAATAAGCCTGTTGTGAGTAACTACTCAAGGCAATTTGTTCTACACCGTGTTCGTTCACTGTAATATTTTGAGTCATGTTTTCTATCTGCTTTTATATCTGATTATGTGAGCGATTTACGTCTATGTGTTATTCCGCTAAATCTGCCAAGTTACCATTCTCTTCAAGCCATGACTTGCGATCTGCTGCCCGCTTTTTCGCAAGTAGCATATCTAGCATTTCATCGGTGGTTCTCGACTCTTGCTCATCATCGAGGGTTAATTGTACTAAGCGGCGCGTATCGCGACTCATAGTGGTTTCGCGCAACTGCAATGGGTTCATCTCACCCAAACCTTTAAAGCGCTGGACGTTAGGTTTGCCTTTTTTATTCTCTGCAACCAATCGATCCAATATTCCATCTTTGTCTTGATCGTCCAAGGCATAAAATACTTCTTTACCCACATCGATCCGGTACAAAGGCGGCATGGCGACATAGATATGCCCTGCACTTACTAGTGGCCTGAAATGACGAACGAACAAAGCACACAGCAATGTGGCGATATGCAATCCATCGGAGTCGGCATCAGCAAGTATGCAGATCTTGCCGTAACGCAAACCCTCCAAGTCACTTGAACCAGGATCAACCCCTAAGGCGACTGCAATGTCATGAACCTCTTGCGATGCTAAGATCTCATTCGAGTCGACTTCCCAGGTATTGAGAATCTTTCCGCGCAGCGGCATTATCGCCTGCGTCTCTCGATCACGTGCTTGCTTTGCCGAGCCCCCTGCAGAGTCCCCTTCGACCAGAAATAATTCGCCTGCCATTACATCCTGAGTCGAGCAATCTGCTAATTTTCCTGGCAATGCAGGCCCTGCTGTCACTTTTTTCCGTTCAACTTTCTTACTAGCCTTTAGGCGGCTTTGTGCATTGCTTATACACAGCTCTGCAATCAACTCTGCTTCATCAGTATGTTGATTCAACCATAAGCTGAAAGCGTCTTTCACAACGCCAGAAATGAATACGGCACATTGTCTTGAAGAGAGTCGCTCCTTAGTTTGACCAGAGAACTGTGGCTCTACCACTTTCGCAGAGAGCACATAACAGCAGCGCTCCCAAACATCTTCAGGGCTCAGCTTGATGCCTCTTGGCAGCAAGTTTCTAAATTCACAGAACTCGCGCAACGCATCAAGCAAGCCAGTGCGCAAGCCATTTACATGGGTCCCGCCTTGCGCAGTAGGAATAAGATTGACATAGCTCTCTGCTGTAATATCACCGCCTTCGGGCAACCATTGCACCGCCCAATCGACAGCCTCACTGTTTCCCTGCATGGAGCCTATAAAGGGAGATACCGGCAACACCTGCCAGCCATGTGTCGACTGAGTGAGATAATCCGCCAAGCCTTCTTCGAATAGCCATTCTTCACTCTGGCTTTTATCTGGGTCTACAGTGTTGTCAATAAAGACGACTCGCAAACCGGAACACAATACCGCTTTAGCTCTTAAGACATGCTTCAATCTTGTAATGGATATTTTGCTTGAATCGAAATATTTTTCGTCAGGAATAAAGCGAACGGTAGTACCAGTCATGCGCTTCGGGGCCGTCCCTATTGGGGTCAGCTCTGATACTTTTTCACCATCTTTAAATTTCATCTGAAACACTGTGCCTGCACGACGCACAATGACTTCCAGATGTTTTGACAAGGCGTTAACAACTGACACCCCGACACCGTGCAAACCGCCGGAGTACTGGTAATTCTTATTAGAGAATTTACCGCCGGCATGCAAGCGCGTAAGAATAAGTTCTACCCCACTTACTTTTTCTTCTGGGTGCACATCAACAGGCATACCGCGTCCATCATCGCTGACTTCCACATAGCCGTCTTTGTGCATTTCGACTGTGATTGTTTTCGCATGACCTGCCAATGCTTCGTCAACACTATTGTCCAATACTTCCTGAACAAGATGATTAGGGCGGGTAGTGTCAGTGTACATACCCGGGCGTTTTCGCACTGGGTCGAGCCCTGTTAGGACTTCAATGGCATCGGCGTTATAAGTGTTGCTCATTAATTTGTTATCTCTATTTGCAAACTCGCTAAGAAATGATTGCCAACTATAAGCAAGAGCCTCTAGTGTGGCGTCGCGAGAAACTGAAAAATTTCGGGCAACATGTCAGCATAGTTCTCAAAACTATGATTGCCACCTTCTTGAATTATACGCATGCTGGACTTGTATTTGTCCACCGCGAGCCGATAATCTAGCGTCTCATCACCGGTCTGTACTAGCAACATGAATTTCTCAGGATGTTGAAGCGAGGGGGTGTCAATTGCGCGCAATTGTTGCACATGCTCTTCGGTGATTTCGTACTCACGCCCTGAATAATAATTACGGTTGAGCCCTAGGTGCTCATGCCACAATTGCGCAGGGTTCACAGCAGGGTTGATGAGCGCGGCGTTCAAACCATATTTTTCTGCAAGGAAGCTCGCGTAATACCCCCCTAGTGAGCTACCAATAATCGCCACCGGCAGAGTCTGACGTTCGATTATTTCGCTCATCTGCTCCATAGCTAAAGCGGGAATATGCGGAAGCTCTGGGATCGCAATACAATCAGACATGCCATTTGCCACACAAAAGTCATAGGTGATACGAGCTTTGCTAGAAATAGGAGAACTATTAAAACCATGCAAATAGAGAAGAAAAAACGGAGCGATACTCATGCTACTGCTCCTGTGCTGCATAGCCACACAGGGGGGCAATGTTGCTTTTTTACCATAGCGAGATCCGCGCATTCATTAGCGCATCAATACCCTGTCGATGAATGATCCACTTCAAATTCATATCCCGTGACACGTTCAATTGCACTTCTAATTTCGCCATTTGGCAAAAGATCAAACCATCGATAAGCAGGGTTCACATTATCAAGAGTGAAGTCTTCCACTTTCGGTTTAAACTGAATGCACGTAGACGGAGTGCAGAAATAGCGCACGTTGTTGCGAACAAAATCTAACTCTTGGTGTATGTGCCCATAAACTACCGCTCGCACATGGGGATACTTGTCAATCAACGCCAAAAACTCGCTGTCATTCTGTAGGCCAATTCCTTCCATCCATTGCGCGGAACCTGGCACAGGGTTATGGTGCAAGCACACAATGCAATGTTCGATTTCGGGGTTTTTGGCTGACGCCTCTAAATTCGTGACCAAGCGCTTTAGCTCAGCAGCACCGAGCAATCCATGTACCTCACCGGAAACACTGGAATCTAATAAAATGATTTGCCAATTAGCAAATTGAGCTGAGCCACCAAATGCGCTCTTGTACATCTCTATTTCTTGCATTACGCGGCGACGATCGTGGTTTCCCGGAATCCAATAGAAAGGCGCGTCGAAGTCCTGCATCGCTTGAGCAAAACGCATATAAGCTTCTACGGAGGCATCTTGCGCGATATCACCGGTGGCGAGAATCACATCAATTGCATCCTCTTTAGCTTGTATTAACTCAATCACTTTCTCGAAGCTATCTTGAGTATTCAGCTTTAGTAGATTGGCGCCAGGCTCACGAAACAGATGGGTATCCGTTATCTGAACAACTCTAATAGCAGCTTCCTCGGAGTTTCTTATCATAATTTATGCAGCGCAGATAACTGTCGGGGCTTTAAGACTGCGACCTGCCTGTAAACAGAGGCTTAGCCACTCGCCGAGGAATTCGTTTATCTGCCTCTTCTCATCTTGGTGGTACATCGTTGGATTAGGTATCGCATACTTTGCAAGAAACGCCCTATGCCCTTGATAAGACACGGCTTCTGCAGTGGAGGCATCATGGTACACACGCACTATAATGCCTGGAGGCTCGATCCAATCGCTCACTTGAGTGACTTGCGTAATAGACAGAGTACTCGTATAGCGAAATACTTCTAGCACACTGATTCGCACACGTTGCTCCTCATTGTGATGAGGCGAGCTTAGTATGAACTCTCGTGTATATTGCTCCGTATCATCACTGGCGGTGCACGCCACTGCTTCATCATTAGATTTTCGGTGAAAATCGAGATTGATACCGCCGCTTGTGGGGCTCTCTTGATCTAGCTGGAAACAGTGCTCTCGGAATGATTCTAGTTCAGGCATAAGCTTTAGTAAACGAATAAAATTCGCATCACAATCAGCCATTTGCCTAATTAGATCTATACGGTATTGAGAAGTTTTCATCCAGCTTGATTGCCGCCTATTAACCAGCGCTCTTTGAGCTTGTCTCTGTTTATATATAGCCATTGCATTGCAATGATCGCCATCGCGTTATTCATGCGCCCTTCTTGCAAGAGGACCCAAGCCTCATCAAAAGATAGCACAATGGCGCGAATATCTTCATGTTCTTCGGCAAGACCGTAGATCCCGCCCGCATTCGTCGCATCAATTTGACCACAATAGAGGCTGATACGCTCGTTGCTGCCCCCTGGACTATTGTAATACTCACAGATGGGCTCCAACGCTTGTATGACGCAGCCGGCCTCTTCCATCGCCTCTCGACGAGAGAGTTCGGCGGCAGATTCAGTGGGGGCTAGAATCCCTGCAACGACCTCTAAACACCAAGGACTAGCGCCTTGCCGTTGCGCGTCCAAAAGCGCTCCTATTCGAAACTGCTCGACTAAGACCACGGCGTCTAACTTTGGATCATAGAGCAATACTCCCGCTGCAGGGTCGCGTAAAAACAGCTCACGAGTGAAACTGTCGCTGTAACCACCTGCATAGAGTTTGTGTTTCAGAGTAAATTTATCAATAGAGAAAAAACCCCGGTATTCCGAGGTTCTTTGCTCTACGTTGACGTCCTGAATAGAAAATTCAGGGGGAAAGTAAGTCATTTGTAGGCCTCAAGAATCAGGCAGTACGACTTGTCACTTCTAGCAAGTGATATCCGAATTGGGTTTTAACAGGGCCCTGCACAGTGTTCGGCTCAGCGCTGAAAACAACCTGATCAAACTCTTTCACCATTTGACCTGGGCCAAAGCTACCAAGGTCGCCGCCTTGTGCGCGAGAGGGGCATGAAGAGTATTGCTTCGCGATATCGCCAAAGTCTTCGCCTGCAACAATGCGGTCTTTCAGCTCTAGGCATTGGGCTTCTGATTCAACGAGGATGTGACGGGCTGTGGCTGTAGCCATGGGAAAACTCCTTAAAATAATTGAAGGAGTATTATGCCCGAGCAGAGCACTGAAATCGATGTGAGGCAGTCGATTGAACAGTGCTTAGCTGAAAAAGCGCAAGAAACAAGGTCGCAATGCGGCAAACTTAGTGAGTTGCCCCATTGCGCTTTAGCGAGTGAAGTCGATATTGAATATAGGGCTCGAGCAGTCGATAGAACCACCCTCGCGGCCGAACTGGCCTCTCAAGGCATACTAAGCATATACAATCGGTATCTTGAGTAGCTGTCGGTTGATGCGCCTCACCAGCATTTCGAACGACAAAATCTCCTCGCGAGTAAGTTCCGTCCGCATCTGAGAAACTACCCTTGAGCAACACGGTGATTTCTTCCCCACGATGCTCATGCTCAGGCATTTGTCCGCCCGCCTTAATATCGTAAATAGAAGTCTCGAGCGTCTCTCCAGCAATGGGTAATGGGGCTATACGCAAGGCTTTGCCAAATTGAGCCCACCCTAAATTCTGCAAGCTACCGTTGGAAAGCCGGCGCACTGAGCGAGGCAAATAGGTCTCTTTACCTGACTTAGGCGCTATGCTGGTCAGTGCATTGTGCGCCTGGGCGCTAGGCGCTGTTGGTAGCGGCTGTGGGCTTGCGATCTTACTCATTAATTGTTCAAAACTACCGGCCTCTACTGCAACAGGCGGGATCTGTGAGAGCAAATGGCCACCAATCTCTTTCAATTGATGCACATGGGCTCGGCACTTGCCACAAAACTCAAGATGCGCTGACACACACATTGCTTGCGCCATCGGCAGGTTCGCACTAGCGAAGTCTGTCAAAAATCTTGAATCGGGGTGATATGAAATCATGTCTGTACCTATGGGTTTAGCGATCTATGAGTATCTGGAGTTTATTCAAGGCCAAGCGAATACGGGATTTAACCGTTCCAAGTGGCAAGTCCAATTCTTCGGCTATCTCATTATGGGATTTGCTTTCCATAAATGCCTTTTCCAACACTAATGCTTGTTCGGCTGGCAAAGTCGACATCGCATTGCGGATTTCAACCTCAACGCGGCGCTGTTGAAAATCCACGATTGGCTCTGGAGAATCCGCTTCATGCCAGATGTCTTCTATCTCTATTTTTCGCTCAGCTCGGGTGTTTCGCCGAATAAAATCGATTCGGGTATTTCGGGCGATCGTAAATATCCATGTGTTGACACTAGCCTTAGCCGCATTGAACGAAGCGGCTTTGTTCCAGACTTTGATCATCACTTCTTGGGTCATCTCTTCCGCTTGGCTGCGATCTGCGTAGGAGGACATCCCTTTCATCAAAAAGGCCTTGATCTGCGGAGCAAAATGCTCAAATAACAACTGAAATGCAGCCCTGTCCGCAGACTCGGCCACCTTGTGCAGTGCTTCCTCCCACGGATCGGCTGTCAATGCAGCCCCCTTAGGCAGACCTTGCTTAAAACCATTAGTTTCGTCTTTGGTTCCCACGTTATCCCTTTGTTCTTCTTTGCCGTGCGTAGATTAGCGTTTACATCTTGCCCGTTCATGAAACTTCCTTCTAGTGACTATACGAATGCCCAATACATCTAGATCAAACTAAAATGAGGACATCATCTAATAGGACTTAATACTGCCTATCCTGATCTATTCAATTATTGCAGTCGTAATCAGTTCATAGCTAATTCAATGCTAACGCAGGGTAAAATACCGTGAACGAGAACAAACAGCTAACTGACAATCGCAAACTAACGCTTCTAGCCGAGTTTAAGAGCTTCTATCAAGATGGTAAAGAAACTGACCTTGACCGCTTAGATCGAATATACACACAAGACATCGAGTTTCACGATCCGATTCATAAAATCCAAGGGATACTTGCTCTTAAAAGCTATATTAAGAGTTTGTACGCTAAGTCCGAAAAGATAGAGTTTGAATACACTGATGAGGTCAATAGCGAGAACTGCGCTAGCATCGCATGGCTAATGCACTTCCAGCACCCCTCTATCGCTAACGGCAAAGCAATCTCACTGCGCGGCAACACCTTGATCCGATTCACCGATCGCATTTACTACCAAGAGGACTTTTACGACCTAGGTGCCATGATTTATCAACACGTGCCTGTTCTAGGTAAATTGGTCCAGTTTGTTAATAGCCGTCTTCGCCCATAGGTCACTCATCGCGATGGCATCGACACTTAGTCATGGACAGGACTCCCCTCACAGGCATTTAGCGAGCGCTATCTTCGAGGGCACCATTCGGCACCAACGTCTACTACCCAAGAACCATCTGTTTAAGTACAAAGTGTTTATGATGTACTTAGACCTCGATGAGATCGACACAGCAATGTCGCTGTCGCGCTGGTGGTCAGCAAGCGGTTTCAATGCAGCGCAGTTTCGTCGAAGCGACTTCCTTGGCCCTAACAATCTGCCGCTAAAACAGGCCGTGCACGAATACATCTATGCCGCTACTGGGGACAAACTCAACGGCCCGGTTCGCCTCTTGTGCAATCTTCGCTATTTCGGCTACATCTTAAACCCTATCAGTTGCTATTACTGCTTCGACGAGAAAGAACAGCTGCGCTTCATTGTTGCAGAGGTCACTAACACCCCCTGGAAAGAACGCATCCAATATGTCATTCCTTGCGTAGAAAACAATAATCTACAAAGACACCAATTTAATAAGGCAATGCATGTTTCACCGTTCATGCCAATGCAGATGAGCTACCACTGGAAAAGTAATACACCCGACTCATCCATAAGAATTCATTTAGAAAATTGGAATGAAAACACACAAGTCTTTAATGCCACTCTCGCGCTTAGTCGTACAGAGTTAAGCACACAGACTTTAAATAGTGCACTGCGTCGTTTTCCGTTCATGACTTTGAAAGTTATGCTCGGCATTCATTGGCAGGCTTTGCGACTTTTTCTCAAACGTATTCCCATCATTAAACATCCTGAGACGGCTAACAGAAAACAATGAAGGAGAGAATCCTCTAATGAAAACCATGGTTTTAGACCCCAGCAAACTCATCACGCAGAAGCGTAGAAAAGCAAGCGGGGCAATGCTAGAAGGGATCGCCAAAAAATTCGTATTAGATGTTCTTAACAGACTCGAAATCGGGCAGATCATATTGGAGGACGCAGGGGTTTCTCTGCATTTTGGCGATCCAGATAATCTTGATCTTGTAGCACACATTGAGGTTTTGAGCCCGGCCTTCTATGTGGACCTCTTGCGCAACGGCAGCATTGGTTGCGGTGAATCCTATATGTGGCAACACTGGCAATCGCAGGATCTTGTAACTCTTGTCCGCGTGATCGTCTTAAATTTGCATATTCTTGATGGGGTAGACAGCGGGCAGTCATGGTTCAGGAAAATCGCCACTCGCACTCTCCACCGCTTTAACGCTAACAGCCGCACTGGGTCACGTCGCAATATTTCTGCGCACTACGATCTCAGCAATGAATTTTTTATGAGTTTTCTCGACCCTAGTATGATGTATTCATCTGCAATATTTCCGACAGAGCAAACATCATTGCATCAAGCCTCATTGACGAAACTGCAACATATTTGCCAGCGACTACAGCTGAAACCGACAGATCACTTATTAGAGATCGGCACTGGATGGGGCTCGATGGCGATCTTCGCAGCCAAACATTTTGGTTGCCGAGTCACAACAACGACCTTATCTAAAGAACAGTTTGAATTTGCACAGGCACGGGTACGTGAAGAACAGCTCGAAGATCGAGTCGAATTATTGCTTGAGGACTATCGAGACTTAGAAGGGAAATACGACAAATTAGTCTCGGTGGAGATGATCGAAGCGGTAGGTCATGAATTCTATACAAGCTATTTTCAACAGTGTTCGTCTTTACTTAAAGAAAATGGCTTGATGCTACTGCAAGCTATCTGTATTTCCGATCAACGCTACGAACGCGCAACTCAATCAGTCGATTTTATCCAACAGTATATTTTCCCTGGCGGCTGCCTTCCCAGCAACAGCGTTATCGCCAAACATGTTTGTACCGATACTGATATGCAAATCATTGGTCTGGAAGATATTACCAAAGACTATGCGCTGACCATTGCACATTGGCGCAAACGTTTTTTAGCCAATACTCAACAATATCTTGCTCAAGGTCTCACTGGAGAATTCCTACGCATGTGGGATTACTATCTTGCGTATTGCCAAGGTGGTTTTAGCGAGCGTGTAATCCACACAAGCCAAACCTTAATTGCCAAACCTAAGTTTCGCAGCACACCCACTTTTACTACACAGAATGCAGAACTCTCTCTATGATGCGCCGCACCTATACCCTATTACTGGCTTGTGGCCTCGGCTGCGTTGCCGCGACCAATGCTTACGCAGAGCTGCCTTGGATCAAGGGAAACGCATACGAGGCTAGTAGCAAACAAAAACTGTACACCGAGTTACACTATAGAGCCTCGCCAGAGGCGACAGTGAGTGCTCGGGTGGAATATGTCGACCAGAGCCAAGAGCTTATTGTCGCTAAGACACTAGAGTACAGCGACTCGCTAGCCACACCGGCCATTGAGCAAATAGATTATCGCAACGCCACCAAAATCTTTACTCGGAATACAAACGCTGGTGTCGAAGTCGGCTACCAACGCCAAGGCGAACCGCTGCGCTCGAGCGAAATACAGCGCAGCGAACGCCTCGTCATCGATGCCGGTTTTGACGCCTATGTGCGCGAGCATTGGGAAGCACTCCAAGCAGGGAGAACGGTGCGAGGAGAGTTCTTAGTGCCCGCTCGGCTGGACACAGTCAATATTGGTATAAGTAAAACCGACCTAGATGATTGCGAGCCTAGCATCGAAGAGGCCTTATGCTTAACCGTCCGGCCTGCCGGATTCTTACGCGTGCTAACGTGGTTTGTCGATCCACTAATCCTTGCCTATGATGAGCAGACCCAACGCCTTATTCAGTACAAGGGTATTAGCAATCTTCTTGACGATGAAGGCAACACCCAAGATGTGCTTATCACCTACGAGTATCCGCAAAAAATACAGTAAGCAATACCATTAACTTACCTGCATTGCCGATTCGCGCTATAATCCGCACTCCCTTGGGTGTGCGTGCGCGATGCACCGCATTATCTTGGTTATGTATTCTGCGAGTACAAGGATAGTCACTGCGCAGATGAGGTTACTGTATGCCCCTTTCCACTGCTGCGCCGCGTAAACCTATTCATACGCGTGAGATTCGCTATACCGGTTATGAACGTGAAGATGGTCAGTTCGACATTGAAGCTCATATGACCGATACTAAAACTTACCCCTTCGCAAATGATTGGCGCGGGCAAATATCTCCCGGCGAGGCCCTGCATGAGATGCTTGTGCGCATCACTGTAGATGACGCCTTTATCGTAACGAACGTAGAGGCCTCCACAGAGAATAGCCCGTTTCAAATTTGCCCGGATATTACTCCAAACTATACAGCGCTGATCGGTCTGAAGATGGGCAGAGGGTGGCGCGAAGGCATCAGAGAACGAGTGGGCGGAGTCAAAGGCTGTACTCATATTACTGAGATTTTATACCAAATGGCGACGGTTGCCTTTCAAACGATTTCGCCACTGAAAAAGCATCGCAGCAAACGCCCCGATTCAGACACACGCCACCTCGGCAAGAAGCCTGTCGTGCTTAACACCTGCCATGCGTGGGCCGATGACTCCCCCGTGGTAAAGGCTATAGTCCCAGATTTTTACACGGGTAAATAACACTCAGTCCTCCATTAATGGAATAGCAAGAGTGATGGCGACGCCTTCGTCATCACGCAGGTTTTCTGCGCGAATTTGCCCTTGATGAAACTCCGTCACAAGGCGAGCAATGTGTAGACCTATTCCTAAATGCGGCTGTTTTTGTTTTTCTTGGGGGCGAACAGAAATCATCGAGTCGAATAAACGTCCCTTCATCTCTTCGGGCAGATAGGGGCCAAAATTCGACACTCTCACTACCGCCTGGTCTCGCACGATACGGCAAAAAATAGAGATAGGCTTGTTTGGATAAGTAAACTCGACTGCGTTGGCAATCAGTTTGTCCATCAACTGCGCAATATACTCAGGCACACCCCAGATCATTACCGGCCCTTCAATATCAGCGATGAGTGTATAGTCAGGATAGGCAAGCTTATAGCCTTCTACACAGCCATTGATGACTTTCGCCAAATCGATCCGCTCTTTCTCAGAGCTTTGTAACATCTGCTCGAGTCGTGTCGCCTCGCTCATATTAGTGAGAATAAGATTAAGTCGATTAATGCCTTCTTCAGCGCGCTGGATATAAATCTCTGACTCTTTGCCATGGGCGACCATGCCTAAATTCTCTAAAGAGGAGCGCACCACCGTGACGGGTGTTCGAAGCTCGTGAGAAAGCCTTGAGGACATATGTTCTAAATAGGTTGTGTACTGAGATAGTCGCTCAACAATGCTAGAGAAACTGCGTGAGAGATCACCGATCTCATCCGAACTTTTACTAGCGGTGATGCTATTGCGAAGCCTCCCGCTATCATCAATGATGTTTTCGGCTTGGTTGCGCAAATCCCGAATCCGACTTGAGATACGCGAAGCGAACGCGAACAAACCGAAAGAGATCACCAGCATCACTCCCAGTATCGTGTTGAAAAGCGTTTCTAACGCCTGGTTGCGGAAGGTACGAATACCATTCATGTTCTGATCCACGATCACCGCACCTATGACTTCTTCGTCGGCGACAATCGGATGAGCGGCTTCAAGAATACGGGTTTGCGTATCATCAATCGTGCGGAACTGAGTTTGCGGGGCTCCCCCAAGAGCTGAATCAATATGCGAACCTTCGGCTGTCCCTCCTGCGTAGAGTTCGTCAATAAAATCATTGGACGGCTTTGTTAACATTCGATAATACAAGGGGTTCAATAGTGTATCTTCGATAAACATCCAGTATTTATTCACTGGCCTATTGAGAGCCTCGGTGTTCAGCGCCAAACCCGTGGCCGATTGAATATCGCCAACGCTTAATAAGATGCGCCCTGCTCTATCGATTACTTGAATGCGGGAATTAGTATGGCCCATGCCTTCAACGATTCGATCGATCTCTGGCGTTGGGCGACGCAAAAAACCCAAACGTTCTGGATTGTTCACATCGGAAGTGGCGACAACCGAGGTCACCTCTCTGGCTTGTGGATCATCCACATCGTATATGGCAAAGCCAACTTGATCCCCTAACATAGTCAAAGGCAATCGCAGCTCAATCTCATAGCCATCTGGAGTCTCATACCATTGCCCCGCGATTCTTTCTTCATGCTGAAGAGCGGCCACGTCGCGTAGATCCTCGCCCACCTCATAGGCATAAAGAAACTCCGGGCCGCGAGGAGCGATCACATAGCGTTTGAAACCACCATCTCGTGTCACTAATGATATCTGGAGAAAATCGCTTCTGTGGACACTCAAACTATCAGGGCTACGATAGATGACATTGTCATCGACCACTTTTAGATAGGCATACAAAAACCGATTGAACTCACCGACCAATAATTTAAAGTTCAGTGATTCATCATAGTAGTAATAACGTGCGTAAGGGCTTTGCGGATTGAGCTCCGTGCCAATAGTATCTTGGGCGCCATAAGAGAGCTCATAACGTTGATAATCTTGCCAATCCACTAAGGTGTTGTCATCTAGTGCTAGCGGGTAGAACACTGGGTAAACATAGAGATCGCTGGTTTGTCTTGCAGGGCTATAACTGCCTTCATCGAATAACTCAGGCCGCTCATTAAGCGCTGTAGCCAACGCCCGCGCCGTCCCAAGGACGGTTTCTTCTTGCCCACGACGCAGATATTCCTCCATCTCAAGAATGTACTGATAACCCAACCATGGAATCACTAAAAGAAAGCTGGATAAAAAGACCAGTTTGAAGCGAATGCCAAATGGATTTTTCAGATATCTATTCATTAGTTGTCAGAACTGCCAGCCGTGTTTTGCGTATTCCAGCGATAACCCATGCCATAGACCGTCTCGATACAATCAAAACTCTCATCAACTAACATAAATTTTTTGCGTATGCGTTTTACATGAGAGGTTATGGTGCTGCCATCGACAAATATTTTTGACTCTTGCATCAGTACTTGACGACTTTTCACATGCCCTGGAAATTTCACTAAGGCATGGACCATCCAAAATTCAGTCACCGTCAACGGCACAGGGATGCCATCCCACTGGATGGTTAAACGGCCAATATCCAGTACGAGTTTTTCACGCTGCAATAGGTTCTCAGGAGAGGTTGGTTGGTCTAGCACATCAAGACGTCGGAACAGTGCAGCAATCCGCGCAGACAGATGCGGCAGACTGATATCTTTGGTCAAATAATCATCAGCCCCCATACGCAATCCACTAACAGTATCAAAATCATTGTCGCGTGCGGTCAGAAATATGATTGGCAAGGTGTCCGACATGGAGCGCAGCGCTTGGCAGAGAGTAAAGCCACCGTCGATCTCATTCTCTAGCCCAATATCAATAATGGCTAGATTGGGAAGACGGATATCAAACGAGCGCATAGCATCCTTTCGATTTGAGAAAGTCTGCACTTCATAACCTTGTTTTCTAAGAACATCCGCATAATTTTCACGGATTGCCGCCTCGTCCTCTACAATCGCAATTCTTTTCGCCATAAAGTCTGCACTCGCTAATAGATTGGCCTCAATGCCTCTAAATTCCTAGGTGTCGCAGCACCTAAGTCTGAAGGACTATACAGTATTTGCGCTGAAAACGTGAAGCATGCCAATCGCCTACAACCACACCCAAGCCCCTGCCTTAATTCTGCCATATTCGGTCAGCGTCTAGCCCTAATTGACGCCCTACAACGTAATAAAGACGGTGTTTAATCCTAGTATTCAAAAGTGTATATAAATGCACAGATACGGTCAGTGGAGCCTATGTTATGAGTCACACCAAATTAGTCATCGGCAATAAGAATTATTCTTCTTGGTCTATGCGCCCTTGGTTGCTTCTTAAGGCATTTGATATCCCGTTCGAGGAAGTCAACATTGCGCTTTATCAAGACAACACAGCAGAAAAATTAGGCCCCTATTCCCCCTCACTCAAAGTCCCTGCGCTGCTTCACAATGAGATCACTGTGTGGGATTCACTCGCTATTTGCGAGTACATCTCAGAGCAGCTATTAGATGGGCGCGGTTGGCCGGCCAATCCGAAAAAACGCGCAAGTGCACGATCTGTCTGCGCTGAAATGCACGCAGAATTCCCCAATCTTAAGAAAGATTGGCCTATGAACTGCAAGGCATCCGTCGAATTGTTTGTTTCAGATAAAATTGAAGATGAAATAGCGCGTATCGATGCTATATGGAGCTGTTGCCGTCGCAAGTATGGCACTGACGGGCGCTATCTCTTTGGCAGATTCTCGATAGCCGACGCAATGTTTGCCCCAATGGCAATTTGTTTTCAATCTTACGGCGCTAAATTAAGTCAGGAAGCCCAAGCTTATGCAAACACATTGCTCGCGCATCCGCATGTGCAGCAGTGGATCGAACAAGGGCAGCAAGAAGAGGAATCCATGTCTATGAGCAATGTCAGCAACATGTATTGATTCATAGGGCTAACAAAAAAGGGGGTGCAGAAATAACGGCACCCCTTTTTTTATTCTGCTTTTGCTTGTCTAGCAGGCAAAACATCTCGCAACTTATCTGCCATTTCGCGAATACTGCGCTCCGTTTCAGCCCAATCGATACAAGCGTCTGTCACGGACACGCCATATTTCAATTGCGACAGATCTTTAGGAATGCTTTGATTCCCAAAATTGATATTACTCTCTAGCATTAACCCAATGATCGACGTATTGCCTTCGAGTATTTGATGCGTAACATCTTTTAGAACCAGCGATTGTACGGATGGATCTTTATTGGAGTTCGCGTGACTACAATCGATCATAATATTTTTACTCACGCCCCCTTTTTGTAACGCGGCCTCACACTGCGCCACGTGCACAGAGTCATAATTTGGCCCAGCACTGCCACCACGCAGCACAACATGCGCGTAAGGATTGCCTTTTGTTTTTACAACAGACACTTGACCCTGGCTGTTGATTCCCAAGAAACGGTGGGCACTACTTACAGACTGCATTGCATTGATTGCAACGGTCAACCCGCCATCAGTACCGTTTTTAAATCCAACAGCACTTGAAAGGCCACTCGACATTTCTCGGTGAGTTTGCGACTCAGTAGTGCGCGCGCCAATAGCTGACCAAGCAATGATGTCTTGCAAATACTGCGGCGAAATTGGGTCGAGCGCTTCAGTCGAAGTTGGCAAGCCCATACGCGCTATATCAAGAAGCAGTTTGCGCCCTTTCGTTAAGCCCTCTTCAATTTTGAAGGTGTCATCCATGTAAGGGTCGTTAATCAAGCCTTTCCAGCCCACTGAGGTACGTGGTTTTTCGAAATAAACACGCATGACCAAATAGAGGGTATCTTTGACTTCTTCTGCTAATTTTTGCAAACGCTGCGCATAGTCTAGTGCCGCGTCAACATCATGGATTGAACATGGCCCAACCACCACAAATAGACGTGGGTCTTTTCGATCAAGAATATCGAAAATAGTTTGTCGTGCACTGCGAACCGACTCCAAAGCGTCTGCCTCTAACGGCAGCTGCTGCTTAAGCTTTTCTGGCGTCATCAAAGCTTCAATGGAATCAATGTTTAAATCATCAAGCATTGAATTCGTCATTTTTTAATCTCAGTTCTAATTTCTTTCATTGTGCTAATGCAATGGATAATGGAAACGTACCGCTTATACCTTTCGATACAACTCGCGACCTGACTCATTGTAAGTATCGGCCATTTCTTCCATACCCGACTTCAGTGCATTTTCCACATCTTCGATCTCTTTTTTCGCCGCGTAATCACGTACTTCTTGGCTTATTTTCATTGAGCAGAATTTAGGCCCACACATAGAACAGAAGTGTGCCACTTTGCCAGACTGCTTTGGCAAGGTTTCATCGTGATAACTTCTCGCTGTGTCTGGGTCTAATGAGAGATTAAATTGATCTTCCCATCTAAATTCAAAACGCGCTTTCGATAGGGCGTTGTCACGCAGTTGTGCACCAGGGTGCCCTTTCGCCAAGTCCGCCGCATGCGCTGCAATCTTGTAAGCGATAAGACCATCTTTGACATCTTGCTTATTTGGCAGCCCAAGGTGTTCTTTTGGAGTGACATAGCAAAGCATGGCACAGCCATACCAACCGATCATCGCGGCGCCTATGCCTGAGGTAATGTGGTCATAACCTGGAGCGATATCTGTTGTCAGTGGCCCTAATGTATAGAATGGGGCTTCATCGCAGACTTTCAATTGCAGGTCCATATTCTCTTTGATCATGTGCATTGGCACATGGCCTGGCCCTTCGATCATGCACTGTACGTCATGCTTCCACGCTATTTTGGTCAACTCCCCTAAGGTTTCTAGTTCACCAAATTGTGCCTCATCGTTTGCATCAGCTATCGAGCCAGGGCGTAAGCCATCCCCTAGCGAGAATGACACATCATAAGCCTTCATGATTTCGCAAATTTCTTCGAAATGCGTATAGAGGAAGTTTTCTTTATGGTGCGCCAAACACCACTTGGCCATAATTGAGCCACCACGCGAAACGATGCCTGTGACGCGCTTGGCCGTCATTGGTACATAGCGCAATAAGACGCCGGCGTGAATTGTAAAATAGTCAACGCCCTGCTCAGCCTGCTCAATCAAGGTGTCTTTGAAAATCTCCCAAGTTAGGTCTTCGGCCACCCCATCAACTTTTTCTAGGGCCTGATAAATTGGCACTGTGCCAATTGGCAGCATCGAGTTACGGATGATCCACTCACGAGTTTCGTGAATATTCTTGCCCGTGGACAAATCCATCACGGTATCGGCGCCCCAATGGGCTGACCAAGTCAGCTTTTCTACCTCTTCTTCGATAGACGAAGTCAAAGCAGAATTGCCGATATTGGCATTGATTTTAACCAAGAAGTTACGCCCTATAATCATAGGTTCGATTTCTGGGTGATTGATATTCATTGGGATTATCGCCCGCCCACGCGCCACTTCGGAGCGCACAAACTCTGGCGTAATCTCTTTTGGCAAGGCGGCACCAAATGATTCGCCGGCGTGCTGGCCGCTAAGGGCTGCCTGCTCGCGCGCTTGCATATAGCTCATATTTTCGCGGATAGCGATGTATTCCATTTCAGGGGTAATAATGCCCTGACGCGCATAGTGCAATTGTGTGACATTGCGCCCTTGTTTGGCACGTCGCGGAGCCCGCAGATGCTCGAAACGCAGGTGCTCGGTACGCAAGTCGCTCTGACGCTGCTTGCCAAAGGTCGATGTGACCCCTGCTAGGACCTCCGTATCATCACGCTCGTCTATCCATGCCGCACGAATAGGGGCAAGACCGGCACGCAGATCTACTGTTGCATTTGGGTCGGAGTAGACTCCAGAGGTGTCATAAACCCGCACTGGGGCATTCGACTCATTGCCTTTCTCTGTGATTGTGTCAGAGAGTTTAATCTCTCGCATAGGCACTAGAATGTCTGAGCGACTACCCTGAACATAGACCTTGCTGGAATTGGTAAAGTGGTATTTCGTGCTGTCATCCAGACGGGTGATCTTGTCGAGAAACTGCTCTGAATTAGTACTCATTGGACTGTCCTATATTGCCGATGCCAAGCCGAAGTGGGAGTGTCGCCAGGGAATCTGGGCGCTAGCCGGGCGCTAAGAGGTTTACGGGCTAGGCCGTATTATGCCTCAATCGGGCTGATGTGTCACAAACCCCGCTAGCTTAGCGCGCTATTTTTCAGTTGCCAGCGATAGTTTTTCCTAAGTATTGCGTATAAGAAATCGCCGTTCGTTGTAAAGGACAAAATGAGTCAACCATGGGTTACGTGGTTTGTCACTTATGGTGACATAAGTGTAGAATGCGGATTAGCCGAAGAGCCATAGAGTAAGCGCTAACCACGTATTTTAGAGAGGCTCACTCACAACAAAAACCGGCATCCAAATATATCCTCATCTATACTGATCCAGAATATCAGCAAAGGTTTTCAATATGGGACGTTTTACTCAAGGCCTAGGGTTCGCTCTCTGCCTCTCTATAACCAGTTCGCCAGTATTTGCCGACGATCTAGTATCTATTCTAGATCTTGCAATGCGCAACGATCCAACGCTCAGACAAGCACAGGCGCAGTACAACTCCGGAACGACATTTCTTGACCAAGGCCGAGCAGCTTTATTACCTACAGTTTCCGTACGAGGCTCCACTTCGCGGCAAACAGCAGGACCTGCAGGTGAATTTAGCTACAAACCGGGCCAAAACTCACACAACTACTCAATAAACGTTTCCCAAGCTCTTTTTAATCTTAGCGCCTGGTACTCCTACGAAAATGCCAAAATGCAAGTGCGCGCCGGTGCTATCTCTTTAGCTGCACAAGAGCAAAGCCTCATCATTCGTGTTGCTAGCGCCTATTTTGATGTATTGCGTGCCATTGATGATCTAGATACGCGGCGCCAAGAAGAAGAGGCCGCACAACGCCAGTTTGAACAAACTGAACAGCGCGAAGAAGTGGGCCTAATCGCCATCACTGAGGTTTACGAAAGCCAAGCCGCATACGACCTAGCGCGCAATAACACAATTATCGCGGAAGACACCTTAGCAACTGCCTATGAAGCCTTAGAAGCAATTACCGGCCAGCCGCATCCGAACATCGACGTGCTAAGAGAAGATTTCCCAATCGTTAGCGTCGACGGTTCAATGCAGACCTGGACTCAGCAGGCACTTGAGTCCAATCTTGCACTGATAGCGGCACGTTATAATTTAGAGGCTCAGCAAGAAAATCTAAAAGCTCGCAAAGCTGATCACTTGCCAACGATCACCGCAACCGGCTCATTTAACCGCAACGTCACAGGCGGCGCTCAATCAGCCGATGGCGCGTTACGTCGCACTGGCGCCATCGACGGCTCATCACTGTCGCTATCGATCAATATTCCAATTTTTACTGGCGGCGGCACTTCTGCGCGACGCAGAGCAGCAGAGTATGATGTGATTGCTCAGCAAGAAGCCTTGAACCTGACTCGTCGTCAAACGACTCAAAATGTTCGCAACGCCTTTCGCAAAGTGAATACAGACGCATTAGTTATTGCACAGCGTCAGCAGGCAATCACCTCTGCGCGCAGCGCACTAGAGGCCATTGAAGTGGGTTATGAAGTGGGGACGCGTAACATCGTAGATGTGCTGCAGGCTCGCCAGCAGCTATTCGTTGCCTTGCGCAATTATTCCGATGCCCGTTATAACTATGTGGTCGATACTTTGTTGCTGAAACAAGTGACTGGATTGCTAACGCCCCAGGACATCATCGACTTGAACGAGTGGCTTGAAACCGAATCTGCCACTGCGGCACCATAACAAGCTTGCTGTCATAAGATTGTGCGCGTCGCTTTCCAGCAACGCGCACAATTCTTAGTTTTCGGCGCCCTGCGCTTTGGCCAACTCTGGCCGCCTTTCTTGAGCCTGAACCTTCCAGCCCTGTAAATTGTCGAGCACTAACTGGCCAATTGCCTCAATATGTTCTGGACGTGCATTCAAAGCTGAAATGTACTCATAACGTTCGCCACCGGCCTCGAGAAAATATTCCTTGTTCTCTTCACCAATCTCTTCAATGGTCTCCAAGCAATCTGCAGAAAAGCCTGGACAAAAAACTTGTATCGACTTTACCCCTTGCGCAGGAAACGCTTTCAATGTGGCATCTGTGTAAGGCTTTAACCATTCTTCTCGCCCAAAGCGCGACTGGAAGGTCGTAATATATTCGTCCTCACTAATGCCTAACTTTTCGGCGATAAGGCGCGAAGTTTTATAGCATTCACAATGATAAGGATCGCCTGAGTGAAGATACCGCATAGGCACACCATGGTAGGAGAACATTAACTTATCTGCTCTACCGTGTTCTGCCCAATAAGCTTGTATTCGCGTAGCGGCTGCCGCAATGAAGGGGTCATAATCATGATAATGCGAAACAAAGCGAAAATCCGGCAACCAGCGACGCTTGGTAAAGTCTGCCGATATCGCATCAAACGTCGACGCTGCAGTAGAGCCGGAATACTGGGGGTAGAGTGGCACCACCAATAATTTTCGCACCCCTTTATTGAACATCGATTCCAACACGCTTGGAATCGAAGGATTTCCATAACGCATGGCAAAATCAACCACAAGGTTTTCATGCCCAAGGCCTGACAAGTGCTCGGTCAAAGCGTCGGATTGCGCTTGCGTATGAAACAACAAAGGCGAGCCCTCGTCAGTAAACACAGTCGCATAGGACTTTGCCGAACGACGAGGCCGCAACCGAAGTATTACGCCATTGAGAGCAAACCACCAGATTAAACGCGGGACCTCTACTACCCGAGGGTCCCATAAAAACTCTTTCAAATAACGATGCAAGGCTTTGGGAGTAGGCGCATCTGGCGTTCCTAAATTGGTAATCAAAACCCCTATTTTGTCAGTTTGTTTATGTGAAAACTCAGGGCTTCCTATGTATTTCATGTCTATCCTTATTTTTCGTTCAATTAGCTAATGTATACGTTCAAAATGCCAGTTGTGGATCTATATTGAGGCAGCAGCGTTCAGCGAAACAATGATAGTTCGATTGCCTGCGCCATAGCTTTATAGCCTTCATCATTTGGGTGCAAATTATCGCTAGTATAAGAAGGCACTAAGCGCGTAGGGTGTTCAGGGTCACGCACGGCAGTCTCGAAATCGATGACGCCATCAAACTCCTGGCTGTTGCGAATCCAAGCGTTTACCGCCTGTCGTTTTACCTCACCTTCTTCTGTGTAATAAGCTGCGCCTTCAAATGGTGTTAACGTGGCCCCTATAATTTTAATCCCTCGCGCATGTGCGCGAGTAATAATTTGGCGATATCCCGCAATGATCTCCTCAGGTGAGACATCTTCGCCAGCAAACATCATCACCATACCAATGTCATTAATGCCCTCTAACAACACAATATGGGACACCCCACTTAGCGCCAATACATCGCGATCGAACCGCACCTGCAAATTTTCTCCAAACCTTGGAGAGTTTTCCTGCAATACACGATTTCCACTGATTCCTGCATTGACCACTGCAAAATCTGGCAGCTCTGGATCGTTTAGCAATTTTCTTGCTAGATAATTCGGCCAACGATTATTACTATCTTGTGTCGAACCCACACCATCCGTGATGGAATCCCCTAATGTCACGATTGCCGTAACATCGTCGGTACGCCCAACCTCTATTGCTGTTAAGTAATTCCAAACTGGAATTTCCTGTGCGGATTCTAAATCGAGCGCTGCAGTGAAATCCCCACGCGCTGTGACATAGTTTGTTTGTGCCGCTGCCAAATGAGTTGTCACCGTCCCACTAGCGGTTGGCAAATACAGGCTGATACTGATATTGCTCAAGGCCGGCAAGGTAAATGCAACGGGATCGCTGAGCACCGACGCCCCTCTTGCGATTGTAATCGATTCTTCACCCCCAAAGGTCAAGGCAGTTAATGTTGATGCCTGTATACGGCTGCCTTGGGCTTGCAAGGCAATGCTCGCAGCACCAATATCTAAGCGTTTATTACCATGGGTGTTTGACACTCGTATGCGCACGACATCACCACCAATGCTACTGTGCGCAATTAGACGCAGGGTTTGCTCTTCAAAGGCATCAACGCGCTGCGCTTCGGCTAGCATCCCTGCAGGCAAGGAACTTGGACTCGCAGACCACGTGGTGACCCAATTCAAACCGGAGTCGATTTGCGCATAACTGGCCGGCGCAACTAACGCCACATACAAGAGCAATAATAGGGCTAGCGCCCTTCCCTTGTGTATAAAAGTTGTCGCGGATTGTACACTACCTATAGTTTTTCTAATTATCGTAGTCATATTCCCACCTAAATCAGAGCAATTTTGAGCAAACGGTCACGCTATCTTATTGCATTTGCACCGATATTCAACGCGACGCTAATCTTGTAAAGCCCCTAGAGTCTGCAACTTACGCGCTAATAAGTCAGCAATGCTTTTTACCTTTGCTTCTCTTTCTGCGCTCCACTGCAAAGGTTGGTACAAGGAAGACCACGCCGTGAATGGTCTTATCACCCCTACCGCTTGCTCGATCTCGCCCTGCCATAATTGCTCTAGCACAGCATTATCAACTTGCACTTGGCGAATCGCTGCATGTCCACGCTTTTGCAGTGCGCTTAGCAATAGCAACTGGCGTGTTAAGAGCACCTGCAGTATTTTGTCATCTACACGCAAGAATTGCCGGTTCAACACCGCCCCTTGAATAGTTTGATTCAACTGGCTGCCAACTCGGCGCCCGAATCGACGCAGCGTTTGCAGTCCGCCCCCCATTAACGCGCCTACTGCTGCCCCTGTACCAAGGGAAGCGCCCCCTAGCATAAGGTCTACGCCAAACCCCGCTGCGGCACCAGCAGCAGCGCCGCCACCAAGGTTTAGGCCTAGAGCCGTTAGGGTGCTTGGATCAAACAAGTCATCACGCCACTGCCCCTCGTTAAAAGGTAAAGTGCTGGCATTGAGATCATCTCGCGTAAAATGGTAGAGCCCTAACATCGCATCTACACAGCTTTGCTCTCGCTTGCGTACCCGATCATTAAACTCCTGCAGAGCCGAGCCCGAGCTAATTTCACCCTCCGCATAAGTCACCTTGCAGGTCGCCACATCTAGCAATAGCTCAGCTATCAATGAGCACGCAGACTTATTGCGCAATGCGGCATCGTCACGATGGTTAGCCATCAATACCGCCAAGCGCTTGCCGCGCGCATCGAGCAAGGTCGCCAATTTTTCGTAGAAGATTGCCTCACCATCGAGGGCCGGCGCAACGGTGTCAAAACTAACTACTACGTGCAGCCCAAGTTGAGCCAGTGCATCACGCCACTGCTTTTCATGAGTATTCGATACACTTACGAAATTCAACAGTGGCAGCAGCGGTTTTCCACAGCGACTCAAAATCGCAATCTCATCTCGATATTTTGGGAGCACTGGGTCGCGCACATCGATCACATAGACCGCTGCATCACTTACTAATAATTGCCTTAGGACTTTTGCCTCTTGCTCGAAACGCACGGAAGCCTCAGAGTCTCCTAATAACGCTTCGATCTGCACCGGTCCGTCTCGGTAATTGACATCTTTCTGCGCATCTAAAGCGTCTAACAGAGCGATTGCCTCCTCTAGGCCAGGCGTGTCAAAAAGCTCCACAATGACTTCATCGCCGACACCCATGCGCACCACTTGTACATGACGAGTGGTACTTGGCATAGCAGACACTTCCCCGAAACTCTTATCTCGGCTGAGCGTGCGCAAAAGAGAGGTCTTGCCTGTATTCGTATGACCGACTACGGCAATCTTTAATGCCTGCTGTTGATTATTACTCATTAGATTGCAGCCAGCGCAAACCATCGGCTTGCGTATAAAAAAGACACTTGGAACTCAAACCAATACTCTCAAGGCTATGCGCCCAGATTTCTTGACGACCTGCAGTTTCTTGTCTATCAGGATTTAGGACACAAAGTGCCATATTACTCGCATACTCAGAGACATCGATTAACCACTGCAGACTTCCCCGATCAGGGGATAAGCGAGCATCGCACATTACTAAGATGCGCCGCACCGGGCTCGCGCGCAATACTTGCAACACTGCTCTTTGTTGCGCACCAGTTGTCACAACATCATCAAACAATAAAATAGTGTTTAGTTCACGAACGCCTTGCGGCGGCCACAAAAGCCCCGGGCCCAACTCCAAACCCACAAGGGCTGCTTTATCTCCCTTCACATCTACGGCCTGCTGCAATTGCATTTTTCGCAAACTTGTCGGCGCGGCATCCACGACTTGGTTGGCCGCAAGCTTCGCTGCAAACAATTCTGCAAACCCTGGCAACTTAAGATCCAAGCGCAGGCTTGCATGGGCGCGCCGCAAGCGCAACAGACTCCAAATCAACACAAGGAAACGAGGAATGATGGCATAGACTAGCAGCCCTCCTCCGAGAGATGAGGCCCATGCCCGGCGTACTTCATCAGACTGACCACTCTGATCTGGCCCCAGTGCTGCTGTGATCATCTGATCACTTGGCACCGTAAACCCGAGCTGAGACGGTAAGTAGGAGAAACCTTTCACTAGCTCAACAATCACTGATTCAGAAAGAATCGTTGTTTCAAGCACAAAGCTATAGCTGCGCACGCTCAGTACCACCAAAATTGTCAGAAAAGTCGCGAGCAGCGCCACCAACCAAGCACTATGAGTAATACAACTTAACGACCACTTGCCTAGGCCATTGTTCGTCATGACGGTCCCTAGCGCCGTCGATAGTTTTGCGGTTTGGCTGCTATTGCTCTGGGCAGGTTTTGGCCAATGACTCATGAGCCAAAACGATGCGCGCCCTAACCAGCCACCGGTCAGCCTTCCCGCAAACAACCACATCAATAGCGTCAGACCATGCACGCCAATCAGCCCAATTAGGGTCCAAATCACGTTAACACTGCGCTGCTGACCGCCAAAGAAGCCAATGGCGGCGCTCACCCCACTAACAATAGCGAGCACTAAAACTAGTAAAAACAAGAAGCGAGCGCTTTGCACCCAATGCCGAATCCACTGCAGGGATTCTGAGTCTTTATGACGCTCATAGGCTCTCTGAATAAGCCATCCCTGAGCTTGTTCGGCATCACTGGTATCAGCTAAAGCGGGAAATACCGGAGTAAGCTTGCTGGATTGCTGAGACTCTAAATCTTGAAGACGCAGTGTATGAGCCAACCAGTGGGCTTCAAAACGCGATGCGGGGGTTTGCCTTGTAGTCAAACTATAGTCCTTCAATGACGGCTAGCTGCCGCTATTGAGGACGCGCTAGTCGATGCAATGCCTTTACCTAGTACCGCCTAGATAATAACTCATATATGAGCGGATGACCTTCATGATCGACTAGTGCTGGGCTCACTACTCAAAGCGTCGCCAGGTCAACGTCCCAGTAATACGCCCTTCTGGGTTTTTAATTGATAATTTTAATAAGCCGTTATCCCACTCATAGTGGCGGACATTGTCCTCGCCAACCCAGCTTCCCCTACTTGGGGAACCTTTTACATGATGCGTCACTATCTTATTTTCAACATCCCAAGTCACATCGCCGTAATAGGCAAAACCACCGCGGACATTCTCTGTTGAGGCTGCGGCCCGTGCTGGCAAATCCTTCGGCATCCCTTGCGCCGTCATATTGTCATAGGCGTCGTAGGTAATTCGGCCTTCATAGCCATTATCAATGGCACTGCCATCTTCGGCGTAGGAGATAAAACTTAACAACTCATAATGCCCCAAAAACTGTTGCTTAACGGCCTCTAGTTCATTGTTGTTGGCTGCGGCGGTGGGATTGGCATTCCAAACCATAACACTGCTTACGCAAATTACCCCAGCACCAATAAACCCTAGTGTTCGCATGGTAAACCTCTTATTTTTATTGGAATAGATAGTTTTAACCATCATCGGTGATGTCTAAGAATCATTCAAGCGTAAAGCATTGCTCATGATTCGCATACGACAAAATGCTATAATGCAGCTTTGAATAAGCCTCTAACGCTTTATCAGTGCGGCATTAGGAAACAGCATGAACCAACAACTGCAGCAACTTTTTGACCATCTCGACCTAGAAACAATAGACGACGACACCTTCAAAACTAAACACAAAAACGAAGGGTGGCGACAAATTTTCGGTGGCCAGGTGCTTGCCCAAGCTTTAGTCAGTGCGAGCCGTACTGTCAGCGAAGAGCGCCAACCACACTCTTTACATGCCTACTTTCTGCGACCAGGTGATAAAACTGCTCCCATAAGCTTCCAGGTCGACAGGCTTCGCGACGGAAAGAGCTTTAACACACGTCGAGTAACCGCAATTCAACATGGCGCCGCCATCCTCAATCTTGCCGTTTCATTTCAAATCAGCGAAGCAGGTTTGAGCCATCAGATTGCGATGCCTGCAGTGCCAGGCCCTGAAGACTGCCTGACTAGGCAGCAATTAGCCGAGAAATTCAAAGATAGCCTAAGCCCTGAGTTGCTTGCTAATGCAGCGCGCCCCTTCGCAATAGATTTGCGCGAAATAGAGCCTCAGAATTTCTTGCAGCCAGAAAAACGCGAGCCCACTCGTGCTGTGTGGTTGCGTTTAAATGATGACCTTCCTGACGACTATGCCTTGCACCGTCATATGTTGGCCTATGCATCAGACATGACCCTGCTAGAGACGAGTCTGCGCCCCCATGGCATCAGTATGTTGAAACCCAATCTGCAGATCGCTAGCCTTGACCATTCGATGTGGTTTCATAGGCCCTTCCGGATGGATGAATGGTTGCTTTACGTGCAAGACAGCCCGTCGAGTTCAGCAGCAAGAGGTTTTAGCCGCGGCAATATATTCAGACGTAATGGGGAGCTTGTGGTCTCCGTTGCACAAGAAGGCTTAATTAGGCTGCGAGAACCTAAAGCCTAATCGGCGCGCAAATCCTCTACCACACGGCTGTACTTTTGACATTCCGCATCATGGGGAGTATCTCGCCACACTTCCTGCAATGCCTCTTTATACCATTGACGCATTGCAGGATGCGCAAGCATCAGTTCGGCATATTCTTGCGCCTGATCTCCCAGCACCAAACCGTATGTCTGCAACCGAAATACGACCGGCGCAAAGAAGGCATCCACGGCGGTGAATTGCGCTCCCGCCAAATAAGGCCCTGCAAAACTATTCAAACCCTCACACCAAAGCTCATCGATGCGCTCTAACTCTTTGTTTAACGCTGCATTGGGCTCATAAAGCGACATTCGCACACCGCAGCTCATCGAACACACCTCACGCAAAACCGGAAAGCCAGAATGCATCTCGGCAGTGGCGCATCTAGCCCATGCACGCGCTAGGCGCTCGCTTGGCCAGACACTGCTATGAGATTCGTACAAATATTCAGTGATCGCCAAAGAGTCCCAAAGAGTTGTCTCTGGCAACACCAAAGCAGGCACTTTGCCGCTTGGTGAAAAATCTCTAAACGCCTCCCAATTCGAGCCAGGCTTGAAGGGCATTACACGTTCTTCGAAATCGATTCCTAAGGCGCGCATTAGCACCCAAGGGCGTAGCGACCAGGACGAATAATTCTTATTGGCTATGAAGAGAATCATTGCTAGTTACTCCTAGAGCAGATCGATGGGTCTTTGTAAGGTGCCCTCACCTGGAGTAATAAACAATACAACGCTGGGCTCATAAACTCTTGCCGTATGCCATACGCCCTTAGGCACGATGGTCCAATTTGCACTACCACTCATACAGATGACTTTGTTGCCGGTTTTTTTCTCTAATACTAGGTCTAGCGCCCCAGATAACAGCACGACGACTTCATCGCCTTGCGGGTGCATTTCCCAAACTGGCCAGTTTTGATCGAAGGCTAGCGTCGAAACTAAGTATTCATTTTTAAAATTGCCAAACTGACCTTGGCTAAGATCCTGCCAGAACGTCTCATTAACTTCTAAGACATTTGCGGTTGCATCACTGCGCAAATGCGCAAAGTGGCGCTGCAACTCAAATGGACCGTTCTTAGCCATGGCGTTTTCCTTGATGTTTGTTTTTATTGGCAATCAACGTACTTAGCAATTCTTAGCTGCTTCAATCATAGCGCCAAGCATACGCTTACTTCAATAAAGCATCGCTGCCCACTTATAGGAGCAGAACTCGCTCTGTGTTATTGTCGATTGCCTCGATCCAAACAAATTCTAAATGTGAGGCTTTATTCATGTCCTTTGCGTTGCACTTCGCTCAACATATTGACACTCTGCATACCCGTTATGCGAAAGCGCTTGAACAGCACGGCGAGTTTGACGCAATCCTTTTACATAGCGGCAAAGAACACTATTACTTTGCCGATGATCAAAGCATCCCCTTTCGAGCAAATCCCCATTTCAACCAATGGTTACCTGTTAACAAACCGGACCAAGCCGTACTCGTTATTCCCGGCAAAAAAGCTCACTATTTTCAAGTTACCCCTGCCGATTTCTGGTACGAACAAGACGTAACTCTACAAGAGTGGGCCTCCGAACAATTTCAAGTACACTGCCTAACAAGCAGTGATGAACTCATTACTAAAATCAGTAGTGCGCCTTTTTCCTCGATCAAAAATATTGCCTTTGTTGGCGAAGATGAATTGTTTGCGAAGGCGCTGGGTTTTTCAAAAGAAGCCACGAATCCTGAGTCTTTAGTGCACTACCTCAACTTTCAACGCGCCGTGAAAACTCAGTACGAGATTGCCAGTATTCGCAAAGCGAATAGACAAGCCCTGCTAGGTCACACGGCGGCGCGCCACGCCTTCTTGCAAGGCGATAGCGAATATCAAATACACATGGCCTATCTACAGGCCTGCGAAGTGCTTGAAGAAGAAACGCCCTATACCAATATTGTCGCCCTCGATGAGAAAGCCGCTATTTTGCATTATCAAAACAAGCGGCGAAGCAACAGAAAGCAAAGCCAAGTATTACTTATCGATGCGGGCTGTCGGGTCAATGGCTACTGTTCTGACATCACTAGAACGTCAACACGCGAGGGCACACTCAGCTTGTTCCGCGATCTTATCGAAGCAGTGGAGTCACTGCAAACCAGCCTGATTCGCCGCGTAAAAAGTGGCATAGACTATCCGGACATCCACCGCGCTGCACATGAAGGTTTAACCAATATTCTATTAGGTTCAGGGATCTGCCGAGGCTCGGTGCAAGCGTTGAAAGAGCATAAGATCAGCACGCTATTCATGCCCCATGGAATAGGGCATCTACTAGGCATTCAGGTGCACGACGTGGGTGGGCGCATGAAAAACGCAAAGGGCGAAACTCGTAACCCGCCACAGGACTACCCAAGTTTGCGTACGACAAGGCAAACCGAAGTCGGGCAAGTTTTCACGATAGAGCCAGGCTTGTACTTCATTCCATTGTTACTAAACAAAGAGCGCAATAGCGAGAGAGGCCGCTTAATTAACTGGGACATCGTCGACACCCTTATGCCACTAGGTGGCATAAGAATCGAAGACAATATCCTAGTCACTGAAACGGGTTTCGAAAACCTTACCCGCGTACTCATTTGAATCACCAATTTTATAGCGCTGGCATTCCACCTAGTCGTGCAAACATCTCGGTCACTATCTGCAGATCTAAGAGAAATTGATCGATGGTCTTAAATTCATTGGCATTGTGCCCTGTGTATTTTTCAGTAGCCAAAGCCAAGCCAAATTGCACACCATTGGGAAGATCATGAATAGACGTGCCACCAGCGGAGGAGCCGAACTCGCGCGGGATTCCAAGGTTCTCCACTGCAATATCTAACAGCGCATTGACCCATGCACCCTCTGGATTGCGATACATCGGATCACTTGCCGAAATATTAAAGCTGACCTGAACGTCGCGGGCGCTAGCCCATTCACTCAATGTGCTCTCCAGTTCGCTCACCAAGTCTTGAGGCTCACGGCCTATGGGTAGGCGCAAATTCACAGCAGTTCGCAGGGTGTCATCATCTATGGACACAAAGGTCTGCGCAGCTGTCATCGGCCCCATGAAACTGTCCGAATAAGCAATTTGTAACTGTGTACCCAGGTAGTCCATTCCCCAATTCTCGCTGGCATACAGCGCTGCATCGGTAAAGTGATTACTTTGCACTAAGCCTTGCTGAGCAAGAACATTAATAAAGGCGAACATACGCGAAACAGGGTTGACCCCTGAGCTTGGTTCGGATGAATGCGCAGAAACTCCAAGCACGTCCAATCTTACCCTTGCCCCATCTTGATTGGCGTTGATCGCAAAATTGCTCCCATTAGCCGTCGCGAATAACGCGCCTTCCTGATTCAAACGTGCCACTAATTGCTCGGCGCGTGGGGTAGTAAACCACACACTTGCGCTTGCCGGAATTTGGTTCGTCGCCAAACCACCGGTGAGCTCTACAATCTGCGCGCCCTCACCACTTGCAGTGCGAAACGGAAAACTGGCCATCACGGTGCCATAGCCTTTCTCTGCGATAATGACAGGATAGCTGCCATCTAACGCAATATTATAGTCGGGGATTGGGTTACGCTCGAAGTAGTATGGCATGGCGTCACCACCAGTTTCTTCACGCGTATCCACTAGTAGTTTGAAATGCCGCAGCAGAGGCAGATTCTCATCCTGCACCACACGCATGGCGTACATAGACACGACGATTCCGTTCTTATCATCTTGTGTACCACGCCCGTATAAGCGGTTACCTATTTGCGTAACAACGAAAGGATCCAACTTCGTGCCATCTTCTAGTACCCACAAATCAGGATTCACAGGCACGACATCCGCATGGGCATGCACGCCAATGCGCTCACCCACTTCTTCGCCCAATGAGATCTCGTAAATTCGGTCACCCACATTACGAAAATCAAGATTAAACTCATCTGCAAGGCTTTGTAGTTTTTCTGCAAAACGGTGGAACTCTGGATTCTCATGCTGCACTAGCGATTCAACATTGAATGTCGGAATCGCAACGAATTCACGCAAAGTTTGCAATGCATCATCGGCATATTTGACGCGCGCGTAGAGACCAAGTAGACGATACAGATCATTACGCTGGAGCTCGCTTACTGACTCGCCCTGCCGAAAACTCTCTAGCAGCGCCACATAATCTGTGTTCGCACTCGCAGGCAAAGCAGACACCGCTTCGAGAAAATCACTAAAGCTTTGCGGCTGAGTATCTGCAAGCGCCTCTACGATGCCGCCCGCGCGCTCAGTGTCGATGGGAGACTGAGCGATGCTCGCCCCACTCAGTCCAAATAAGATGCATAGGCTTGCCCACTGTATCAGTTTACTTTTAAAACTACTTTTCATGTTGCCCCCCTTGAAAACTTTAGTTCTCTAAAACACCCAACGTTTGCAAAAACTCCCGCATAAGCCTAATTCGCGCAGGGATAAAATCGTCGCCCGGCGAAACCGCCTCAAGGGCACTAGCAAAAAACACTCTTTCATCTCCCTGCTCAACCCAACCGACCCACCAGCCGACATTGTGCTCACCATCTAATACAGCCAACCCGGTCTTACTGCGAATCACATAGTCTTCGGTTTCTTCCGAAATCATCATATGTTTAACGCTACTCATGACCTCTGGGCGCACAGGCAGATCGTCACGGTATAATTTACGCAACAGTTCAATTTGTTCTATTGGGCTAATTTTTATATTCCCTGCAATCCAGAAAATATCATCCCCGCCACTGATATCCTGATTTCCATAGCCAAAGGCATCGATGTATTGCTGCATCGTGGACGGACCAATCTGCCTAACCAGTGCTTGAAAATGCGGCAAAGCAGACACTCTAAATGCCGAGACTAAATCTAGATCCTTGTTGATCTCTGGCCGTGAACGCGTCACACCATCCCAGGGCAAGACCGTATTAGCATCGGGCACAACTTCGGTATCTAGCGCGATCATCGCACTGACAATCTTAAACGTTGAAGCCGGAATCAAAGCTTTAGATGCCAACTCAGAATGCCCAGCCTGAAAATAGCCATCACTTTCTTTGTATACCAGCAAGGTGCCCGAATAGGGGCTGTCATCTAAAATGCTCTTGGCGGCCTGGTTCTCTCGTACTTGCGCTGCAAGTGGGTTTGCCAAAGTACAAGTGACGGCTGTAAGTAATACTAATGCAAATTTCATAGTTCAATTCACTCTTGGCTAATAGTGTGCAATAACAATATCGTAGGTGCGTTGTAGCGCACCTTTATTCTCGGCAATCATTTTTTGGCCAGCAACGCCCATTGCCTTTCTTTTCTCTGTATCTGCAAACAGCTCTAGAATCACGTCGCTCAAATGCAACTCATCTCTAACGGTTATCAAAGCACCTGCTTCTTCAAGCTGCTCACAGATCGTTTGAAAATTGAACTGAGAAGGCCCCACTAACACGGGCAACCCAAATGCCGCCGGTTCCAAAACATTATGGCACCCTGTCTCGACAAGACTGCCACCGACAAAGGCGACATCGCTTATTGAAAAATAGTTCAACATCTCGCCCATCGAGTCGCCTAGAAATACATTATTCAACTCTGATATTTCACAACCGTCACTGCGGCTAACTAGACTCAAGCCTTGATTCTGACAAAGTTTTGCGACGGAGCGGAATCTTTCGGGATGACGCGGGACTAAAACCAGCAAAAGTTCTGGAATGTTCGGAAGGCATTTTTTAAACGCAGCAAGGACTTTTTCCTCTTCACCTTCTCTTGTGCTCGCCGCAATCAGCACTGGTCTTTCGCCTTCAATCAATGAAGCCATCTGTTGGCGTTGTTGCTGCAAATCTTCCGGCAAATCTATTTCAAATTTGATGCTGCCAGTGACTGGCACTTTTTCTGCGGGAACACCAAGTTTTATGAAACGCTGGGCATCATTGTGCGCTTGGGTTGCAATGCAATCTATAGAGGCCAGCATCGGGGATGCCAATTTGATGAATTTCTCGTAACCTCGTGCCGATTTCACTGAAAGCCTCGCGTTCGCGACAATGACTTTAGCTCCAGCTTTTTTTGAATAGTGCACGATGTTTGGCCATAGCTCTGTTTCCATGATTACCAATAACCGGGGTTTGAATCGATTTAGGAAATTTTGCACAGCGATGGGGTGATCGTATGGGGCGTACACATGACACACCTGCTCAGGGAACATCGCCTGCACGCGCTCCGAGCCAGTGGGCGTCATTGTTGTGACAACAATAGGGATCTCGGGGTGCTCCTGTAATAACTTGCGAATCAGGGGAGCTGCCGCGATAGACTCTCCGACCGACACGGCATGTACCCAGATCCACTGCCCTTTTAGGGCTTGCTGCTCTGGGCTTAGCTGGGCAAAGCCGAAGCGTTGCGCCCAACGCCGCGCATAGGCAGGGGCTTTGAGCGAGCGCCAAAGCAGGCGCACAATGATAATGGGAAGTACGAGCGTAAAAAGGAGGTTGTAGGTGAGTCTATTCAAAACGGTTTGTCTGCTCCAATGCGGTTGCATGCTACCATTGGCGCCAATATAAGAGTGCCGCGTCAGTGATGCCGCACTGTAGCAAATTTTCGCAAGTGAGTATGTATGACCCAAGAACTACACACCGACATTGTCATTTTTGGCGGTGGAATCGCCGGGCTTTGGCTCCTAAACCGCTTACGCCAACAAGGTTTAGAGACGGTGCTATTGGAGACTGACGCCCTTGGTGGTGGCCAAACCCTTGCCTCGCAAGGCATCATCCACGGCGGGTTGAAGTATGCACTGAGCGGAGTCTTAAGCCCCGCTAGCAGTGCTATCGCAGCAATGCCCGATCGTTGGCGCCAATGCCTTGCGGGCGAAGGCGATATCGATCTGCGTCAAACCAAGGTCTTAGCACCCCACTATTTCATGTGGTCTAGCGGTGGCTATCGTTCACGCCTAAAGACTTTTCTCGGCAGCAAAGCATTGCGAGGCCGCATAGACGCTCTTAGCGCATCATCCTATCCGGAGTTCCTGCGTGGCCAGTCACTCTCTGGCACACTCTATAAGCTCACCGATTTCGTGGTGGACACTCCTTCGCTAGTGAGCAATTTGTCCTCACCCCATGCCGATAGAATTTTCCATGTCCCGAAAGAGCAAATGCGCCTGGTCTGCAACAATAAGGGCGCAATTGCACAACTCGCACTAAACACTAGCAGGGGTACGATTGCCCTGTCTGCTAAGCGTTATATTTTGGCAGCGGGTGAAGGCAATGGCGCCCTACTCAGTCAGATCGGTATCGAACAGCCGTCCATGCAAGTGCGTCCTCTGCACATGTTAGCGCTACGCAGTGATCACCCACACCCTGTGTTTTTGCACTGTATAGGCGATAGCTTCGGAATGACCCCGCGCATGACCATCACCTCGCACCCTAGCCAAGATGGAGGCTGGATTTGGTATATAGGCGGTGAGATTGCGGAAAGTGGCGTCGACCGTAGCGCAGAGCAACAGATAGCCCTAGGCCGACAGCAGCTGCAAGAGGTCTTCCCATGGGTCGACTATGATCGCGCTCAATGGACTAGTTTCTTTATCAATAGGGCCGAACCAAAACTCGCCAATTTGCAACGACCTGACACCGCCTATTTACATGCAACAGAGAATGTCTTGCTGACCTGGCCTACCAAACTCACACTGACTCCTGAGCTTGGACAGAGTGTAGTGAACACCTTACAGCAGCAATCGATTGCCGCAGAAAGCGGCTCCAACGAGGGTTCTACACTTGCCCAATTGCGCAAGCAGTTTGCCACGGCCAGCATTGCGCAGCCACGCTGGGAGGATTTACTCCGATGAAGTTGCTACCTATGCGCAGTCTCGGGCGAACGGGACTGGACGTCTCCTGTCTTGGGCTTGGCACTGTCAAATTTGGCCGTAATCAAGGTGTGAAATATCCCTCTGGGTTCCAGCTTCCCGACGATCAAAGCGTTCTCAATATTCTTAGTATCTGTCGTGAGGCCGGCATGAATTTAATCGATACGGCACCGGCCTATGGACACAGCGAAGAGCGTCTAGGCCAATTGCTCCGCGAACGTGAGCATTGGAAGATCTGCACAAAAGTGGGCGAAGAATTTGAAAACGGTCAATCGAATTTCGATTTCAGTGCCAAGCACACTCGCACAAGTGTAGAGCGCAGTCTGCGTCGGCTAAAAACTGACTATCTCGACATTGTACTCGTGCATTCAGACGGCAATGATAGCGACATCATCGAACACAGCGATTGTTTCGCGAGCCTAGAGAAGCTTCGCGACGAAGGGTATATTCGCGCGTTTGGCATGTCGACAAAGACTTTAGCCGGTGGCTTGCTCGCCATTGAACGCGCCGACATTGTCATGGTCACTTATCGCCCCGAAGAGCCAGATGAACAACGAGTGATCGATACGGCTTTGCAGAAGAACAAAGGCGTGCTCATTAAGAAGGCTCTCAATAGCGGGCATTTATCCGGAGCAAATTCAAACGTCGACCCAGTGCGCGCCAGCATGAATTTTATTTACGGCCACCCTGGTGTCGGTTCCATCATCATTGGCAGCATCACCCCAACCCATTTGCGCCAAAATATTGCGCATGCAATTGCCGCAGCAACGCTTTAGTGAAGTAGGGACACACAAAATTCACACACAGCCAAATTATTGCGCGGGTCTTTAATCGTTAGAAACTGGCTCGCCTCATTTAATGTGCTTTGCAGTGCACGGATATCAGTGTTGCTAGACAATAAGCGATCCACCGGCCCCATCATGGTATTGGACAGTGCTTGTAAACTTGCTTGCACCGAAAAATTGTTAATAATTTCTTGGGCAAACTGTTCGCCAGGGCTGAGTGTTTTTTCGATATAGCGCCAAGTATAATCATCTACCTCTGCCAAGCGCGCTGCGGCGGCAATGGCATCATCGAGATCGCCGAGATTATCGACAAGACCAAAGTTCATTGCTTGCGTGCCGGTCCACACTTGGCCTTGTGCGACAGCATCTACTGCATCAATTTCTAAACCCCTGCCGTCTGCAACTAGTTGCAAAAAATTTCTGTACTGTTGTTCGATACTCGATTGCAAGACTGTCGCTAGCTCACTATTCATACCTGTGAGCACATCCGCGCGGCTATAAGGCGTTGTACCAACGCCATCGGCATAAACACCAATTTTCTCAATGCTATTTTCGAAAGTGGGCACGATGCTAAAAATCCCAATAGAACCGGTAATCGTTGCCGGTGACGCCCAAATCTCATCTGCACTTGCCGATATCCAATAGCCTCCCGATGCAGCAGTACCACCCATAGAGATAACCAATGGTTTACCCGCTCTTTGCAACTCCAGCAATTCTTGTCGAATAAGTTCTGAGGCAAAAGCGGACCCCCCTGGCGAATCCACACGTAAGACAACTGCTTTTACTGAAGCATCATTTCGGGCTTGTGCGATTAATCGATTGAGCGAATCCGAACCAATTGCGCCACGGGGTTGTTCTCCCATATTGATCGACCCTTGCGCCACAATGACTCCAATTTCTGACTCGCTAGGCATTACGATTTCACTAACTGCGCCAAGATATTGCTCGTGGGAAATACTGTTCGCCGACGCTCTAGCACCTACAATGCTGCTAAGACGAAGTTCTAACTGCGCCGGCGATACCAGTTCATCTATCAACTGTTGTTGTACAGCTAGCCGCGCGGTATCTCCATTCGCTGCCAGCAACAACTGTGCATAATTTTGCGCGTACTCTTGCACTTGCTCGACCGTGAGCCCACGATTGCGCGCTATCTGATTGACATAACGTTGCCACAACTCATCAATGAGTTGCTGATTGTTTTGTCGCGATTCATCTGACATGCCATTGAGAATAAAAGGCTCTACTGCAGCTTTATGAGTGCCCACTCTAAAAATGTGCATCGTGACGCCTAATTTTTCTAATAGCTCTGAAAAAAACAACTGACTGCCGCCGAAACCTGGCAACATCAGTTGCCCCATGGCGTGCATATAGATGGAGTCAGCATAGGAGGCGAGGTAGTACTGAGCTTGCGTGAAGAACTGGCCATGGGCGAGCAATGCTTTGCCGCTGAGCTTGTAGTCCTCAAGAGCGCGGCCAATGCGCTCAAGGTTCGCATTGCTGACAGCAGTCATCTCTTCTAGCTCAAGAATGACGCCCTGCACCCGCTCATCTTGTGCGGCGTACATCAAAGTGTCGAGTACATCTTGAACAGGGGTGTCGATAAATTCATCGTTACCAAGCAATAGATCGCTGACGGCAAGTACATTGCTTTGCTCTACAATCGCTCCCTTGGGCGCTAAGACCACCAGTGTATTGTCGGCAATTTGAATCTGCGCCGGACCACTGAAGAGAAAACCTAACACAAGCACAACGACCAACAAGAACACTATACGACCAAGAATGACCCTGACCATGTCGATGCTGCGACCAATGAAATGAAATATTTGACCAATTATCGAACGCTCAGACATAAAATACCTAGACCTTGATTAAAGAAGTGTCCACATCATTCCAAGTAATGCACATGTACCCAGCATTGCCAGCATATTGATCCGCACGACAAATAGCAGAACGAAAGCAATGGTGCTCAAAAAGATATTCGGCCAATTGATGCTGTTTAGTACTGGCCACTGCATATTCAATAAGCCGTTATCAATTTGTATAGTTTCGGCAAAAAGAAAATTAAGGGCAAACCAAAGCGCCAAGTTTGCAATTACTCCAACCACGACTGCAGTGATGCCCGCTAAGGCTTGCGCTAGTGCTTTGTGTTGACGCAGTTTCTCAATATAGGGTGCTCCCGCAAATATCCATAGGAAGCAGGGTAAAAACGTTACCCATGTGGTCAGTAAAGCCCCTGCACTGGCCATGAGCAACGAAGACTCAATCCCAGTTCCACGCCACGCACCCATAAACCCAACAAATTGCGTGACCAATATTAGCGGCCCTGGCGTGGTCTCTGCTAATCCTAGGCCATCCAACATCTCTCCAGGGGCCAACCAGTGGTATTGCTCTACAGCCTGCTGGGCAACATAGGAAAGCACCGCATACGCGCCACCAAAGCTCACCACAGCCATGCGGGAGAAGAAATCGCCAATCTGAGTGAAGGTACTGCTAGGGCCTAGTAGCAGATGCAATACCACGATAGTGCCGATCCATAAGACAAGACAAATGGCTGCCGCCTTTGTCGTGCCAGCGTATTGGGTTGAGCTCACCGAATCGTAATTGCTTACAGTTTGCTCAGCCTCATCATCGCGCGGACGCAGACGCGCCACCACAAATGCAATCAGGGCAGCACTAAGTACCACCAGGGGAAAAGGAATAGCGAAGACAAATAACGCGACAAATCCCGCGATTGCAAGCCCGATATTCATCACACTTTTCAATGCACGCCCGGCAATTCGAATCAGCGCTTGGCAGACTATCGCAAGGACAGCCGCCTTCATACCGAAGAAAATGCCGGCCACTAAACCGACATCGGCAAACAGAACATAAAGCCAAGAAAGCGCCAAAATCGCGAATGCCCCGGGCAAAATGAACAATATCCCCGCCACAAGGCCACCGCGTACCCCATGCAATAGCCAGCCAATATAGGTGGCCAATTGTTGAGCCTCGGGCCCGGGTAATAACATGCAGTAGTTCAATGCGTGCAGGAATCTTGCTTCATCTAACCAGCGCTTCTCATCAACGATAATCCGGTGCATGAGGGCGATCTGTCCAGCTGGCCCACCGAAACTCAGAATACCGATACGCCACCAGATGGTGATGGCTTCACGCAGGCTGACCTGACTCACGTAGCTGCTTAAGCCTTCAGCTTTTCAACAATTGCCGATGTCGAGCAATTATCGAGAAAGGCCAATACTTCAACACTACCACCATAAGCTAGTACAAACTCGCCACCGACCACTTGGTCTATGGTGTAGTCGCCACCTTTTGCCAGCACATCAGGCTTGATGACTTCCAACAAAGCTTCGGGGGTATCTTCAGAGAAAGAGACAACCCAGTCGACCGCTTCTAAGCCTGCCAAAACCGCCATGCGTCTCTCCACCGGATTAATCGGTCGCCCTGATCCTTTCAGTCGCTTAACGGACGCGTCATCATTGATCGCAACTATAAGTCGCTGACCCAATTTGCGAGCCTGGGCTAAGTACCCAACATGACCTGCATGAATTATATCGAAGCAACCATTGGTAAAGACGACTTTCTCACCTTGCGCTTTCGCATCTTCCACTGCCAAAGCCAATTGATCGGCCGTCATAACGCCTCGGCCAGTGCCCTCTTCGCGCGCAATTGCTCGGCGCAATTCAGGCCCACTAATCGCTGCCGTACCAAGTTTACCCACTGCAAGCCCTGCCGCCAGATTCGCTAATGCAGTTGCATCGTCAAAGCTGCTTCCTGCCGCTAATGACGCCGCGAGCACGGCCACCACTGTATCACCCGCACCAGTCACGTCGAACACCTCCTGTGCACGGGTTGGCATATGCAATTCCGGCATATCGGGCCGCAGCAACGTCATACCACTCTCACCGCGAGTAATTAACAGCGCCTTTAGTTCTAAGTCTTCCAGCAACTGCAAACCTCGGGCAGCCAAAATCTCTTCATTGGCACATTTGCCGACAATCGCTTCAAATTCGTTCAAATTAGGCGTAATTACAGTGGCCCCGCGATATTTAGAAAAATCATCGCCTTTGGGGTCTACGACTACGGGGATGCCTTTGTCTTTGGCGGCTTTAATCAAACTTTGGGTATCGGCCAGCGCTCCCTTACTGTAGTCAGAGAGCACCAAGACTTGCGTATTGGCGAGCAGATTAAGCGCCTGCGCTTGAAATACCGCGATGGCCGCGGGTGCAAAACCCTCTTCAAAATCAACTCGCAACAATTGTTGATGTTGACTGATCACTCTTAGTTTAGTGATTGTCGGAGCGCTGTCGCACTGCGCAAACTCGCAATACACACCCGCTGCTTCTAAACGTGACTGCAGTTCAACCCCGGCCTCATCTTGCCCGATGATGCCTGCCAATGAAGCGGCTGCCCCGAGTGCCGAGATATTCAACGCCACATTGCCGGCGCCACCAGGGCGATCCTCACTATTGCCTACCCGCACCACAGGAACAGGGGCTTCAGGGGAAATACGCGTTGCTTTACCGTGCCAATAACGGTCCAGCATGACGTCTCCAACTACCAATATACGTGCCTGTTGAAAGGGGGGCATGTCGAGCTTCATTGCTTATCCTAATGTCGTCAAAGAGGCCGGAATAATAGCACATGGCTTAGATGAAGTTGATTGGGAGCTTATAGGTGATTTAGGCTTGTCTTACTGCGGCATACAGTTAATGTGTATAAATGCCAAGCCTCTTAAATAAGAAGACCAACTAATGGACCTAAAAGCACTCGTTGAGCGTCACGACACACCGGCAAGCAAAGCCTTCGACTTAGTCATTCAAGCACTAATTATTATCTCTTTACTGTCATTTTCGTTCGAAACATTGCCGAACCTTGACCCAGAGATATACCAATTACTGGGCTATATCGAAGCAGTTACCGTCATATTATTTACCATCGAGTACCTAATGCGCGTCTATGTCGCTGATCACCGCTTAACCTATATGTTCAGCTTTTACGGAATCGTTGACCTACTTGCGATCCTGCCTTTCTATCTCGCCCTAGGCATCGATATGCGTTCACTACGCACATTGCGCCTACTGCGCTTGTTCCGTTTGTTTAAGTTGGTGCGCTACAACAAAGCCATAGAGCGTTTTGTGCGAGCGTTTACTATTGCGCGCGAAGAAATCATCGTTTTCGTAATGGTGACAGTGATCCTGCTGTATCTGAGTGCCATCGGAATCTATTATTTTGAACACGAAGCGCAACCAGAGCTATTTGCCAGCATATTTCACAGTATGTGGTGGGCAGTTACCACTCTAACCACTGTAGGGTATGGCGATATGTACCCCATTACCGCTGGCGGGCGAATTTTTACTTTTTCGATCTTAATGCTGGGTTTAGGGATCGTAGCAATTCCCGCTGGCTTGCTCGCCTCGGCATTGAATAAAGTCAGACGAGAAGATGACGAAGAAGTCGATGAGTGATTTAGCGAAGGTTTGCTACAATCCCTCCTTTTATTGCGTACTGTTGGTAGCCTGTGAGCAAGAAATCTCAAAAATCTGAGCAACTAAGTCACTTCCTTGGCCCTCGCTATTGGCCGACTTGGTTGGCCTTTGGCGTTATCTGGCTAGCGGCGCAATTACCCTTTTCCGCACAAATGGCGATGGGGCGTGCCTTAGGACTCATCAGTTTTCGTTTTGCCAAAGAGCGGCGTCGTATCTGTGAAACCAATATTGCGCTGTGCTTTCCTGAACTAACCGAGCAAGAACAGGCACGTTTAGTCAAAGAGACTTTCATTTCTAATGGGATAGGCGTCATGGAGGTAGGGCTTGCTTGGTGTCGCTCACCCAAGTCTTTTCAACAGCGCGTCGATGTCACAGGGCTTGCGGCTCTACAGAAGGCCTCTGCGCAAGGGAAAGGTGTTCTGTTGGTTTGTGCGCACTTCACTACTCTTGAGTTTGCAGGCAGTTTATTAAGCCTATTTCACCCGATGGATGTCACCTATAGGCCGCACAAGAATCCATTGTTCGAGACCTTAATGTTTCGCTCACGACAACGTTTATATGGCGCGGTGATCGAACGAGGCGATGTCCGTCAGGCCCTGCGTAGTCTTAAGCAAGGACACACTGTCTGGTATGCGCCAGATCAAGACTACGGTCGCAGACACTCTGTATTTGTAAATTTTTTTGGTGTCAAAGCCGCGACTATTACTGCAACGAGTCGCTTCGCTTCATTCAATGACTCCGCAGTTGTATTTTTCAGTCATTATCGCAATGAAGACAATTCGGGATATCACCTACATTTTAGCGAACCATTGCAGAATTACCCTTGCGGCGATGAAGAACAAGACGCGCAGAGAATAAACGACATAATCGAAACAGCGATACGCAAACATCCCGAACAATATCTGTGGCTACACAAACGCTTCAAGACTCAGGAACAGGGCTTAAGCCCCTATAAGAATCTATAATCGCTGACAGCCTATTGAGAGTGTAAATGAATACCAAGTGGCGCAACATCGACATCCGGACACTCGCAGTTTTAGTCAGTTGCGTGCTCTGCGCGTGGCATGTTTTCGCCAACCCTATCCCCAATGCCGACGCCTTCAGCTATGTGCGCACCGCAACAGTGTACTTGGACTCAGGCATAGCGGCGGCCTTCTCATGGTACCCATCTGCCACTTATCCGGTGCTAATGGGAATCCTGCATCAATTGACAGGCATCGATCTTTTTGCGGCCGGGCAGCTCATTAACGCCGCCTTTTACGCATTAATTGTTTATGCCTTTATCTCTATTGTCGTCGAGTTTCGCAATACACAGCGTGTCGCGCTGATTGCAGCAGCCTTCATACTGATTTTTCCTACACTGAACGAATATCGATACTACCTGATTCGCGACATCGGCTTTTTGGCTTTTATGCTTTTGGCTGCCCTTTCCCTGACGCGATTTGCGAAGTTTGAAAAAAATTTACATGCCATCGCTTTTATACTTCTAATTTTTGTCGCTGCCCTTTTTCGATCTGAAGCGTTGGTCTACTTGCCGCTTGCCCCAATCGCCTTAATCGGTCGTACACACCAGCCGTGGCAATTATTCTTAAAACTGGAATTATTAATGCTAGGCGTCGCAGCCTGTGCGCTTGTGCTGCTTTTTTTACTCAAGATAGATGTCGTCAACATCCTGCAACGAGTGCTGACTGTTTACTGGCCATTTTTACGCGATGCCATGGCGGCCATCTCAGATGGGGACTCCGCGTTAAGCGTTGCCGTTTTCGGTGAGTACGCATCGAATTTTTCTGGTCAATATATTTGGCTTTTTATGTTGACCGGCCTAAGCTCTGTACTAGTAGCGCAACTTCTCAACGGCCTCGGTGTACCTGTTTTATTATTGCTTATCTATGGCTTTAGCCAACATAGAGAAGACATTTTCCAGAAAAATACGCGCGTGATGCTAAGCTATTCTGGCATTGCGTTCGCAATCCTATTGGGTTTTTTAGTGCTGACTCGGTTCATTTCCACGCGCTATACCATGATGTTTAGTCTGTCCGTTCTCGCCGTACTTGTGTTGATATTGGACAATCTTCTTAGTCGCATTCAACAAATGCAGCGGCGCAAGCTGGCCAACGGCGCACTACTATTTTTGTTCGTGTTCTCTGCTATCGATGCCCACATCAGCTTCGGTGGCTCGCGTAATTCTTTACAGAGTGCGGTTGACTGGGTAGCGGCCAATACCGATGAGCGGGATGCATTTTTGACCAACAGCCGTTACATCGCCTACTACAGCGGAAAAGTGGAAGACTACGACGAGATCTCTCGATATATGGCAGACGATGCAATTGAAAATGCGCAGTACGGCACTATTATCGTGATCATGGCCAGTAGCAGCAACGACAGTATCATTGAGCGCAGCATTGAGTTTCAACAAGTGGAAGCACTTGCTACCTTCCCGCAGACAGATGAACCAGAAGTGCTCATCTATCGTCGGCTCGGCAATTAATTTTCCCAATCAGGCTCAGGGCGCTTTGTGACTAAAACGTCTTGCATGATCATATATTCTAGGTCTGAACCAAAGAATAAATTCAATGCATCTTCGGGAGAACACACCATGGCCTCTCCGGGTCTATTCAATGAAGAGTTCAACACGATGCCATGCCCGTTGAGCGCTTCCAACTCTTTCAGCAGTCGATAAAAACGCGGATTGGCTACGCGTCGTACCACGTGTGCACGAGAAGTGCCATCTTGATACACAAGCCCTGGCAATTTATCACGCCACGCCTCAGTAATATCGAAAGTCATTGTCATATAGTCAGCTGGGTGCTTCGAGGTTAATACCTCGTCCGCCATAGTATCTAACATGCTTGGCGAAAAAGAACGCCAACCCTCGCGGAATTTTATTTTCTTATTCACCGACTCAACGCACTGCTGAGACATCGGATTGGCAAGAATACAACGATTGCCAAGTGAGCGTGACCCAAACTCCATACGACTTTGAAACCAGCCAACAAGATTGCCCTCGCTGATCAGCTCTGCTGCTTTACGAGTAGGATTTTGCAGCACTTCGAATAGCGGTTTTTCACGGTGCTTCTCGCATGCTTTCACACAGCGATCGGTTGTATAGCGCGGCCCCAAGAAAGCGTTTTTGTGCGGCTCAACTTTTATGTCTCGGCTAGCAATAGAATTGGCTGCAGCACCTATCGCTGTGCCCGCATCGCCAGCAGAGGGCGGAACAAAAAGCTCATGCACTAATGGCATCGATGCAAGGCGCTGATTGAGTTTAACGTTCAAAGCTCCTGTGCCACCAAAAACGAGCTTACCCGACTCCTTCAGCACATCCCCTAAATAATAGGAAATCAATGCCACCGCCGCATCTTCGAATAGTTTTTGAATGCTTGCCGCATAATGCACATAGGGGTCTTGGAATAGCTCCCCTGCACGCCTTGGCCCTAAGAGCTCCACCAATTTATTGCTGAAGAAATGACCGCGCGACTTATCTTTATAACGACGCAAGCCCACGGTGCCTATTAATTTAGTATTAACCTTGAAATTCTTGCCATCAAACTGTGCGATTGCAGATAGATCGTATTTTTCTGGATCACCATAAGTAGCCATGCCCATAACTTTGGAATCACCATCGAGCATATCGAATCCCAAGTAATCGGTGATTGCACCAAACATGCCAGCTAGTGAGTCTGGATCATAGAATTCTTTGATCTTATGAATCTTGCCGTTTTCACCGTAACCAAAGAACATCGAGGCATACTCACCTTTCATGTCGATGGTCAGTATGGCCGTTTTTTCTTTGAAACCACTCATATAATAGGCGCTGCTAGCATGCGCAAGCTGATTCTGAATTGGCACGAACTGCACTTTATGCCATGGTATTTTCAAATCATCTAAAAGTTGTTTAACTTCTGATAGGTAACGACGATAACGACGGTTGCCATTAAAAATAGCATCAACACTGCGCTCAGGCGCATACCAATGCCGTTTAGCATAATGCCAACGGGCCGGGCTAAGCAGTGAGATAGGCGCATAGGAAACCGCCACACAATTAATATCGCGAGGCTTAATCTTAGCCGAGCGAATACAAAACTTCGCCGCTTCGCTCGGCATACACCCTTTGGCGTGCTTGCGCCTTACCAAGCGCTCTTCTTCAACTGCAGCGACGAGTTCGCCATCGATGAACAGTGCAGCAGCGGCATCGTGTCCAAGTGCACCGGAAAGCCCCAGCGTGATTAGTGACATTATGACCCTTTCGTAAAATAGTCGGAGTCTTCCCTTAAGCGCTGCAACATTTGCTCTACTCGCTGTGCAAGCTCAGGAGAATCTTCCCAGTTTTTGGCGAATCGTTGTAAATCTTTTTGTCTGGCGATCTCGAAGCGTCGCTGATCTGGCTCTTGGTACATGCCATCAAGATCCAATACTACAATGCCTTTTTCATTGATATGAAAGTTAGTCGCTTTCATATCGCCATGAACAATCGAGTAGTCCCGCATGGCGGCAAACAATGCTTTGAATTGCTCTAAAGCCGAACTCAAAGCGGGCGAATTTATAGGCTCTTTCTTAAGGAAATGCAAGGCATCTTCCCCAGGCACATATTCACATAGAAAATAGGCTTCTCTGCGCAGTGATCCGAAGCGCCACTCCATCATCAGCAATGGTTTCGCGGTTGCAATTCCTAACATTTCAAGTATATGGGCATTGCGCCAACAAACCCAAGCTCGGCTCGGTCTGAATTGACGACGCAAACGATGCCACAGACTCTTAATATTATAACGCTTTAATACATAACGGGTGCCAGCAATATCCACCAAAGCGACCGTCGCGCTGCGACCATCTTTGATAACGGTGCCTTGCTCTATGAATTGATCGGGGTTTGCTAAAAACGCCTGCAAGGACACTGATTCAATAGAACGCTCATAAACGATGTAGTGATTCCAATCGCGCTTGAATGCATTGGCACTTGTTTCTCGGTACAGTTTATTGAGCACGATTTTCAGTCGCTGCGCGCGTTTTTTACGCAGCAATGCGTGAAAGACTGCGGTGTCACTACTCCAATCGACTACTGACCGTTGTTTCTTATAGTGCTCGTAGAGTGCGGGAACCAAAACGTCATTATTGACTGAGAATTGCGCTAAGAACATTGCTAAATTTCGCATAGAGTTGACGCTATCAACTCCAACCGAATGTTGTTCTAGCTCTCCAGCATCGAGCAAATAGAGCTCGTTATCTTTCAGCAAAAAATTATTCAGGTGTATATCTTTCTGCAAAAAGCCCAGTGAATGGCATTGAGCGATCAACTCCACCACCGTTTCCAGCATGGCGCGTTTGTCGTCTAAGCCAAGGCGATCACACCGCGCACCAAGGCTTTCACTATTGTCCAGATATTCTAGCAACAATAAACCGCAGGCTTTGTCCGCCGTTTCGCCCTTCCCAAGCATTCTTGCAGTTTGGACTCCAGCGCTCATTAACGCTTTAATGCCTTGCTCTTCTCGCGCTATATGCTGGCTCCATCGCCCGCGAGCAAAAAAGAGTTTTGCTACGACTAACTCACCTTGCCATCTGGCTAAGCAAACTAAGCGTTTTTGCGGAAGCACGCGGAACACTTCTAACATTTCTAAGCTTTGCGCTACGCCGTCAATAGAGCAATCTATTGCAGCAGGTAGCTGCAATGCTCTTCCGCTAGCTATCAGCGTTTTTGTATCAATCGAAGTCATAGATACCATTAGGAAGGGGTGTGTTTCCTATCCATCTTCATTGCACGCTCTTGTACTTGCTGCCAAAACTGCCCATCTTCACTAAAAGCTTTACGCAATGATTTTCCTGAATAGCCCTGCACGAACCGTAAAAAATCCCGTTGGCTTAAGCCTATATGCAAGGCCGAAAAATACAAACCAGCCACATCTTTAACTACCCAGCGTTGGGACAGTGACCGCCGGTTCAATGCGCGATGCAGATCAATTAAAGAAAGCTCAGGCTGCGCTTCGGTGTCCTCCACAAACGCTTGGGCGTTGTGAAGTAAAAAATGACAGATATAAAAGTCGCGATGACAAACGCCGCAGCCGTGCATCTTTCGTGCAATTTTAGCCAAAGCATCTATAAGTTTTTGTTTCACCAACTTTGACGGCGGATTTTGCGCCCAATCTGCACAGAAATCTTCAAGGCTAATGGTGTCTTCGAGTGCTTCAGTGAGAATGAATGACTCTCGTTTCGCTGGATTCCATCCACGCGTACCAAACCCAACGGTCGTCATGGTTTGGATGTCACATTCAGTTAGTTTTGCGACGGCGCACCATTCGTTAGCAGCGCCCAATATAGGCAATTTTCCGACTAATAGATTTTTAAATATTTCTGCCCAACCCACTCCTTGGTGGATTTTTGCAAAATATCGCCTGCCCTCAAACTCAAAGCGCAGTGTCCGACGCCCTGACACATCGCGATAAATATCACCATCCAAAGCCTGGACTTGGGCAAACGGGTCTTTGCCTTGCCATGCTTTGGCAAAGTCGTCTCTTAAGTTCACAATCATTTTTCACCTATCCTACTGTTGCGGCGCACAGCACACTCTTCGATCATTGCCGTCACAGTTTCGGGCATACTGTAGAGATCCTCGTTCTGACCATAGGCGATGCCGTTGGCGCTCCACACTGGCCGCCCTTCTCCTCGCAACATGTACTCTAATTGACTATTGAGTTGCTGTTGCGAGAAAGGTGAGGCGCATACTATGCCAGCTTGCGCCTTTTCTATGTGAAACGCATAACCACATGTATCGGTAGTTAGAACTGGTAAGCCCGCAATTGTAGCTTCTAATAAGACATAACCTGCGCTTTCACTATAGGCAGGATGAAGAAGCAGGTCTGCGCCAAGTAAAAATCGCGGCACATCATCACGGCCACCAAGGAAGTGTACGTGCTTCGAAATGGCTAATCTTTCAGCTAAGCGCCTAAATCGTAATTCTTTGTCTTGACCGACAATAAAGTAACGAACTCTTTGTCGTATATCGTTAGGCAATGCAGCGATTGCCCTTAGCGCACGATCGACCCCCTTCACGACAAATCCAGAACCAATCGTCGCGATTAACAATTGCTTATCACTAATCGCAAATTCATTTCGAAATGCCGCTCTTATCTCTGCGGCGTTCTCTGGAGGTAATCTGTCTTTTGAAATACCCGGTGGTATATCGTGTAGCCGGTTTTCACTTTGCGGGTAGTGCTGCAAAAATTGGGCTCTTTGCAGTGGCGACAGAAGCAGTGTTTCGGTTGCACTTTCTGGCCCGAATACCGCCGATTCATACTTCATAAAATGCCGGTACCTAGGCATAAATCGATAATAGAAACCCCGTTGAGTTTGTGCGCGTTCGGCAAAACAAGGGTCTGCTGCAAAATAGACATCGAGCCCTGGCATCTTATTAAAACCAATCACAGCGTCGATTTGCCTGGCATCTAAGAGTTTATCAACACGAGCAGTAAAATCCTGGTAGAGACCGTGACGGCTCCAGGCTTTTGCCGCAACCTTAACGACTTCGAATTGCTCTGGCACTTCGCCCTGCCATTTCATTGTGTAGACGATAATTTTATGACCACGTTGCGCACACGCCATAGCCACTCTCAGGAAGTCCCTTTGCTGACCTCCATATGGAAAGTAACTATAGATGAGGAATGCCAATGTCATTGCGCGACTACACCTGCTTTGGATTGCGAGATAAGCTGCTCTAATGTGCGCAGGACTTGCTGTGGTGGGTTAGTCGAAAAACAGGGTGGAGTCACTGTAAACGCTTCTCCATTGAACTGGTGTTCAACACCGCTGCCTTGGTAGTGACAGGTCTTACTCATACAGGGCGCACAGGAGAATTGTGCTGACAGCTGAACTTGTTTGTGACCAAACGTCCCGGACAACCCAGGGTTAGTCGGGCCGTAGATCGAAACTGTTGGGGTGGCCAATGCTGCAGCTAAATGGCCAAGCCCTGTATCAACGGCCACAACGCCGTCAGCTTGGGCAATTTGTCTTGCCATTTCAGTTAACGATTGACGCTCTAATACACTGACGGCAGGAATCCCTTTAGCAATGGCCTGGGCGCGCTCGCGCTCGACATCATTCCCCCAAGGCAATCTGATACTATAGCCGCGATCGGCTGCCAACATCGCAAGTTCGCGCCAAAACTCTACTGGCCAGTGCTTGCTCTTCCAAGTCGTTCCATGCAGAAAAATGAGTAAACCACTCGGGGAGCTTTTCTCTTGCAAGCCAATGCGCTTCAGGTCGATGCCATAGTCGATCGTTGCAAGATCTTCTGCGTCTAGCTCATAATTCAAGGCGCGGGAGAATAGTTCGCGCACCCTCTGCACCGCATGTTCATCGCGTGGCACTGAAAACATCTTATTATAGAACAGCGTCGCCATTGGCTCTTTGATTGTGCTGTCGCTCAAACCAATCGTTAGTCCTTTCGATAGTCGGCTGATTATCCCGCTTTTAATTAAGCCTTGCGCATCAATGACAAGGTCATAGTGTTCTCGCTTTAGATCTGCCTTAAAGGCTTTGAACTGCCCATTGCGTAAAGTGCCAATGATATTTTTCTTCCAACGTCGAAACGCCACTGGAATCACCCGATCAACTGCTGGGTGCCATGCAGGAATTTCAACAAAGTTTTCTTCTACAACCCAGTCAAACTGTAGTCGTCTATTGGCTCTCTTCGCATCCGTCACGGCGGGCAATGTATGAATAACATCCCCGAGCGAAGAGACCTTAACTATTAAGACTCGCAAAACGTTTGGCGCTCCCCAGCAGATGGCTCGTTACTATCGGCAGAGCTATCTTTAACTAATATGGCTTCACTGCTCATGGGTGCTAATTTCTCTAAAGCCTCTAAAGCCAAAGATGGAGACAAGTCAACAAGGCAACGTTTGTGGCCTAACGGACAAGTCCTCTTAAAACACGGACGGCAGTCAATATCGATGGAGAGCAATTGTACTTGATCTGCGAGCGGAGGAGTGAAATCAGCCGAGGTTGAGCCATATAGAGCCACAATTGGCTTTCCTAGCGCCGCCGCCACATGCATTAAACCTGAATCGTTGCTAACCACAGCGCTTGCCACCGACATTAAGTCTATTGCTTGCGCCAGCGAGGTTCGACCGGTCAATATTTTACAGCTCATTTGCAGCTCTTCTGCTATAAGCCCTTGTATTTCAAGGGCTACAGCGTTGTCCTTTGCAGAGCCTAAGATCCAGACCTGCCAACCTTCGGCGATTTTCTCGGCACTCAAACTCGCATAATGCGTCGCAGGCCATTGTTTGGCATCGCCAAACTCTGCACCAGGACAGATCACTAATACCGGGCGTTGACTGTCTAGATCCATCGCCTGCATTGCCTTCAAAACACTCTCAGGCGCGGTGACTAATGAGGGTTTAGGCAATATTTCGGGCAGTTCAGATCCACCAGGGCGCGCTAAAGCCACAAAACGTTGCACCATCAATGGCAAAGCTTCTGGGTCTAAATAGCGCATATCATTGAGAATCAGACCACGGGCCTCACCTCGCCAACCCGTACGCTTGGGTATTTTTGCAAACATCGGCACTAGTGCTGACTTCAAGGAGTTAGGCAGAAGAATCACTTCATCATAGCCCTTGGCGCGCAAAGACTTTCCTAAACGATACCGGCCAGTGAGGTTCAATTCGCCGTGCGCAAAAGGCAGATCGATCGCTTGGTTAACTTGTGGCATCCGCTCCAAAAGAGGACGACTCCAGGCCGGGGCAAGCACATCGATCACTAACGCACCGCCTTGCATCCGGGCATCTTCTTGTAAGGTGATAAAGAGGGCCTGCGCCATTACCATGTCACCCACCCAGGAGGGACCGATGATTAGAATTTTCTTGGGGGTCATGCATCGATACCTCTAAACAATCGCTCCCAGATGGCCGCCACCTCACGTTGATCTTTTAGCAGCGCTTCTGGCAGTTCTCCAACCTCTAGTTGTGCCAAAGCAAACTGGTGAAGTGCAGAGCGCAAAGTTAAATAGGCTTGCGTCAGCAACGTAAATTCGCGCTCATTGATCAGCTCGCACTGCAAGGCAGCCTCAAGAATTCGGACATTGTCAGGATACGTTAATAGGCTTGGGTGTGCGGTGCTATGGGCCAAAACTAAAAATTGCACCATGAACTCGATATCGACTATACCGCCAACCGAATGTTTGATGATAAACGAAAGTTTTTCACGCTCGCTGGCCGAGCGCTTGCCAAATTCATCGCGCATGCGTTTACGCATTGAGACTACATCTTTTGCGAGACTATCTTTGTCTCTTACCATCGACAGTATATTGGCACGCAGCCGCTCAAACTCCTGATGCAAGGCATTACTGCCAGCGACTGCTCGGGCACGCACCAATGCCTGATGCTCCCATGTCCATGCCTCTTCCCGCTCATAGGAGTCAAAGCCTTCCAATGAACTTACTAATAAACCCGACTCGCCGGAAGGTCGCAGTCGCATATCAACTTCATATAATTTGCCGGACACTGTATAGGTCCCTAGCATCATAATGACTCGCTGAGCCAGGCGCGTATAGAACTCACGACTATTGATTGAGCGCTGGCCTTCTATTACGACCGTGTCTTCGTCCATCGCGCCCGTGTGCAAAAACACCAGATCGAGATCGGATGCGTAACTCAGCTCTATTCCGCCTAGCTTGCCAAAACCAAGCACGACAAAATCCATCTCACCATGCTCGCCTTTTGTATTCACCGGATAGCCATGCTTACGCACTAAGAAATCCCACCCTAGTGCCAACACTTGCTCTAACACTGACTCGGCAGTAAAGGTAAGATAATCGCTGACCTTCATCACTGTTAATCTACCAGTGATCTGCGCTGCGGCCACTTGCAGAGTATGCGACAGCTTGAAGTATCGCAGCGTTTCCATTTGCTCTTCAAAATTTTCTGGATCGATGCGCAATAAATGCTGCGCCAACTCTTCTTGCAACACACTTTTACCAGGCGGCTCATCAATGCCATCTAAAAGCTCATCGAGAAGCACTGGATACTTACTGAGATACTCGGTGACAAAAGGGCTAGCGGTACAAAGTTGCACCACCTCGCGCAAGGCATGACGATTTTCAAGCATCAAAACTAAATAGGCTGTGCGGCGACTGACTGCATCAATTAATGTCATTACGCGCCGAAACGCTAGGCTTGGCGTAGATACTTTCGCAACAGCTTCTAGCAATACTGGCATGAAGCGATCAAAACGAAGTCGCCCTTCTCCTTGCAACACTCTAAAAGTTCTGTCTTTTCGAAACTCATCGATCAACTTGGTCGTATCGGCCGAATCTTCAAAGCCATTGTCATCAAGAATTTTTTTCGCAGCGCTTTCGCTCATTTCTTGGCGCCACAACGCGCTCCACTCTACTTCGTCTTGCGAGTCAGCGACTTCTTGATCTTCTTCCTCGGTCCTAATAACCTCTGAAAAATGCTCGCGCACTTGCTGCCTGTGTTCATCGAGCTTGCCGATTAAGGCATCCCAATCTTCAAACCCCATGGCCAAGGCCACGCGTTGTCGCTCTACCGGATCCTTCACTAGCATTTGGGTTTGCTTATTAGCCAAACCTTGCAATTTGTGCTCAAGACTGCGCAGAAACGCATAGGCGCTGGTCAATTGTGCGACCGTTTGCGCCGGAAGATAATCGTTGGCTTCCAATTCTATCATCGCCTTGTAAAGCGAAGGTTCTTGCAGGCGCTTGTCGCGACCACCATGTACCAATTGCAATGCTTGTACAATGAATTCGACTTCTCGAATACCACCTTGCCCTAGCTTAATATCCTCACTCAAGCCTTTGCGTCGCACTTGCTTGTTAATCTGCATTTTCATGCTACGCAATGCTTCGAACGCCGAGAAGTCTAAATAGCGTCGATATACAAATGGGCGCAACAGCTCAAGCAAATCGGCACCTCTTTGCTGATCACCGGCCACAATACGGCCTTTGATCAAGGCATAACGCTCCCAGTCCCTGCCTTGGCTTTGATAGTAATTTTCCATTGCATCAAAACTACAGACTAAGGCGCCTTCACTTCCATAGGGACGTAGGCGCATGTCCACACGAAAGACGAAACCATCGCTAGTCACTGTGTCAATTACGTCAATTAGGCTTTGTCCAAGCCGAGTAAAAAACTGTTGATTGGTGATCGACTCACCATTAGGGTTTTCAGTGTCGCCACCTTCGGGAAAGGCAAACATCAGGTCAATGTCCGAAGATAGATTTAGCTCATAGGCTCCGAGCTTGCCCATTCCAATGATGACAAGGTTTTGCTCTTTGCCAGTGCGCCTGCCAATAGGCACGCCCCACTTCGCAACACACTGCGCATGCAAAATTTGTAGCGCCGTATCTAGGGCTGCATCAGCCAATGCTGAAATATCCGCACAGACTTCTGCCACGTCTGCCTTTTGGCAAACATCTCGCCATATAATTCTCAGCATTTGTTGCTGCTGATAACGACGCAAAATGCGTTTTAATTCTGCGTCGCACTCGCTTGCATCCAGCTCTTTTAAAGTGGCAATATTTTTAGCCAACTCTTCGTCGAAGTTTCGCTTATTGTTTCTATCGAGTTCACCCGAGTGCTTTAACTCAACTACGAGGCTTGGATTTTGCACACATAGTTGCGCGACAAAATCGCTGGCGCTCCATACTGCGCGTAGTTCATTAGCAAATTCTGTATCTATACTTACTAAAGTGCTAAGTCTATCGGCTTCAGCTATTTCGTTGGCGGTTTCACTCTCGAGTAAACGCTCAGCGTAAAGTGAAAGTATTTTTGCTATTTCTGGAGGCAATGCATTTGTATCTAACATACTAATCTCGTAATTAATTTAGGCGGCAATCGCTGGGCGTTGGCTATTTTACTTGTTCTGGGGTGACCCGAAGTACTTCATTGACAGTCGTCGCGCCCGCAGCGACTTTTAGCGCGCCACTTAAACGCAAACTGCGCATCCCTTCTTTGTAAGCAGCTTGTCGAAGTTTCGGTAAGTCCGACTTATTGTCGACGTATTGTTGCAAGTTTTCTGTCATCGGCAGAACTTCGTAGATCCCCTGCCTGCCTTTGAAACCTGTTTCACGACACTCAAGGCAGCCAACACTCTGAGAAACTGTACTTGGCGGGCGTACTTTCCATGGGCTGCTTAGAACCTTCCAATCATCTTCGCTAATTTCTGACTCCAGCTTGCAGTGAGAGCACAACACGCGCACCAAACGCTGAGCGACGACACCCACCACTGTCGCTTTTATTAAGTAAGGTGCCACTCCTAACTCTAATAATCGGGTTATAGCCGACGGCGCATCGTTTGTGTGTAATGTTGTAAAGACCAAATGTCCTGTAAGCGCAGCCTGCACTGCCATCTCTGCGGTATCTAGATCGCGCACCTCACCAATCATGATGATGTCTGGGTCTTGTCTAAGCAATGCTTTCACGCCAGTGGAAAAATCAAGTTCGATATTCTCTTGCACCTGCATTTGATTGAAACGCGGCTCGACCATCTCAATCGGGTCTTCAATTGTGCAAACATTTACCTCATCGGTGGCTAGCATTTTCAAAGTGGAATATAGGGTGGTGGTTTTACCACTTCCCGTAGGGCCAGTGATGATAACAATGCCATGGTTATGGCCAATAATTTTTTTCCAACGATCGAGGTCCTCCCCCAATAAGCCTAAGGACTCGAATGGGCGTAATAGCACCTCAGGGTCGAAGATTCTCATTACGAGTTTTTCACCAAACGCAGTTGGCAGGGTCGACAGCCGTAATTCGATTTCTTCACCAGAAGGGCTTTTCGTCTTCAATCGGCCATCTTGCGGGCGTCGTTTCTCGGCGACATTCATCCTGCCAAGAATTTTGATTCGGCTAGTCACGGCATTCATGACTTGCATGGGCAATGCATAGACGGTGTACAACACCCCATCGATACGAAAACGGACATTGCCTTTTTCACGACGCGGTTCGATATGGATATCGCTTGCCCGTTGATCAAAGGCATATTGCAGGAGCCAATCGACAATACTGACAATGTGCTGATCATTCGCCTCTGGGTCCTTCATATTACCTAGTTCTAGCATTTGCTCTAGGTTGCTAAGACCAGGCATTGAACGCGATGCGTCCTTACTTGCGTGGCTTATTGAGCTTGCTAAACTATAGAACTCGGTAGTCAGGCGCTTGATTTCTAAAGGGTTGGCAACGACACGTTTGATTTTCTTTTGCAGCACATGCTCAAGATCCGCTTCCCAAGAGTCTATAAACGGTTCTGTGCTCGCGATCAGCACCTCTAGAGGTCGCACCTCGACTGCCAAAATATTGTGGCGCTGAGTAAAAGCGTAAGACATCACTTGCGTGACTTGTGCCACATCGATTTTCAAGGGGTCGATGCGGTAATAGTCTTGATTGGCGATTTCTGCCAGAAATTTGCTCAGAGATTCGATATCGAGGGTTCGGTGTGGAGGAGCCTGATCTACGAGGTTTTGTTCAGCGATCCAGGCCAATAATGGTTTTTTGAGCTCTTCCCGGTCTCGGCGTCGAGATAATATTGCTTGCGCATCGGCGTCATTAACTCGGCCAGCTTGCACGAGAGACTGGACGAAGCTCCCCAATTCCACTGGGCTTGCGCTTAGTCGGGCGTTATTATTTGGGGCTTTTGCCGTGCTCATACTCACTCTCCTGCTCACAGGCAAGTCGCTATCCTCTGATTGCCAACAAGTTTATACTGCGCGCCACTAAATACAACGACTTAGCAAGCCGATCGCTCAAGCCACTACACTCTAACCGGACCCTATATGCTGCTTTACAGACTCTCCAATGTTTCCCTTGCCTATGGTGACAAGCCCCTGCTCGACAAGGTCGATCTCACTATTCATAAAGGGGAGCGTATCGGGATACTTGGTCAGAACGGTGCTGGCAAATCCACGTTTATGAAACTGCTTTGCGGCCAAGCGACTCCTGATTCTGGTGATCTTTGGCGCGCAGGCGACCTGAGAGTCGCCTATCTCGATCAAACACTTCCAGAGCTTAGTGATGAAACCGTCTATGACTATGTAGCAGGCGGCTTAGAGGCGCTAGGCGAGCTTTTACGACGTTATCATGCGATGACCCACAGTGAAAGCGAGATAGACTGGGCAGACCCACGTCAGCTAGACGAAATGGGCCATCTGCAAAAACAGATTGAAGCCCGCGATGGCTGGGCTTTTCAGCATCGCATTGACAGTGTCATCGACAGCCTAAAACTGCCTCCTGACTCGCTGATGCGTAATTTGTCCGGGGGTAGCCGTCGGCGTGCCGCTCTTGGCCGTGCGTTAGTCAGCGAGCCTGACATGCTGCTTCTCGACGAGCCTACCAACCATTTGGACATCCCCACGATCGAATGGCTGGAGAAATTCCTCAATGCCTGTCTCTTATACACATCTGACGCTGCCGACGAGCGATCTAGTGTAGAT